>OJBO01000673.1_pt1 | contig 17527 bp, 17 predicted proteins | sample 1590461 | NCBI WGS metagenome assembly OJBO01 (sample SAMN05416836, study PRJEB24817) | seawater metagenome | isolation source: Sea water | place: Canada:Atlantic | collected 2013-07 | reverse complement strand
GATCATGCCTAGTCTCGTGGGCTCGGAGATGTGTATAAGAGACAGAACTTGCCGAATTAAATCACCTCGCCACCGCATTGAAGGGATACGCCGATTAGGCAGTGCTGATTATGCCGTAGCCGTGTTCAAAATATCGCGGACAGCTGTCACAGCGTCCTCGATATTCGCACGCGACAGCGTTGGATGAACCAAGAACATCAGACTTTTTTCGCCGAGTTCCTCGGCAACGGGCAGGCTTTGTTTTGGCCGCCATCCTGTGCCATCGAATGCTTTCTCAAGATAGATCTCAGAGCAGCTGCCCTGCATACAGGGAATGCCTTTCGCGTTGATCTCTGCAACGATGCGGTCACGTGACCAGCCCTCAGAAAGCCTGTCTGGCTCTACATAGGAGTAGAGCTTGTAGAAAGCGTTTTGGTTTTCAGGCGACGTTAGCGGCATGCGAATGCTGTCGTATTGCCCGAGGACGTTAATCAGCGCTTGCGCGTTTGCTGTGCGCTTTTCCGTCCATTCTGGCATCCGTTTGAGTTGGATACGTCCGATCGCAGATTGCATTTCGGTCAAGCGCCAGTTGGTCCCAAAGCTCTCGTGGAGCCAACGAAACCCTGGGGCGTGCTCTTTGTTGAAGACGGTGTCGAAACTTTTGCCGTGGTCTTTGAACGACCACATCCGATCCCAAAGTGCGGCGTCATTTGTTGTGACCATGCCACCTTCGCCGCCCGTGGTCATGATTTTGTCCTGACAGAACGACCACGCGGCCGCATGGCCGATGCCGCCAAGCGGCTCGCCCTTGTAGGTGCCGCCATGCGCTTGGGCGCAATCCTCGATCACCTTGATCCCGTGTACGTCCGCAAGAGCCATGATCTCATCCATGTCACAGGGCCAGCCGGCCAGATGAACAGCAATGATGGCTTTGGTGCTTGGAGTGATCATGGGCGCGATGGTCGCTGCTGACATATTGCCACTGTCGCGGTCTACATCGACAAATATGGGCTTTGCACCCGCATTGGCGACTGTCGAGACCGACGCCATGAAGCTGCGCGGGGTGACGATAATTTCGTCGGTCGCATCGCCGCCGTAATGCGCGCCAATTTTCATACCTGCCAGGATAAGATCGAGCGCAAGCGTTCCGTTCGCAACAGCAATCGCATGTGATGTGCCTGCGAAAGCTGCAAATTCCTTTTCGAACTCACGGCCCTCTTGGCCAGTCCAATAGTTGACCTTGTTGGACAGCAACACGCGTTGAACGGCGTCAGCCTCTTCTTGTGTGAAAGAGGGCCAGGGGGCGAAATCTGTCTTGCTCATCTCATTGTCCTCGCGGGTACGCCGCATACTTTTGCGCCATTTTCAATGTCTCTAACAACCACGGAGCCAGCGCCGACTATGACGTCGTCTCCGATATGAATGCCTTCGCGCACAACTGCCCCGATACCGATCCAGCTTCGTTTGCCGACCTTCACGCCACCTGCAAGACGTGCACCTGGGGAGATATGCACGAAGTCATCAATCTCACAATCATGATCAACGCTGCAGCCGGTGTTCAATATGACACCCCGACCAATGCGCGCGTCCGCGTTAACGATGGTGCCCGCGACGAGAAGCGTACCTGCGCCAATGTGCGTGCTAGGCGAGACGATTGCGGAAGAGTGTGTCAGCACGGGTGCATTGCTTAGCTCTAAATCTGAAAAGAGCTTCTCGCGCGCCGCATTGTTACCGACAGCGCAAAATGTCGGGGTTTTAGATGGCGCAGGTTTCCCACGCACACTCCAAGTGCCATTGGTCGTTTTCTCGGGCCAAGCACCATCAAGAAACGCAATGTCTATATACCCTGATGCGCGTGCTGTATCTGCGACGACCTTTCCGTGGCCGCCCGCGCCGACGATGAGAAGAGATGTCATTGCGACCCCGTAAATTTTGTCATCGTCGCTTCCCCGTCGGCTGAAATCCCATCCTTTTTTACGACCTTCATGATCGTCATCCAAAGAATTTTAAGATCAAGCCACAGCGTGCGGTTTTCTACATACCAAACATCGAGCTTGAACTTTTCCTCCCAACTGATTGCGTTGCGCCCGTTTACCTGCGCCCAACCCGTGATCCCTGGCCGCACCTCCATGCGGCGCGCCTGCTCGGGTGCGTAAAGGGGGACATACTCCATCAACAAAGGACGCGGCCCAACGAGGCTCATTTCGCCTTTCAGGACATTCCACAGCTCCGGAAGTTCGTCGAGAGAACTGGACCGCAGTTTTTGGCCCAAAGGCGTAATCCGCTCAGAGTCGGGTAGGGGGATCCCCGCCTCATCCACCTCATCGCGCATGGAGCGAAACTTAATCATCTCAAACGGTTTCGCATTTTTCCCTGGTCGCGTTTGACGAAATAAAACAGGTTTGCCCATGTCTTTGCCAATGCGGCGGATGAGTAGGAGCATCAGAGGGGAGAGCAGGACTAGCCCAATGGACGCGCCGAGAATGTCGAGGAGGCGTTTGGTCACGATTTAGCCTTTGTGCGAGAGCAAATTGGTGCCGTCATAGTTTCATCGCTTCAATCATAGCTGCATTCACTTTATGGACGTCATATTTCTCGTCTGCGATACGACGTGCCTCAATCCCCATGCGCGTGATGAGATCAGGGTGCTCCATGAATTGAAGCATCGCGTCTGCCAACGCTTGAGAGTTCTTCACTGGCACAAGCATACCATTGACGTCGGGGATGACTGTTTCGCGGCAACCTGGCGCATCTGTCGTAATGATTGGTCGGCCCATGGACATGGCCTCAAGAACCGTGCGGGGAGTGCCCTCGCGGTAGCTTGGTAAGACATAGACATGCGACTGCGCTATTGCGCTGCGGACGTCTGACAATTGGCCATGCCATATGATGTCGCCGTTCTCGTGCCAATGTGAAACTTCGTTCTCAGAAATCCCATCAGGACTTGGGTCTGTCCCACCAACGATGTGAAACTCAGCGTCAGCCCCAGTTGCGCGTACTTTGCGGACTGCCTCAACATATTCGCGTATTCCTTTGTCACCAAGTAGGCGGGCGATGAGCAGAAAGCGGATTGGTTCCGAAGGAAATGGCTCGACTGAGAAATGCGCAGTGTCTACGCCAGATCCTGCGACGACGTGAATAGGTATGTCAGGGTGTAAAAGCCCAAGTCCTTCGAATTCATCCTTATCATCGGGGTTTTGGAAGAAGACTAACGTGGCGTGTTTGAGTGCAGCGCGGTAGAGCCCTCGCGCAAGGTGCCGAACGACGCCCCTTATTCCACCCGCGTTTCCAGTGAACGCGTACCCAAGGCCAGTGATCAAAGCAACGCGCTTAGGCACATTCGCTACCCGAGCGGCAATCAGTCCCCAGATTACAGGTTTTATGGTGTATCCGAGAAACACGTCTGGACGGATGCGTCGCATGAGGCCAACAAGTTGCAATAGAGTTGCAATGTCAGCTAGAGGATTAAGGCCCGAGCGCGCAAGTGGTGCATCGTGACAAACTACGCCACGTTGTTCGAGCCATGTGCGAACGTATTCATTGGATGTCAAATCAGGCGCGGCGGCATGTACTTCGAAGCCCTGTTGACACAGGGCTTCAATTAAAGCGCCGCGAAAATTCCGCAGGGAGGGGACGAATGAGGCGAGAATGAATATGCGCATGGGTCCTTGGAGGAAATTGTTTTACAATGGGATGCGTGTCAGGAGGACTAGAGCGCGTGAGAGGCGGCGATCATGACGGGAAGCGAGAACCTCTCTTCGGCCCGTGCGGCGGCTTGGCGTGCTTTCCAGCGGTCCGCGTTCTGAAACTTACGTTAGGGCAGTTTCGATTGCCTACGTAAGTGCCGTCGCGCGGCGCTGAGTCACAGCCGAAGGTCCGCTTCGTCTGGTGCAAGAACGTATTTCAGATCGTAGAGAATATGTGTGTCGGGTTTTCCGAAGCCGCGCAAACCTGCGACGCCCATATCACGAAATTGATTGTGTGCAACCGCGAGAATAATCGCATCGTATGCGCCGACCATGGGCTGTTCAATGGGCTGCAGAGCTAATTCGTGGAAGGCTTCGTCAGGGTTTACCCAGGGATCGTACACATCAACGTATGCACCGAAATCGAGTAGTTCGGACACCACATCAACAACGCGGGTATTGCGTAGATCGGGGCAATTCTCCTTGAAAGTTAGGCCAAGAACTAGGACCCGCGCTCCATTGATATGGATTCTGCGCCGCCCCATCTCCTTGGCCAGTTGCCCTGCGACATATGCGCCCATCCCGTCATTCAAACGTCGCCCGGCCAAGATGATCTGGGGATGATATCCAATCATCTCGGCCTTGTGGGTCAGGTAGTATGGATCGACGCCGATGCAGTGCCCGCCAACCAGGCCGGGGCGGAATGGAAGGAAGTTCCACTTTGTGCCGGCGGCTCGCAACACCGCCTCGGTGTCGATGTTCATCTTGTTGAAGATGATCGCCAATTCGTTGATCAGTGCAATGTTCAGATCGCGCTGGGTGTTCTCGATCACTTTGGCGGCCTCGGCGACGCGAATCGAGGGCGCCATGTGCGTGCCCGCCGTAACGATCGACGCATAGAGCGCATCGACGGTTTCGGCAGTTTGAGTCGTCGAGCCCGATGTGACCTTGGTGATGGTCGTCAACCGGTGCGACTTGTCGCCCGGATTGATGCGTTCGGGGCTGTATCCGACGAAGAAATCGGTGTTGAAGGTCAATCCCGAGACGCGTTCGAGAACCGGCACGCAGTCTTCTTCGGTAGCCCCCGGATAAACGGTGGATTCGTAGATCACGATATCGCCGCGCTTGAGAACCTTGCCCACGGACTCGGACGCGCGCAGCAGCGGTGTTAGGTCGGGGCGGCGGCTGGCGTCAATGGGTGTCGGCACGGTGACGACAAACATGGTGCAGCTGCGCAGATCCTCGATATCGCTGGAGAATGACAAATGCGCCGCCGAGGCGAGTTCGTCCGCATCGACCTCGAGCGTCGAATCCTTACCCGCTTTCAGTTCGGCTATCCGGCCGGCATTGATATCAAAGCCGACGACAGACCGCGCCTTGCCGAATTCGACTGCCAGCGGCAGCCCGACATACCCTAGGCCGATAACGGCCATTCTCTCATGTGTTTGAGCCATAATTTTCCCTCAGTGACGATTTAGCGTTTCAGATCAATTTCGGATGCTGTCTTCAATCGCGCCCTGAATCCATGACAAATTGGCATGGTAAAGGACGACCGGCAGAATCGCTATCGTGCGGAGACCATCAATTTCCGGGCGATATTTCATTGTCTGTCCCGTCGATCAGGCCGGAATGAACCGGTCGAAGCCCCGCTTGCGCAGGAGATCACGAACTTCGGGCCAGTTGGCGATCAGTTCCTCGACCGACTCTGGGTTCTGGCGCCGTAGACTGCTTTGGGGCGTATGGGCGGGCAGGTCGAGATAATCGAGAACCTGGGTGAACTGGCCGGGCAGGTCAGCGGTCATATCCTCGTATGTCACCGTCAAGGTCTCGCGGTCGGAAAAGAACCTGTCGCCCCATGCCTCCCAGTTGACGGTCTTTTCGATCCAGTCGATCATTTCATCTGGATCCACCGTCTGCCGCTTGTCATCCGCCGCGATGACCGAGGCATCCGAGGTGGCGGTGTAGGTGTTGTTTTCACGCGCGATCATCCACGACAACACGCTGCGCAGCTTGTCTTCGCGCTTGAGGTGGATCACCTTCAAACGGGGATCGGCCTTGAGCATATCAAAGAGTGGTGCCGGATCGCCGTGATGCGGGTGATAGTAAAACACCTTGCACCCCGCCGCCTTGACCCAGGACGGCTGCTTGCCGAAAACCTGCGCATGCCGCTGCTCAATTGTGTCCGGACCGATATGCCCGAAGTGTTCGCCTTTGACATGGACGTTCGGATGGCTGCCCAGCGATGAATTCAACAGGTTGGACCCGGACCGCGACAGGATGATGAAGGGTGTATAGTCTGTGTTCCCGAACAACCGCCCGGCGCGGTAGGTGCCGACACGCACCAAATTGCTGAAAGTGATTTTACTCATCTTGGTTATCTCCCGAAGTCAATATCGAGGATGGCAGTGGCGGATGCGCATCAGTTCTTTCGCCACACGACGCGGTTCACGAAGTCGGTATAGCTGTGGATGATCCGCAGCACCTTTTCCGAGACGTTGTCGGCGGAATAGTCGTTGACCAGATGTAGCGCGCGATCCGCTCCGCGCGGTTGGCTGGCGAGGATGTCCAAACCCTGCAACACCCGCTCGGGATTCATGCCGGTCATCATCACCGCGCCTTCCTCCATTCCCTCGGGGCGTTCGTGGGTTTCGCGGATGTTCAGCGCCGGAAAGTTCAGGATTGAGCTTTCCTCGGTGATGGTGCCGCTGTCCGACAGCACGGCGCGTGCGTTCATCTGCAACGCGTTATAGTCAGAGAACCCGAAGGGCTTCATCTGCTGCACGCGCGGGTCCAGCTTCGCGCCGGTTGACGCGATCTTGTTGCGGGTGCGAGGATGGGTTGACAGGATCACCGGCAGGTCAAAGCGTTCGGGTAGCATGTTGAGGATGGCCACCAGGCCCTCGAACTGTTTCGGGTCTTCGATGTTTTCCTCGCGGTGCGCGCTGACCACGAAATACCCGTGCGTCTCCAGCCCCAAGCGCGCGTGCACATCCGAGGTTTCGATACTGTCGGCATAGGCGGAAAGCACCTCGCGCATCGGGCTTCCGGTGACGATGACACGTTGTGGATCCAGCCCCTCGCGCAGCAGATACTCGCGGGCGATCTGGCTATAGGTCAGGTTGATATCCGCCGTATGATCGACGATCCGGCGGTTGATCTCTTCGGGTACGCGCATATCAAAGCAACGGTTCCCGGCCTCCATGTGGAACGCCGGGATCTTGAGCCGCTTGGCGCTGATCACAGCGAGGCAGGAATTCGTGTCACCCAGCACCAAAACTGCATCTGGGCGATGCTCGGCCAGCACTTTGGCCGATTTCGCGATCACATGGCCGATGGTCTCGGCGGCCGTTTCGCCGGCAGCCTCGAGGAACACATCGGGTTTGCGCAAGCCCAGATCCTCAAAGAAGATGCCGTTGAGCTCGTAGTCGTAATTCTGACCAGTATGCACGATCAAATGATCGCAATGCCGATCCAGCGCAGCCATCACGCGCGACAGTCGGATCAGTTCGGGCCGGGTGCCAACAATTGTGGCGACTTTGAGTTTGGTCATGTCCAATCCTCATTGTTTGGGTTGCGAGGCGAATGATGCCAGCGGAGGCATGTTCGGCACTGTTTTGCAGTTAGATTCTAGTCTTCGGTATACGTCTTCAACCCGAGGCCATTGCTGTTCGACATTACGGCGGATACTGTCCGGCAATGACTTGGTCCAGCTGGTGTCTTCTCGAATAGAGAAAGGGCGATAGCGGGACGGATTCCCGGCCATCAAGTGGAATTGAAAATTCTCTCCTTGATCCAACGCCGCGTCTGCATCGACGAATGTTTCGGCGAAAAAACTTTTCACCTTTTCGGGCTCCGCACACATCTGCTCGTAAGTTACCCAAATGGCATTTATTTTATTAGACTCAATGTAATTAAGGATACGACCATATGTGTATATCCATGCGTCAAGTACCCTTCCAGGGTCACGACCATACTTGATGGCTGAATTGGAGAGTCCCCGAGGATCACGGGTGAGAACAATAAGAGATGATGGTCGAAATTTGTTAAGCAAGTGAAAGCGTACAAGGGATTTTGTGCTATCGACCACGATCTTACTCTTGGTGACCTCTGCCACGTCATCGATAAGCTTAAAGTTTCGCTCAGCAATTTTTCGCGCGAAGAAAGGACGCATAAAAATTGGATTTATCCCATTCGTTATCAATCGGCGATACACAAGCATTCCCAAACGTTTCAAGCGTCCGTCAGCCTTTGACTGCCAGTTCTGTTTCTCAAGAAACGCCAGTTGGTACTTTCTATAGGGATTTTTAAAGGCCTCTTGCGGTATTACCTTACTCCAGACTTCGCATTCTTTGAATGATTTCCCACAGGTGCAAAGCGTGAGATCTTCGATGGGATCACCCGTTTTTCCGTTTCGATCGAGTTGCCATGGAAGGAACATTAACTCGCCTGCAGCAAAGACACCCTCAATTTGACCGAGCAGCATTGTCAATGTAGTGGAACCGGAATGACCAGGAGACACTATATATAAAAGATGTGTCATCAGTCGCTCCCGTGTCGGTCAAGAGCCCGTGCAATCGTATCCGGCCTCTCGCGGTCGAACAGTTCGTTCGCCCACAGCATGCAGATCAGCTCATTCTCGCCGATATTGGTGATGTCATGGCTCCAGCCGGGTACAGTTTCCACGACCAGAGACTCGTCGCCCGTGGTGTCGATGCTGTGCGTTTCACCGGTATCCATGTTGAGGAACCGAAAGCGCGCGGTGCCTTTGAGTACCAGGAATTTCTCGGTCTTGGCATGGTGGTAGTGGCCGCCCCGCGTGATCGCCGGTCCAGCGGTGAAAAAACTGAATTGCCCCGACTGCTCGGTGCGCAGCATCTCGGCGAAGACGCCGCGCTCATCGCCGTGGCGGGTTACGGGGTAGGCGAAGGCCTCGACTGGCAGATAGCTGACATAGGTTGCATAGAGCGCACGACCGAGACCTGTGCTTGTCTCACCCACGGTATGGGTGTCGCGCACCGCACGAAAACCACGCAGCCGGTCCGCAAGATCTTGTAAGGTGATCCGGTATTCGGGCTCTACCGACGTAACCTGAACCCCTGGCACCGGTGCCGAGAGCCAAGTTAGCCAATTGTCGACGACGTCATCGACATGCACTAGGCGGATCTCGGCTAACGGGTCGCTAATGGTAATCGGAAGGTCGCGGGCGATGTTGTGACAGAAGGTGGCGACAACCGAATTGTAATTCGGGCGGCACCACTTGCCGAACACGTTGACCAGTCGGCAGATGTTTACAGCTGCCCCAGTCGCGGCACCAAGTGCACGTAGATGATTTTCGCCCGTTCGTTTGGATCGGCCGTAAGGCGTTTCGCGCTCTATCTGGATCGTCGATGCAGCGATTACGGGAACGGGCGCCGACCGGTCACGAAGCAGGGTACAGAGCCGCGCGGTGTACTGGTCGTTGACAGTGTCAAATTCGGCGTCGGTCTCGGGGCGGTTCGCTCCTGCCAAATGTACCACGACGTCGGCCCGTGCGACCATGTCCACTAGTTCCTTGTTGGTCGTGTTGCGCGTGGCAGGCAATACCGTGTGACCGGCCTCGGTTAGCCGTAACGCGAGATTTCGCCCTATGAACCCTGCGGCTCCGGTGATGAGAACCTGCATCTTAAACCTCCGGATCAGCGGTTTCGCCGGCGAGCGTTGCACGGATGAACGGCAGTTGAAGCAGAAGCGCCTTCATTCCTTCAATGTCCAGTTGATCCGTGTTCTCCGATGTGTAGTCAAAACTTTTGCTGATCTTGCTTTCGCCAGTGTCAGTATAAACGCCATAGTTCAGATCGCGCATGTCTGCCGGAACGCGGTAGTAATTGCCCAAGTCCATCGCCTGCGCGAGTTCTTCACGCGACAGCAGGGTCTCGTGCTTCTTCTCGCCGTGCCGGGTCCCGAGGATCCTGATCGGGTGTTTCGGCTTTTCGAAGAGCTCGAGCAGCGCCTTGGCAAGGACCATGATTGTCGCTGCGGGGGCTTTTTGCACTAGCACATCGCCAGTAGCACCATGTTCGTAACCGAACAGGACCAGATCCACCGCATGATCGAGGGTCATCATGAAACGGGTCATGTCAGGATCAGTGATGGTCAGCGACTCGCCAGCTTGGATCTGGCGCACGAAAAGCGGGATGACCGATCCGCGTGAGGCCATGACGTTACCATATCGTGTGCAGCAAATCGTCATGCGGTCGGGGTTGATGGCACGGGCCTTGCCGGTCGCGACTTTTTCCATCATCGCCTTGGAGGTGCCCATGGCGTTGATCGGATAGACGGCCTTGTCGGTCGACAGACAAATCATCTTCTGAATTCCAGAGCGATGCGCGGCGTCAATCACGTTGGCTGTCCCCAGAACGTTGGTCTGCACGGCTTCGAGTGGGAAAAACTCGCATGACGGAACCTGTTTCAGCGCAGCGGCATGGAACACGTAATCGACCCCGTGCATGGCATCGAGCAGGCTGTCGCGGTTACGGACATCGCCTAGGAAAAACTTGATCTTATCGCTGCGATACCGCTTGCGCATGTCGTCCTGCTTTTTCTCGTCCCGACTGAAAATGCGGATTTCTCGGACATCGGAATCGAGGAAGCGCCGCAGCACGGCGTTGCCGAAGCTGCCTGTGCCACCGGTTATCATGAGCGTTACGTCATCGAGCATTGAGAGATCCTTTCGGGAATTCGAGAAAAGTGCTTAGGGTCAAAGGATGATGGTTTTCGCACCGGTGGATCGTGTCAGGCGTTCTGCCGCTTCATTTCGTGCTTGGCCCAGTCCATATATTGCGCCAAGCCCGGTTCCATGGCGAACACGGGATTAAAGTCGAACCCGTCTCGTGCTGCGCTGATATCGGCCAGGCTATGCGCTACGTCTCCGGCCCGCTCGGGGCCATGCTGAATCGCGACCGGTGCATCGACATGCGCATTCACCGCTTGGGCAAGATTCAGGATGCTAATCTGCGTTCCGCTAGCGATATTGAACGCGCCCGAAGTTCCGCGGTTCTGGGCAGCCTTTAGGTTTGCCTGAACGACGTCATCGACATGAACAAAATCGCGGGTCTGCTGGCCATCACCAAAGATCGTGATTGGCTCACCCCGCAGCGCGCGGAATGCAAAGATGGGGATCACATTGCCATAAGCGTCGAACCGTTGGTTCGGCCCGTAGACATTGAAATAGCGTAAACAGATTGCCTCGATTCCGTAGACGTGAGCAAAGGCCAGCGACATCTTTTCGGTGTAGAGCTTCGACACGCCATAAGGGGTCAACGGATCAATTGGGTGGTCCTCGGTGATCGGGATGGTTTTGAGTTCGCCATAGATCCCGGCCGACGACGAAACCACGACCTTGCGAACGCCAGCTGCCCGTGCGGCATCAAGCACCGTCAGTGTGCCGTTGACGTTGATCGCTGTGTCCTCGTCCGGATGGTCGATGGACCGCTTGTTGCCAACTGATGCCGCAAGGTGAAACACCACCTCGCACCCCGATACCGCGCGCGCGACCGCGTCCGCATCCCGGATGTCGCCTTTGATGAACTTCGCGTCGGGCAATGCCTCGAGATTGAGGGCATGACCGGAACTCAGGTCGTCAAGAATCGTCACCTCAGCCCCCTCACGCTGCAATGCCGCGCAGATATTCGATCCAATAAACCCCGCGCCGCCGGTCACAAGTGCTTTCATGTTTCCATTCCTTTATAGTTAGCGATGCTGACCGCCGTATTGATTAATTCACCCAAGGTTGCAACATGGGCCTGAACCGCAAAGGCCCTCTCGGCCTCGGCTCGGGCGGCGCGTCGCATGGTGACGCGTGCATCGGCATTAAGCGCAAGCGCGCGATCCAGAACCAGGCCCAGCGCCGGGGCGGTCGGTTCCGTGCATTCCAGCCCGGTCTCGCCATCGCGCAAATGGTCGGCCAGGTCACTGGTCAGGTTTGCTATGACCGGCGTGCCCAAGGCCAAGCTTTCGACAAATTTCGTCGGAAAGCCATGGGTCGAGACACGGTTCACCGCGCGCAGGAAGACGGTAAAGTCCGCCCCGCCCACGATCTCGGTCGAGCGGGCATGACTGACTTGCCCATGGGCCCGCAGGGCTTTGGGGATCGTGCCTCCGCGCCGTTGCAGCGGTGGCCGACGGCGCAACTCGTCCTCGGTGACACCGGCGATATCCAGAACAATCCGCCCCCTGCCCGCATCGCGCTCAAGCACGCCTTCGATCACGATATCAATCAGATCCTTGCGGCCAGGCGATCCCGAATAGGCCAGCCGCAGCCGTCCATCCGGATCCGGATCCGGATCGGTGGCGGTGATCTCATCAGTGTCGAACAGCGGCGGAACCCGCCCGACCGGCAGACCCTTTGCGTGATAATACCCCTCGAGCGCGCTACTTATCGCGATCACACCGTCGAGCCGCGGGATCAGCACCCGCATCGCGATCTCGGTATTCCACAGATAGGGCGAGGCCAGGAAGCGCAGCCGATTGGGTGCAGCATACCATTCAACGGCATCGAAGAGCAACGGGACACCCATGCGTCGCGCCCATCCTGTAAACTGAAGAAGATAAGGCGAATACCCGGAATAAAGGATTACGGCATCCGGCAGATCGGCCTGCGCCTCAAGCCACTGACGGCTGCGAGCACCCATCAGCGCATACCGTACGTAGCGCAGCGCCTTGGGCAGATGTTCCGCGTCGCGCTCGTTGGTGCTGACACAGCGGATCCCGGGCGCAACATCGAATTGCGCGCCCCGCTCATCCGGGCGCTGCCCCGAAACGACTACTACGTCATAGCCTGCCCCAAACAGCGCCTTGGCATTGCCAAGGATCCTCCGCGCCGCAGCCCCACCCTCGGGGAACGCGACCGGGCCGACATAGGCGATCCAGGGGCGTTGCCTGCTCATGTTCTGGTCCCCCGGAAACGCCGAAGGAACCGATCAATTAAGACCCGCTCGTCCGGGCTGGAGGCCAGCCAATAGATCGCCAGGCCGAAGACCGTGAGATGCACAAGCCCGCCCAATAGCAAAGCCTTCCAGCCGCTCGGCAAATAGCGTTCAGCCCACAGGCCCAGCGCCGTCACCACCACCGCCAGCGGCAGGATGCCCCGCGCGGTTTCGAGCCAATAGCGCCCTATCTCCATACCGACCCGAAGCTTCAGCAGCAGCGCGATCAGCACATAGCCGACAAACACCGCAATCCCGGTGCTGATCGCTGCGCCAACCACGCCCCAGATCTGCAGCAGCGCCAGAGTCAGCGGGATATTTAGCAAGGCCATAGTCATCGTGATGGCCGAGCGCTGCCAATAAAGCCCCTTGACCTGCAAGATGATGTTGCGCGTATTCCCGCTGAGTTCCAGCGTATACGGTATCAGGATCGCGAGCATTACCCAATAGGCCGGTGCGAATTCAGGCCCCAGCCAAAGCACAAGAAACCGCTGACCAAAGATCGCCAGCGCACTGAGGATCACCAACAGGAACATCGCCTGGATCCTTGAAATCCGGATCATCAAATCTGTCAGCACCGTCGCATCCGCCCCTCGGTCGATCTGGCGAATGATCTCAGGGGCCATGACCCGCGAGAGAGCGGAGGCAAAGCTTCTGAAATATTTGTTGAACGTCACCCCAATCGCATAAACGGCGACGGGTGCTGCGCCCAGAACAGCCCCGATCAGGATGCTGTCAAGCTTCCAAAAAAGGGTCTCGGCGATCATCACCACGAAAATCGGTGCGGCGTAGCCACCCACGCGCCCCAGCGTCTCGCGGTCTGGTAGCGCAAGTTGGATCCGCGCATGCAACACGAAGACGGCATAGAAAATCCGCAAAACCGCCTGCACGATAGCCGATGCCGCCGAGACCATGACGACATCGACCGCATCGCCCCCGGCACGCAAAACAAGGACCATCACCAGCGCGGCCAGGACGGTCGCCGCGATTTCCATGCTCCGCAAGAAGACGAACGACTCGGTTGCGGACAGCAATGCACCGATCGGATTCAGCGCCACGATACTAGCAGCCCCTATCCCCGTGATCACGATCATCGCGCTGAGGGTCTCGACTTGCTCAGGCGTGTTGCTTGCCCCGAAAACCGGTTCGGCCAACAGGCTCATCGCGTATGCGCCCAGCAGGACCAGCACACCGACAACACTGTAAAGCCCCAGCATCTTGGCCAGAAAGGCGTCGCGCACGACGGGTTCGTTCTCATGCGCCACGAAAAAACGCAAGACAGAGTCATTCATTCCGAAATCGAGAATATACAGATACGCCGCCAGCGCCCCGACCAGAGCATAGAGGCCGTAGCCATCCACTCCCAGCGATGAGACGAGGATCGGGGTGAAGAACAGCGTAACGACCAGCTTGACGAAAATCAGCAGGTAAGACAGCGCGGCACCGGATGCTCGTTTACTCATGCTGCGACCCATTGCCGAGGAACAAGGATTCCAAACGGTCCAGTTTTGCGCTGTCGTCCTGCAGCGCGGCGGGATAGCCGCCCTTGGCAAGTTTCTCGCGCAGGGCTTTGTCCGTGATCAACTGGGACAAACTTGCGACGATAGCCTCTTCATCTTGGTCGACAACCAGTCCGTTGATGCCATGTGTCAACTGCTCGTCAATACCGGACACGCGGGTTGCGATGATCGGTTTTTCAAGCACCCGCGCCTCGTTGACCACGCCGCACAGCCCTTCGTAATTCGACAACATGGCGACGATGTCGGCCGCGCGATACGCCGGAAAGGGGTTCTTCAGGCTGCCCAGCAACGTCATGCAATCACCGATCCCCAGCGCGTCAATCTCGGCTTCCAGCCCCGCGCGATCCGAGCCTTCACCCCCGATATACCAGTGATACCGATGCCCCTTGCGTTTCAAGGCCGCGCAGACGCGCGCCATGCGGAAAAGCCCTTTGGCCCGATCGCTCAAGCGGCAGACGCTTAGGATTGTGACCTCTCCGTCGGGGCCATGGTCGAAAGGCGCGGGCTCAAGATCTGCCTGGCTGCGCATCTTTGCCGCGTCAAGAATATTGTAGACCACAACATCCTTTCCCCCGGCCTCGGGAACGACTTGCACCAGCGACTTGCGCGAGACCTCCGAGACGCAGATGAAATGGTCGATCCCGCTCGCTGCGTTACGCAGCGCCTTGGCCACGCGACCTGTCGGATCTGCCCCAGACAAATCGTTCCGAATCCAGATCGCGCGCGTGCGGGCGCGAACGGTTTTGCGCACGAAATCGCTGGGCGTGCCCATCAAAAGGACCGCCGCCGCGTCATAGCGTCGAAACCGGAACGGCAGCATCCGCAGCGCGCCGATCAGGCGCATCGCGCCATAGCCCATCAGGTCGGGCAAGGTCAGCAGTTTACCACCCAGTCCCCGCGCCTTGGCAAAGCGCAGGCCAAGGGCGCGCGGGCGCAAGCGCACCAGCTTGACGCGGGGGTCGACCTCGGGCTCCATCGCGCCGCCCCCCGTGGTCAAGACCAGCGTGACGTCCCACCCCCGGTCGCACAGGGCATGGATCATCCGCATGCTGGATTTTTCCGCGCCGCCTACGTTCAAAATGGGGTAATGAAACAGGACGCTTTTCATGATTTTCCCCTTGAACGCATCCACCTGCGAGAATCGCGCAACACCCGCTTGAGCCATGGCCCACCATAGATGCTTGCCACCTGCCTCAGGATCGCGCGATCTTCTGTGACGGCCTCCAGAGTGTAGGGGCGCGCCTCGGTCAGGGCGTGGGCGTTGACGTCCTGACCACTGCGGGTATGCACGCCGCTGCCGTCAAAGCCGATATTTCGCACGCGGTTTTCTATCGGATAGATCGTGTGCCGCCCGCTCAGCGTTTGCCACAAGCCAAAGCGGATCGACCAGGAATCGATCTTGCCGGCCAATTGCCGATGCAGACGGTCAACGCGGTCATTCCCCGCTGCGTTGAAACGACGGCGCAGAGCCGGATTATTCCACAGTTTGGCCACGTCACGGGCTTCCCAGTCAACTTCAGCCCAGCGATCGGCCCAGGTGGCCCAGCCATGGCTGCAGTTGCGCGGAATCGCCATGACATCCTTTGTGTAACCGGCGGACCGCGCGCCGAGAGGCGAGAATCCAGTGATCGACCCGACGGCCTGATCATCGGCGTAGAAGTTCAGGCAATCGTTCATGAAGTCGAGAAAATCAGGCGCGACCAGCAGATCGTCCTCCACCACTATGGCGCGCCCTGCCTCGTCCATTGCGGCGCTGACACCGCCGATGATCGACCGCGCCAGACCCTTGTTGGCTTCGGACGCAATAACCCGAACCGACCCGAACTTGTCGCGCCACGCCGGATCATTGGCCACCGTACGCACAGCCTCGACCTTGGTACGGTCGGCGTTCGGCTTGGGGCCATCGCAAAAGATCCACAGATCGCTTTCAGAGGCCCCTTGCGCCTGTGCGAGATGGATCAGGGTCTGTGTCAGGTGGTCGGGGCGGTTATATCCGAACACGACGATCGGGGCGCGTGGGGTCATGCCTTCACCTCTGGGTGTTCGGCCATGATCGCCTCATAGGCAGTAACCAGGTCGGCCAGATTGTTGTCCGGGTCATGGGTTGTCAAAGCCCGCGCCCGCGCCGCTTGCGACAAACGCTGGGCCAGCATGCGATCCTCGAAGATTCGCCGGATCTGGAACGCGAGCATTGCGGGATCGTCGGGACGATAGAAAAGCGCTTCGACCTCATCGCGCGCCATGGAAGGCGCCCCGCCCGCATAGGCGGAAACGGTGGGCACGCCCAATATCATCGCCTCACCCAGCGTGTTCGGGCTGTTCTCGATGATCGAGGCCATCAGACAGACATGCGACTGCGCCATCCGGTCGGCCATCTGACGGGCATTCAGGACACCAGTGAAACGGACATTCGGTTCGACCCCCAGTTTGCGGATCATGTCCAGCAGATAGACCGGGTAGCCGACATAGCGTTTGGGCGATCGGCGCGGCAAGGTGCGCGGATCCTGACCTGCTATGTGCAAGGTGGCCGTCGGGAAATAACGCAACAGTTGCGCCAATGCCTGCACGACAACATGCGCACCTTTTCGCGGCGATGCCCCGTTTCCGATAAAGATCGAGAACTCCTCGCACGCATCATTGGCCCAGGCGGCTTTATAGAACACGTCGCGCAAGATCCGCGCGCAGTGATGATAGGTTGCGTCCGGTGACAACGCTTTCGCCTGGGCCTGATCCCACAGGGTTCGTCCCATAATATGGTTCGCCGACTGCATGGCCAACCGTTCGGATGGCAGCCTCGGCATGAACTGTCGCTGGCGCTTGAACAAGAGCGCCGCCGCCGTCAACATGAGGCGCGGGCGCAATGGGTTCAGCATCGAGAATACAGGCAGGCGTCCCAGTTCGTAGCTGGCATAACCATTCAACACGCCTTGCATCGACAACAGGCGCGGCCCCGTCCAGGTGTTCAAGAAACGCCGCGCGTGGCGCATCTCGGCCCCTTCCACATGCAAGATATCGGGCATGAAATCGGCCAGGACGTGGCTAACATCTGCTTGGGCCACGTCGAACCGGTCGCGTTGCTGCGGCAGCGCGTAATAGGTGATGCCGTCTACCTCGACCTTCTGGAAGCGGCGAGACTCGGACCGCATGGCAACGGCGATCTCGAACCCTGCCAGACGCGCCAACCGGCTGGTCATCAGAGTCAGCCAACCGCCGAATGGGGTCGGTTTCAAACCCAGCGCGGGCGCTGCGGCTGGAAGGTCAATATTCGATGTCCACAGAACGCGGATCACGCGGTCGGTCATTTGAGGCCCCGCAAGTTTTCAAGGAAAGCTGTCTCTTATACACATCTCCGAGCCCACGAGACTAGGCATGATCTCGT
>OJBO01000669.1_pt1 | contig 17607 bp, 15 predicted proteins | sample 1590461 | NCBI WGS metagenome assembly OJBO01 (sample SAMN05416836, study PRJEB24817) | seawater metagenome | isolation source: Sea water | place: Canada:Atlantic | collected 2013-07 | reverse complement strand
TCTACAGCAATTTTGAAATAAGCCGAACAGATAATGCTGGGTTTTTCTTTCGCCATAATTCTTCGCAGGGCGATATAAAGGATGTGAAATTGGACAATAAATATTACGACACCAGTCTTGACGCCAACTATACGAGCCGCCAAAGAGATGCAACCTACAGGCTTGACGCGGGCGTGGAGCACCAACTTTACAATTGGTACGGAGTACCTGAAATAGTTTTTACCCAGGAGCCAAATGTGCAAATAGACCCACAGCAAACTTATATCAGTGGTTATGCAGGTGGAAGCATTGTATTGGACGATTCGTTTTTTGAAAAGGCTGCCTTAAACATTCGCTATTTGGGGGATGCGTTTTCTTCTTCGGAATTTAATGTTTCGTTGAAGCCTGAGTTTTCGTTTCCATTGGAAAACCTAACATTCAAAATTGACGGTGATATTGATTATTTAAGTGGAAGTTTTGACAAAAACTATACGAACACTTCGGATATAAATTACAGTTATTTGAATGCAGGTTTGGCACCGTCCATCACTTTTGTAAATGACGATCTCAGCGTTTCTTTGGGCGTTGCGGGGTATGTGAGTTTGGATTCTGAAAACAGCGACACGGACTTTTCATTATACCCAACATTGAATGCCTCATACCGTTTGCTGGACGAAACCGTGATTGTTTACGGTGGGGCAGAAGGGGGTTTGCAGCAAAACACCTATTATAATTTCAAGGAAGAAAACCCATATGTTTCTCCCACTTTATTTATTGCGCCCACTAAAAAACTCTACGAAGGTTTTGGGGGAATAAAGGGAAAAATCTCCAATTCCGTAGCTTATAATGTACGGGCTTCCTACGGAAAAGATGAAAATCACGCGCTTTTTCTAGCCAATGCATTAAATCTTTTAGCCCCAGGTTTTGAAGGATATCAATTTGGAAATTCCTTCAATGTAGTTTATGACGATGTAAATACCCTTGCTTTTTTCGGGGAATTGAAAGTGGAGGTTTCAAATACATTTACATTGGGTATAAACGGAACTTATAATAGCTACAGCACAGATCTGCAAAATGAAGCGTGGAACCTACCGGATTTAAAGGCTTCCATATTTTCAGATTTCAACATAACCGAAAAATTATATGGTGGCGCTTCCTTGTTTTATGTGGGCGAACGAAAAGAATTGGTTTATAATAATGATCCTTTCGGGAATTCCATCGATCAAGAGGTAACTTTGGAAGGCTACGTTGATGCCAATCTTCACTTTGGTTATAGATTTACGGATAGGCTTTCAGCGTTTGTAAAGGGAAGTAACCTTTTTGGTGATAATTACGAAAAGTGGCTTAATTACCCTGTTCAAGGAATTCAGGGATTGGTGGGTGTTACCTATAAGTTTGACTGGTAACCATTAAAAAATTATAATTTCTGAAAACATCCGTCTTTGGCGGATGTTTTCTATTTTTACATTTCAATAAAACCAACCATGAAAAAATTATTCTTCCTTTTATTAGCAATATCAATTGCTTCTTGCGCCCCCGAAAAACTTTCCGCAGATTTACTGATTAAAAATGCAACAATTTACACGGTTGATAAAGATTTCAGCATCGCAAATGCGGTGGTTGTAAAAGAGGGCAAAATACTAGAAATAGGTCTGAAACCAGAACTTGAACTGAAATATAATATTAAGGAAACATACGATGCAAAAGGCAATACAGTAGTTCCCGGATTGATTGATGCCCACGCACATTTGTATGGTCTCGGGCTTGGTTTGCAAAATGTTGATTTGGTAGGCACCACAAGTTTTGATGAAATTTTGGGTCGTGTGATAGCTTTTCAGCAAGAAAAAAATACAGAATATATAATAGGTCGCGGGTGGGACCAAAACGATTGGGATGATAAAAATTTCCCCACTAAAAAAGAGCTGGATTCTTTATTTCCCGATACACCAGTTTCTTTACGTAGAATTGATGGCCACGCAATGCTAGTAAATTCAAAAGCTTTGGAATTAGCTGGAATTACTTCAAAAACAAAAGTTGCCGGAGGCGAAATAGTTTTGGAAAATGGCGAACCAACAGGAATTATTATTGACGCGCCAATGGGTTTAATTAGTAAAACATTTCCTGACATTACCGAAGAAGTTTCAACACAAGCACTTTTGGAAGCCGAAAAAATCTGCCTTCAATATGGATTGACAACCGTTGACGATGCTGGTTTGAGTAAAAATATTATCGAGTTGATTGATGCTCTTCAAAAAGAAGGAAAATTTAAGCTCAGAATGTACGCAATGGTCAGCAACAGTCCTGAAAATCGCGATTATTATTTAAACAAAGGAATTTACAAAACCGATAGACTAAACGTACGTTCCTTTAAGGTTTATTCAGATGGGGCTTTGGGTTCCCGCGGTGCCGCCATGCGCGAGCCTTATAGCGATATGCCCGGCCATTATGGTGCCATGATAGCCAATGCCGACAGTTTGAAATTTTTAGCGGAAAAAATTGCAACTTCCGAGTTTCAAATGAATACGCACGCCATCGGTGATTCCGCAAATATTGCGGTGTTGCGGGCATATAAAAAAGCATTGGAAGGAAAAACCGACAGACGCTGGAGAGTGGAACATGCACAGATTATTTCGGCAGAGGATTTCAATTATTTTGATGACAACAATAACATACTTCCTTCGGTGCAACCAACGCATGCCACCAGCGATATGTACTGGGCAGAGGATAGAGTGGGAGCGGAACGTATAAAAGGCGCTTATGCCTATAAAGAATTGTTGAACAAAGCGGGCAGTATTGCCTTGGGTACGGATTTTCCGGTTGAAAATGTGAATCCGATGTACACCTTTTACGCCGCCGTTGCCCGAAAGGATTTAAAAAATTATCCTGAAAATGGCTTTCAAATGAAAGATGCTTTAACGCGCGAAGAAGCTTTAAAAGGAATGACCATTTGGGCAGCTTTCGCCAATTTTGAAGAAAATGAAAAAGGAAGCATTGAAGTAGGAAAGTTTGCAGATTTCACCATTCTGGATAAAGATATTATGAAGGTGGACGAAAAAGAACTTCCGAATACCAAAGTTGTTGCAACATTCATCAATGGCGAAATGGTTTTTGAAGCCGAATAATTTTCTCTGCGAACCTCTGCGTTTCTCTGCGAAACTCCGTGAAATAGCTATTCCGCAGAGTTTCGCAGAGTTACTCTGAGAAATTTTAAAGTTGAACATGGAAAATATTCTAAAACAACTTCCCCAAAAAGCAAAGGAAGCTGAAAACGAAAACAAAAAGTTTTTCGCGAAGCTGAAAAAAAAGCCGCCCAAACACCTCGACAGTTTGATGCAGGAATTGCACGAGGAAGAATTCCAAAAAACAGATTGTCTCACTTGCGCCAACTGCTGCAAAACCACCGGCCCGCTTTTTACCGATAAGGATATTGAGCGTATTTCAAAGCATTTTAGAATGAAACCGCAACAATTCATCGAAACCTATTTGCGGATTGACGAAGACAAAGATTATGTGCTGCAAAGCGTACCCTGCACTTTTTTAGGATCGGATAATTATTGTAGTATTTATGACGTGCGCCCAAAAGCTTGCCGCGAATTTCCGCATACGGATAGAAAGAAATTTCAGCAAATTTCAAACATCACAATGAACAATGTCGCTATCTGCCCCGCTGCTTATAATATTGTGGAGGAAATGAAACGAAGGCTAAATTCCAAATGAAAAAATCAAATTCCAAATAACAAAAACCAAATTCCAAAAAAAAATGAAGTATTTATTTTGGAATTTGGAATCTGAGATTTGGTACTTTAAGGATAAAACAAATACTTCTCCCTAATCTTCTGAAAACCCGCAAGCCCTTCCTTCCAGGAATCCCGAATTTCTTCCGCAGATAATCCTTGCTCAATTTGTTTTTGGAGTTTGTCCGTTCCGGCAAGTTTCACAAAAAATGAATTGAAAAAATCCTTCTTTTTTCCATTGGCGTTATAAGCATCAATGAGCCATTCTAGATTTATTTTATTTAAGCGGGGTTCGTTTCTAAGATCTTTTCCGTGGCAAAGCTCTCCTTTAAATTTTGGGTTTTTTGCACCTTCGTTGGATTGAGGCGTATATTCAAAAGTATATTTTGAAGCAGGCAAACTAGGCGCTCCAAAAACCTGAAATTGCATCTCGGTTCCGCGACCGGCATTTATAAATGTTCCTTCAAAGAAGCAAAGGCTTGGATATAAATTGATGGATTGGGCATTCGGTAAGTTTGGTGAAGGTTTTATAGGGAGTGCATACGGAGTATCGTGTGTGTAATTTTCAATTTCAACTACAGTCAGTTCACATTTAATTTTATTTTTTAACCAGCCTTCACCATTAATCATTTTCGCATATTCACCAATCGTCATTCCGTGAACAACGGGAATTGGGTGCATTCCCACAAAACTTTGATGCTCCTTTTCTAAAATTGGGCCATCAATATAATGTCCGTTGGGGTTTGGGCGGTCCAAAACAATAACAGGAATTCCAGCTTCCGCACAGGCTTCCATCACGTAATGTAGCGTAGAAATGTAGGTGTAAAACCGTGCGCCCACATCCTGTATGTCAAAAACCACTACATCAATTCCTTTTAACTGTTCCTGCGATGGTTTTTTATTGTTTCCGTAAAGGGAAATTAAAGGAACTCCGGTTTTTGAATCCACGCCGTCCTTTACATGTTCGCCGGCATCGGCAGTTCCGCGAAAACCGTGTTCCGGGGCAAAAACTTTTTTTATTGAAATACCGCTTTTTATAAGATGATCAACCAAATGAAATTCCATATATAATGTAAGCTGAGGTACTGTTTGATATTCTTCATCAGCAATATCCGCCACCATTGATGTCTGATTTGCGACCACACCAACTTTTTTTCCTTTCAATAGCTTGTGATATTCCGAAAATCTATTAGCTCCAATTACAATCTTGTCATTTACATAAATTACATCGTCCATGCTTATTTCTTCGGATTCGATACTTTCTACTTTTTCTTTGTTCTGACTTCCACAAGAAAAACATACGAAAAGCGTTAAGAATAATGTATTTTTGAAAAAAGTTAACCCCATAAAATCGCAGTGAATTTCGAATTTTTCATCGCCCGGCGCATCATTGCTTCCAAGGACTATAAAAGTAGTATTTCGGCACCGATAATAAAAATTGCAATCACCGCAATCGCGCTTGGTATTATTATGATGCTTATTTCAATTGCCACCGGCGTAGGGTTGCAAAAAAAGATTCGAGAAAAGGTTTCGGCTTTTAATGGCGACATTATTATCACAAATTTTGACACCAATTTTTCCAATGATTCGCAAAACCCGATTTCAAAAAAACAAGACTTTTATCCAACTTTTAAAAATATTGACGGAATAAAACACGTGCAAATTACTGCTTCAAAAGGTGGAGTAATTCGCACTGAAACAGATTTTGAGGGCGTGGTGGTGAAAGGCGTAGGCGACGATTATGATTGGGAGTATTTCAAGAATTATTTAACCGAAGGAAAACTGCCCGACTTTAAAGGTGATTTAAATGAAGACATCCTGATTTCAGAATATTTGGCAAATAGATTACATCTGAAATTAGGTGATAAAGTGACTACTTTTTTTCTGAACGATGAAGTCTCAAAAACCCCGCGCAGTCGTGGTTTTGATATTGTGGGAATTTATAACAGCGGCTTTCAGCAGTTTGATGAACAATTCATAATTACCGACATCCGCCACATTCAGCGACTGAACAAATGGGAAGAAGACCAAATTGGTGCGTTCGAGGTTTTTGTTAATGATTTTGACCAAATAATCCCGATAGGAAACGAAGTGTACAACGAAACTGGAAGCACGCTCGACACCCAGACCATCCGCCAAAAATATGCCTCCATTTTTGAATGGCTCGATCTTTTCGATTTCAATATAATTATGATTATCGGGATTATGATTTTAGTGGCGGGCATCAATATGATTACCGCGTTGCTGGTTTTGATTTTGGAACGCACCCAAATGATTGGAATATTAAAAGCCTTGGGCAGCAGCGATTGGAGCGTGCGCAAAGTGTTTTTGTACAATGCGATGTATTTAATTGGTGTTGGTCTTTTTTGGGGGAATGTCATTGGAATTGGACTTCTTTTGGTTCAGAAATACGGTAAATTTTTTAAACTTAATCCAGATACATACTACGTAAACGAAGCGCCAGTTTATTTGCATTGGGACTATATTTTAATATTGAACGCAGGTACATTTCTGCTTTGCCTGTTAATGCTTTTGATACCTTCTTTTATTATTTCAAAAATTTCTCCGGTGAAGGCGATAAGATTTGAATAATGAATTTCACAATTTTTAAAAAATAGTCAATGAAAATTATAGCGTTCTTTATTTCCCTTTTTTGCTTAACAAATTTATCTGCACAAGAAAAATATTTCACAAAGGTGATTTCAGATTTCGATGAAGCTTTAAATTCCAATAAGAACGAAATCTACAGCCTAAATAAAACTGAATTTGATTCTTTGATAAAAGTGGATAAAAACCACGAGTTTCACTTGGTATATTCTTTTGGAACTTGGTGCAAACCTTGCGTGGCGTTTTTGCCCAAACTATTGGAATGGAGCGAAAGCAATCCATCGGTTAAACTTTACATTCTTAATATTGAAAAAGATGGCGATGATAAATTGCTTCGCGTAAAGAATTTTTTAAGGGAAAAACATAATTTCAACGCAAACACCTTTATGGTGAGCGATGAATATGGAAAACGCAGATGGAAAAAATATGACGCTTTTGTGCAGGAAATGGCACCTGGTCACGATGAATATGGAATGTCTTTGCTTTTATTTTATGATAAAACAGGAAAATTACTTTATGCGTCAACCTATAATGAAACTGATGAAGAAGAGCTTTTAACTTTGTCAAATAAATTTAAGGAATAATTAAATTAATCAAAAAATTATAGATCCCCAAGGTTTCAAAAACCTTTGGGGTCTTTTCTTTTCAGCAATAAATTGTACCTTTGCCGCTTCAAAAATAACTATGGAATACGCAGAAAATATATTAGGAACCATCGGTAATACGCCCATGGTGAAAATCAACAAAATAATTGGGGATATTCCCGCTTTGGTGCTGGCCAAATACGAAACTTTCAATCCGGGAAATTCGGTAAAAGACCGAATGGCCTTAACAATGATTGAAGACGCCGAAGCAGACGGAAGATTAAAACCCGGAGGTACGATCATTGAAGGAACCTCAGGAAATACTGGAATGGGCCTCGCACTTGCTGCAATCGTAAAAGGCTACAAAATGGTCTGCGTAATCAGCGATAAACAAAGCAAGGAAAAGATTGATATTCTAAAGGCCGTGGGAAGTAAGGTTATTGTTTGCCCAACAAACGTTGCCCCCGAAGATCCGCGCAGTTATTATTCCACTTCAAAAAGATTGGCAGGGGATACGCCCAACAGTTGGTACGTAAACCAATACGACAATCTCAGCAACACCAAGGCACATTACGAAAGCACGGGGCCGGAAATCTGGAAACAGACCGATGGAAAAGTAACCCATTTTGTAGTGGGCGTGGGCACCGGAGGCACCATCAGCGGTGTGGGTAAATATTTAAAAGAACAAAATCCGAATGTAAAAATTTGGGGAATTGATACCTACGGAAGTGTTTTCAAAAAATATCACGAGACTGGAGTTTTTGACGAAAACGAAATTTATCCGTACATCACCGAAGGGATTGGCGAGGATATTCTTCCGAAGAACGTGGATTTCAATGTTATTGACGGTTTTATAAAAGTAACCGATAAAGACGCCGCAATCTACACCCAAAAACTCGCCAAGATGGAAGGCTTCTTTTTGGGGAATTCGGCTGGAGCTGCAATTAAAGGCTTGCTTCAACTTAAGGATAAATTTACAAAAGATGATGTAGTGGTTGTTCTTTTTCACGACCACGGAAGTCGCTACGTTGGTAAAATGTACAATGACGAGTGGATGCGCGAACGTGGTTTTGTGGAAGATGAAGTGAAAAACGCTTCAGATTTGATTCAGGAACACGCAGACAAACCGTTGATTACCGTGAAAACTGAAGAATTGGTCGGTCATGCAATCGAGCGGATGAAAAAATACAACATCAGCCAAATTCCAGTGGAAGACACTTCAGGTTTTGTGGGCGCTTTGGACGAAACCGATTTGCTTCGGAAGTATTTGGAAAACAAAAACGTGGCAGATCTTCCCATAAAAGAAGTAATGCACAAACCTTTCCCAATTGTAAAAAGAAGCACGCCTATAGAAGAAATTTCAAAATTGATTCATAAAGAAAACAATGCCGTTTTGGTAGATTTGGGCGACGGGAAATACAATATAATTACGAAGCATGATATAATAAGAGCCTTGTAATTTTCCACCGCGAATTCACGAATGATATATAATTATTCGTGAATTTGTGGTTACAATCTCCAATAAATAATTCGTATTTTTATGCTACTATGAAAAACGAAGCCAAAAAATTATTTCGATTTCTTCGCACCAAGCCAGTGCCCGTAAATACCAATGAAATATTAGCGTTGGAGCGCACCAAATTGGCCAATGAGCGCACGCTGCTTTCCTATATTCGTTCCTCGCTCTATCTTTTGCTTGGCGGAATCGGAATTCTGCAATTAAAGGATTTTGAAAGTATAAAATGGCTGGGCTACGTAGCCCTCGCCGTATGTGTAGTATTTTTGGCGGTCGGCATCTTTAGATACGTATTGCTGTCGCGAAGACTTTACAAATGGAACCGTATTCTTTTTGTGGATACTATTTCCGAAAAAGTTCAAAAACAGTCAGATGCGCAGGAAAAATTACAAAAAGAAGAAGTCGAGGCATAATATTTTTGCTATATTTACTTTACAATTTTAAGACTCCCCTTAAAACTTATTAGCGATGAAAGAGGATTTTCTGCACTACGTGTGGAAATTTCAGAAGTTTGATGTGGGCAGTCTTTACACTTCAAATGGTGAAATTTTACACATAAAAAATCAAGGGAGCCATAATCTAAATTCCGGCCCTGATTTTTTTAACGCACAAATAGAATTGGACGGCCAGCTTTGGGCCGGCAATGTGGAAATCCATATTAAATCTTCAGATTGGTACGCCCATTGCCATGAAATGGACCCAGCTTACGATAACGTTATACTTCACGTAGTTTGGGAAAATGATGCTGAAATTTATAGAAAGGACGGCTCAGTAATTCCCACATTTGTTTTAAAAAAACATATCCCAACAACTACACTCCAGCAATACCAAAAACTTTTTTCCAAAGAAAGCAAATGGATCAATTGTGAAAATGACTTCAATGAAACAGACGGTTTCATTATTGAAAATTGGCTCGAAAGACTATATCTTGAAAGGCTTCAGAAAAAAGAAGAAATACTTTTAAAAGAACTGAAAGCTACTCAGAACCATTGGGAAAGCCTGCTTTTCAGGATGCTTTGTAAAAATTTTGGGTTGAAGGTGAACGGCGATTCTTTTTTCAGCATTGCAAAATCAATTGATTTTTCCGTAGTAAAAAAGTGCAGTCATGAACGGCAGGATTTTGAAGCGCTATTAATGGGGCAGGCTGGATTGCTGAAAGGTGAAACGGAAGACTGGTACTTTAAAACACTGAAAACACGCTATGAATATTTAAAGCATAAATTTCAATTATGTAACGAAAACGTAATTGTCCCAAAATTTTTCAGGCTTCGTCCGCCAAACTTTCCCACGGTTCGTTTGGCGCAGTTTGCAATGCTCTATTTTGAACAACCTAACCTCTTTTCAAAAGTAATTGCAGGACAGCAAGTAGATGATTTTTACGAATTATTCAATGTAACTGGGAGCGAATATTGGGATACGCATTATAATTTTGGAATTGGGTCGTTGCAGCGCAAAAAACGCGTTTCCAAGGGCTTGATGGATCTTTTAATAATCAATACTATCATTCCATTGAAGTTCTGTTATGCAGTGCAGCACGGCAAAGATGTTTCTGAGGAAATATTGGAGTTAGCCACTAAAATTTCATCAGAGGAAAACACTGTCGTGAAAAAATTCAATTCACTAAAAAACATTTCAAAAAGTGCTTGCCAAAGTCAGGCGCTACTTCAACTTAAAACGGAATACTGCGATAAAAACAAATGTTTGGATTGTGCAATAGGCGGCTACATATTGGGTTCACAAATGCAATCAAGAGTGAATAGGGTGATTAGGAACTGACTTTTTCTTCTTCTCTATTTCAAATTTTAAATGGAAAAAGTGTAATTTGCAGCTATGTTGCAAGCGGTATATTCTTTGCGCCATTATCTTGAAAAGCGTGGCTTTTATGTGTCTTCCAGATTGGCCGATAGGTTGGGGATGAGAGCAAAAAGCGTCCGGCTATTTTTCATTTATGTTTCCTTTGCCACCTTTGGTGTAGGCTTTGCAATTTATCTTACAATAGCTTTTTTGTTGAGGCTTAAAGACCTTGTGAATACTAAACGAACCTCTGTTTTTGATTTATGAAGCAACTCTTCAGTTCTAAAATTACGGTTGCAATTCTGCTCTTGCTTTTGGTATTTATGACCGGGGTTGTGGGCTTTCACTTTTTTTCAGACTACAGTTGGATAGATGCTTTCTATATGACGGTAATTACCGTAACTACGGTAGGTTATGGCGAAGTAATGCCTCTGAGCCCCCAGGAAAAAGTTTTTGTTTCGCTTCTCATCATTTCCAGTATCTTTATAGTTGGTTATGCCATTTCGGTAATTACTGAATATATTTTAAGTAAAAACATAGGAATTTTAAGACAGAAAAGAGTGCAGAAAAAATTGGAATCCATGCATGACCATATTATTGTATGCGGTTATGGCAGAAACGGAAAACAAGCGGCCCAAAAGCTATTGGCCTACAACCGTCCTTTTGTTATTATTGAAAAGGATGAAGAAGTTATAGATCGTTTTGCTGATGAACATAATCTGTTCATTTTGGGAAATGCCATTGAAGATGAAATTTTGATAAAATCCGGAATAGAAAGGGCGTCTACCTTAATTTGCGCCACCCCAAATGATGCGGACAATCTATTCATAGTGCTTTCAGCGCGACAGATGAATAAAAATCTCAAAATAATAAGCCGTGCCAGTGAGGAAACAAGTTACAAAAAACTGAAACTTGGAGGTGCAGACAATGTAATTATGCCCGATAAAATTGGCGGGGACCATATGGCTTCATTAGTGGTAGTGCCAGATCTTGTTGAGTTTTTAGACAATTTGACTGTCTCTGGCCAACAAGACAGTATCAATGTTGAGCAAATACCATTTGAAAAAATATGTTCAAATGGAAAGGAACAAGCCATAAAAGACTTGGATGTTCGTAAAAAAACAGGCTGTTCCATTATAGGGTATCGTACCCCAAAGGGTGAATATATAGTGAACCCGGAACCTTCACTCGTGCTCCAAAAAAACTCAAAACTTATATTGATTGGGCGCCCCGAACAAATAGAAAGTTTGAAAAGGGAATACGGTGTTTAAGGAAACGTTAACAAATTTCCTTTTAATTTTTTGAAATTGTAGTTTTTTTTAAGCATCTTGCTCTGTTTTATTTCAAAAAACGTTTCATTTTAAAAATCCACTATGAAGAAATATCTTCTTTCGCTAATCACATTTTTAATTCCAATCATCACTTTTGCGCAGGATACTACTGCTTCTGAGCAAGTAGATGCAATATTCCAAAAATATACGGGTTGGTTTGTTGAATTAATATTTTACGAAATCCCATTTTCTGAATCCTTTCAAATACCTTGGGTTTTGATAGTACTGATTGGTGGAGCGTTTTATTTTACCATTTACTTTAAATTAATAAATTTTACAGGCTTCGGCACCGCTATTAGAGTAGTTCGCGGTAAATATGAAGATATTGAAAAACATGGGGCCGATACACTCTACGGAGATGTAACGCCCAACGAACAGGAAAATTTAATCGAAACCATTCGCGATGATAGTGCAGATGGGGAAGTTTCCCACTTCCAAGCACTAACTGCAGCGCTTTCCGCTACCGTAGGATTGGGAAATATTGCCGGAGTTGCCGTGGCGCTTTCCATTGGTGGGCCGGGCGCTACTTTCTGGATGATTGTTGCAGGTTTACTGGGAATGGCGTCCAAATTTGCAGAATGTACCTTGGGTGTAAAATTCCGAGATGTTGGTCCAGATGGCACTGTTTACGGCGGCCCAATGTATTATCTTAAAAAAGGGCTTGGTCAAAAAGGAATGGGCGGACTCGGTAAAGTGCTCGCCATACTTTTCGCAATATTTGTAATAGGTGGGTCCTTTGGAGGCGGAAATATGTTCCAAGCAAACCAAGCAGCGGCACAATTTGTTCAGCTTTTTGAACTGCAGGGCACCAGCGCGGCCATATGGTTTGGTATTGCAATGGCAATTATAGTTGCCGTAGTAATCATTGGCGGTATCAAGCGAATTGCAAAAGTTACCGAAAAGATAGTGCCTTTTATGGCGGGAATTTATGTTTTGGGGGCCCTCGTTATTTTGGCTGCCAATTATCACCACATAGGCGATGCTTTCGCTTTAATTTTTGAAGGAGCTTTCAGCGGACTTGGAATTGCCGGTGGATTGGTAGGGGTAATGATTCAGGGAATTCGTCGAGGCGCATTTTCAAACGAAGCTGGGGTTGGTTCCGCAGCTATTGCACACTCCGCAGTACGTACTAAATATCCTGCTTCCGAAGGAATTGTAGCACTTTTGGAACCTTTTATCGATACCGTTGTTATCTGTACTATGACGGCTTTAGTAATTGTAATAACCAATTTCGACAATAATATCATTCAATACGGTGTTGAGGTGAAGGAAGGCGTGGAACTTACCGCAACAGCTTTTGATAGTGTAATTCCACACTTTTCGGTAGTGCTGACCGTGGCTGTTATTCTATTTGCCTTTTCCACAATGATTTCGTGGTCTTACTACGGAATGCAGGGATGGGTTTATCTTTTCGGAAGAGGTAAAGTTACCGAGCTTATTTATAAACTGTTATTTTGTATCTTTATATGGGTAGGATCGGTTATCAGCCTTGGGTCTGTTATCAATTTTTCGGACGCAATGATATTTGCGATGGTGGTTCCAAACATAATTGGGGTCATTATATTAACGCCTATTGTTAGAAAAGAACTCAAGCGCTATATGAACGCCATCCGCACCAAACACGAGGCCATTGATGATGGGCTGGAAGATATGTCGAAACATTTGTAACCAAAAACTTTTTATATGGAGTTAAAATCCCACTTTACGTTCAGCAAACAGCAACGGAGTGGGATTTTACTTTTGTTACTGCTCATCGTGGCGTTGCTGTGCATTTACTGGTTTGTGGATTTTTCGGAAGAGGACACACTGGACATCTCTTCTGCTGAAATTGTTGCTGTTCAAAAGGAAATGGATTCCCTTCGGCTTGTTGAAATTGAAAACAAAAAACCGAAACTATATCCTTTCAACCCAAATTTTATTACCGATTATAAAGGTTATACTTTAGGAATGACAAATGGGGAAATTGACCGATTGTTGAAATACAGAAAGGAAGGTAAATGGATCAATTCCGCAGCCGATTTTAAAAGGGTTACGGAGGTATCAGATTCATTGTTGAATGAGCTGAGCCCGTATTTTAAATTTCCAGATTGGGTAACCAACCCAAAACCAAAAAGCAATTTCAGCGATCATAAAACCGATAAGGGTTTTGCCGAAAAACCATATGCACAAAAGATTGACCTGAACAAAGCTACCGAGGAACAATTACAGCAAGTAAGTGGCATTGGCGAAGCGCTCAGCAAGCGCATTGTTTCGTATCGGGAAAAGTTGGGCGGGTTTTCAAATGATATTGAATTGAATAGTGTGTATGGACTTAATCCCGAAGTCGTACAGCGAACTTTAAATCTTTTCACAGTAAAAACTCCAAGGGAGATTACCAAAATCAATGTGAACAAAGCATCTGCTTCAGATATTGCGACCATTCCCGGCATCTCTTTTGAGATGGCAAGAAAAATCTGGGAATTTAGACGGCTTCGCGAAAAAATAAGCACCATTCAAGAGCTGGATAAAATTGAGGGAATGACGGAAAGAAAGTTACAGCTAATTCAGTTATATTTGTCCGTTGAGTAAATTTTCTAAATCGCCGAAAGGCTTACAAATATTAGTTTTAAGACCGCATGGATAAAATGTATTTTACAGAGGAACACGATTTTTTCAGAAAGAGTTTTCAAGATTTCCTTCAAAAGGAAGTAGTGCCACATATTGAAAAGTGGGAAAAAACAGGCCATATAGAACGTTTCATTTGGGAAAAATTTGGAGAGATGGGCTATTTCGGAATCTTCCAGCCCGAAGAATATGGCGGTCTTGACTTGGACCTTTTTTATACCGTGATTTTTTTGGAAGAGCTTCAAAAAATTAATAGCGGAGGTTTCGCAGCCGCTATGTGGGCGCATGCATATCTTGCCATGACACATTTAAAAGTAGAGGGCAATCATACACAAAAGGAAAAATATTTAGCACCCAGCATCACTGGTGAAAAAATAGGTTGTCTTTGTATCACGGAGCCTTTTGGCGGAAGTGATGTTTCCGGCATGCGAAGCACCGCTGAAAAAAAAGGGGATAGCTATATTTTAAATGGTTCAAAAACTTTTATAACCAACGGTATTTACAGCGATTATTTGATAGTGGCGGCCAAAACGGCTCCCGAACTTGGCAACAAAGGCATCAGTATTTTTGTGATTGATCGCGATGCAAAAGGCGTTTCGGCAACCAAACTTGACAAACTTGGATGGCGTGCCAGCGATACGGGCGAAATTGCTTTTGACAATGTTGAAGTTCCCGCTGAAAATTTGATGGGCGAGGAGAACAAAGGTTTTCCGTACATCATGCAACATTTCGCCTTGGAGCGTTTGATTATGGGCATCAACGCCCACGCCCGTAGCGAGTTTGCTTTGGAATATACCATTCAATATATGAAGGACCGTTTTGCTTTCGGAAAAAGTATTTCAAAATTTCAGGCGTTGCGGCACCGCGTTGCACAGCTTGCCAGTGAAATTGAGGTATGCAAGACCTTTAACTACGTTACGGCGAAACGGTTGAATGAAGGGGAATATGTGGTAAAGGAAGCTACGATGAGCAAACTCATTTCCACTAAAGTTGCCGATGAGGTAATGACCGAATGCCTTCAGTTTTTGGGCGGGTACGGCTATATGGAAGATTACCCATTGGCGCGTTTACTGCGTGATAGTAGGCTTGGGCCCATCGGTGGTGGAACTTCCGAGATTTTACGTGAGATAATTGCGAAGATGGTTATTGAGGGCAAGGAATATAAGCCGGCGACATAATTTATTCATAATTCTAATTTCAGGAAATGAAGCATTTCACTTTAAAAAGTTTTTTCACCTTATTTATTTTTTTTATCACAGCAACAACCTTCGCCCAAACTGAGCTAAAAGGTAAGGTTGCCGATTTCTTAACATTTCAGCCCATTGAAAGCGCCAGTGTTTATATTGAAAACACAACTATCGGCTCCATAACCAATGCCGATGGAAATTTCGTTTTGAAAGTGCCACAACAACATTTGCAGGATACGTTGGTAATTTCTTCTATCGGATATAAAAGCTTTAAGGTTATAATCAGCGAATTTGAAAACGGCTCCGATATTTTCTTGGAAGAAGATGTCGCCTCGCTAGATGAAGTGGTAATCGTTGCCGATCCACGCCCCACAACCGGAAATGGTATTGTTGAGAAAGCAATTGAAAAACTCCCGAAAAACCTTCCCGATCAAGCCTACCTTCAAAAGGGATTTCTGCGCCACAAAGAGCGCAACAAAAAGGAATACAAATGGCTTATTGAAAGCGCCATCACCTTATATGATTCCAGTTATGCTGCCGGAGCAAAGGACAACCTAAAAATAAACGTGGACGAAACTCGTAAAAGTTATGATTTAAGGGATGTTGATAGCCTGTTTACCTATTCCGCTTATTTAAAAAGCATGAATTCAAAGGCCTCAAATTTGAATAGAAATTCGATTAAAACGTCCTCTTTAGTTGAAGCCATAAAATGGAACGACAGCCGCGTGAATGGCTTGGAGAATCTTTTTAAGGGTAAGCTCAATTTAGTCCGCAACTCAAATGTTAGCGGTGCTTTGTTGGGGAAAAATATGTTGGAAAAACACCATTTCGAGTTGGACACTATTTTGGTTGACAATGGAAGGAAACTCTATAAAATCAAAATTGAAAAAGGAGCCGATTTTGTTGGGCTGAACACGCCAAATATTTACAATGAAGGTTTTGAGCCCAAGGGATGGATCTATATTTATTACGATAATTACGCCATCAAAAAAGTGGAGTATGAACTTGTTGCCGCATCTGACGTACAGAAAAAACGCAGCAAGAGCCTTTTTGATACGCAGACCATCCACAAACTGGTAATGACCTATAAGGATTACGACGGAAAAATGTATCCGAATTATATCTACTACGAAACCCCAAAACTAGTAAACACGGGCGACCGTTCTTCCGATAGGATAAAGACCGAGGCCGAACCGGGATTTGACAAGGACGAACAGTATTACTACACCATTCAGGAAATTTTGTTCAGCAACATCATACAGGAGCCAGAACTTATAAAACAGGAACTTCAACAAAACGATTGGTCCGCAGATATTTTTTCAAGTAAGCCTTACAATGAATCTTTTTGGAAAAATTACAACGTTTTGTTGGAGAGTAAAGAGGAGGAGAAGCTTATACAGGATTTGAGCAAACGTGCATCTTTGTATAAAGAGTAATCATAGTTAATTTTTTTAATTTTTGTTGCTTTATATATATATATATTAACTTAGCATTAAGTAACTCTAAAATAGTATATTATGAATAAGATAGCATTTTTCTTGGGAGGCTTTTTAATACTTTCGTTATGTTTTTCTTGTGAAACAGAAAATGAAATAAAGGAGGTAGAGAACATTGAATCAGCGCAAACGACAGCGTTAAGATCACCTAATGGCGACATACTTGTTTCATCAGAAGATGAATTGATAGAACTCTATCTTCTAAAAACAAAACAAATTGATATAAAAGACAAGAATACTATTAATATACAAGAGATCTATTATGAAGAAAAGGAATCATATTCCATTGCATTTATTGATTTACTTGATAACGGAATATTAAAAAAAATGCTCGTTGTGTTTTCAGAAAAAGGATCACATAATTTCCTTCAAGACAGTAATAATCTATATGTGATTTCTGATAATAGCAAGCCTTCTAATGAAAAATTAACGGAAGGCGTTCTCAATATCACAAATTCTTACGCTGGAAAAAACGCTTTACACCCGTTGCTAAGAGGAACATTTGTTTGTAATGGAGGTTGCTGTGGTTGGAGTAATCCATCTCCTAACGCATACCATTGTGGTTGTCCAGCAGGAAAACCAGCAGGACCCGACCCCGACCCAATTATTTTTACCACTAGCGACGGCTGCGCAATTCAATATTTATGATTAGTATTGTTGAACTTACTATGAAAAAAACTGAAAAATGAATACTGATTACTGAAAAATTTTTTCTATCTTTGCCGCCCTAAAGAGAGGAGGTGATGACACTATGTTAATTATACCAGTTAAAGAC
>OJBO01000668.1_pt1 | contig 17619 bp, 19 predicted proteins | sample 1590461 | NCBI WGS metagenome assembly OJBO01 (sample SAMN05416836, study PRJEB24817) | seawater metagenome | isolation source: Sea water | place: Canada:Atlantic | collected 2013-07 | reverse complement strand
GGGCTACGACATCATGATGAAGATGGCGAACGGCACGCCCGCGCAGAAAAAGATGGCGCAGGATGCGCTCAACCGCATGTGGTATCCGTCGCTGATGATGTTCGGGCCGTCCGACAAGGACTCGGTCCATTCCGCGCAATCCATGGCGTGGAAGATCAAGATCAACACCAATGACGAGCTGCGCCAGAAATTCGTCGATCAGACCGTGCCGCAGGCCGAGTACCTGGGCCTGACGGTGCCGGACCCCGACCTGACATGGAACGAGGAGAAGGGCGGCTACGATTTCACCGAACCGGATTGGGACGAGTTCTTCACCGTCGTGAAGGGCGGGGGCCCGTGCAACGTGGAACGCCTGGCCGCGCGCAACCGCGCCTGGGACGATGGCGCCTGGGTGCGCGAGGGGCTGCTGGCCCATGCGCAGAAACGGGCCGCGCGCAAGGTCGCGGCGGAATAAGGGAGTAGCGAGATGAAAAACGAATGGCCCCTTTGGGAAGTGTTCATCCGTGGCCAGCACGGCATGAGCCATCGTCACGTGGGCAGCCTGCACGCCCCCGATGCCGAGATGGCGATCAAGAATGCGCGCGACGTCTATACGCGGCGCAATGAGGGCGTCTCGATCTGGGTGGTCGAGGCGCGGCATATCTCGGCCACGGTTCCGGGCGAGAAGGGGCCGATGTTCGAGCCCTCCGAGGCCAAGATCTACCGCCACCCGACCTTCTACGACATTCCCGACGAAGCGGGGCAGATGTGATGACGCATGACAAGGCGCTTTTCCAGTTTCTCCTGCGCATGGGGGACAACACGCTGATCCTCGGCCCCGGTGGCTACCGGTTCGGGGATTACTGGCGCATGGGACTGCCGTTGGAGATCCTGGTGATCGTGGTGTCGATCCCGTCGATCCTCGTGTTCTGGCCGCTGTAGGGACGACCCGCGAGAAGCGCGCGCGGCTGTTTGTGACAAGCGTGGTTGGGCGGCACCTGGCGGAACAGCGCTGACCTTGGCCGGACGCTGGACCTCACGCGGCGGGCCGTTCTTCCGACCCCTGTAGCAACAGGCGAATGATGTCGGAGCGGGTCAGAATGCCGACAAGACGATTGCCTTGGGTGACGGGGATCACCTCGCTTCCATCCGCGGCCAGTCGATTGAGAAGGGCGCCGACCGGCAGATCGTGGGCCACGGCGCGATCCGCAGGACGCATGACATCCGACACCCTGCGCCGCGGGTTAATACGTGTCCACGTGAGCTTGCCCTGCGCCGTCAATGCCCCGAGAAGATCGGCCTGAAGGACGAGGCCCTGCAGTTCCATGTCGGTTCCGACGACCGGAAGGCTTTTGATCGCGTGCCGGCGAAACAGCTTCAAGGCCTCGGGAATGGTTGTGGCGGGCTGCACCGTGATCAGGTTGGTGGCCATCACGTCCGCGCAGGTCGTGCCGTCAAAACGATGTTGTGCCGCCTGGGCTTCGGCTGCCGCCAACAGCCGCCCCAGATCGGCGACACCAAGGTTTGTGGACTGGTTAAATTGATCGAGAAGCGCGCCAAGTTGCTCGTTCGTCAGGCCGAGGCGCGGCGCCGGGGCCGATACATCCTGCGTGTCGGGCTGTCGAAATGGATACATCCGACCCGTTGCCCGATTATAAAGAACAGCAGATAGAACCAGCGCAGCCGTGGTCAGCCCCACGGGCATCACCGCATAAATCATCCCCGCTTCCAGCGCCGGGCCGGGATCAAGGGCGGTCAGCAAGGCGACTGCGCCGCCGGGTGGGTGCAAAGCGCGAAGTAACATCATCGCGACTATGGCCACGCCGACCGCGACGCCGGAAGCCCAAGGCGCGGGCAGGATCTGAATGACAAGCAGCGCGACCATAGCCGAAATCATGTTGCCGATTATTGCCGACCATGGCTGCGCCAGCGGCGAGTTCGGCACGCAAAAGACCAGAACCGCCGTCGCGCCCAGAGGGGCTACAAGCTGAAGCGAGGACAGGTCGAGCGCTACGCCGACGCTTACCAGTGCCGCGCAGAGCCCGATCCCGAGCAGCGCCCCGAGGCCTGCCCTCATCTGTTCGGCGCCGTGGAAAGGCGGAAGCGCCGGGAAAAGGTGGTGCCATGCCCGCATCCGATTCCGCACCCGATAAACCCCTGCTACAAATGCCCGAATCCTGAGCGATTTCACGCCGGTATGCCCTAGTTTTAGGCGACATTAAAACGGCTAGCCGTGCGGGTAAGGAGAAGGTTCCAATCAGCCGCTCGTCTGGAGATTAATAGTTTCAAATGATTGGTCGAAGGGGACGAAACGTCTTTGGCGAAAACGGGACATTCTCAGCGCAATTCGCTTTCTGGGCCGAATTCAGCGGTACGCTTATGCGCCGTGTGGTCAGATGGTCCCGATTCCGACCATGTCCAGGTTTTCCCGGTGTGTCGGAGGAACAGCTCCCCTCATCGCGCGTTTCACCGCAAAGGAGGAATGAGATGGCGCAGTTTTCGAAAGGCGATCACGTGAGCTGGAACTCCGAGGCCGGGCGCGTCAGCGGTCACATCACGAAGGTCCACGAGGCGGATTTTGACTACAAAGGACACCAGCGTCGCGCCACCAAGGACGCGCCGCAATATGAGATCGAGAGCGACAAGACGGACCATATCGCGGCCCACAAGGAAGACGCTCTGACCAAGCTCAAATCTTGAAGCTCGGGATCAGGCCGATCCGGCAGGACGTCGTGGCCGCTGACCTCAAGGCGACGTCAGGCTGTCAGGCCCTCTGGCTCTGGCAAACCATTCATCCGGCATGTCGCCGTCACGGTATTGGCGAGCAGGCAGGCGATCGTCAGTGGACCGACCCCGCCCGGAACCGGCGTAATGGCACCGGCAACTTCTTTTACAGCGGCAAAGTCCACGTCCCCCACGAGGCGGGTCTTGCCTTCGCCCTTTTCCGGGGCCGGAAGGCGATTGATGCCAACATCAATGACGGTCGCGCCGGGCTTGATCCAACTGGCGGGCACCATCTGGGCACGGCCTACGGCGGCGATCACGATGTCCGCCCGCCCCACCGTCGCGGCCAGATCGCGGGTTCGCGAATGGGCGACCGTCACGGTGCAGCTATCGCGCAGCAGCAGTTGCGCCATCGGTTTTCCCACAAGGTTCGACCGGCCGATCACTACCGCCTCCATGCCCGCAAGCGGCCCGAGCGTATCGCGCAACAACATCAGACACCCGAGCGGCGTGCAGGACACCATTGCCCGCTGGCCCGAGGCCAAAAGGCCCGCGTTTACGACCGAGAGCCCATCGACGTCCTTCGCCGGGTCAATACGGGCGACGATGTCACGCTCTGACAGATGCCCCGGCACCGGGAATTGCACGAGGATGCCATGCACTGCGGGGTCGGCGTTCAGCTTGTCGATCAGCGCGTAGAGATCGGTCTGAGTAACATCCACGGGCAGCTTGTGCTCAAAACTGGCCATCCCAACCTCGGTTGTCGCGATGCCCTTGTTGCGAACGTAGACCTGACTGGCAGGGTCCTCGCCCACCAACACGACGGCTAGCCCCGGTTGAATGCCTTGATCAACGAGGGTCGCGACATGCGCCGCGACCTTTTGCCGAATATCCGCCGCAAAGGCTTTGCCGTCCAGAATTTTCGCCGTCATTCGGGTCCTCGTGCTCAGTAGGATGGTTTGGTGGGGATGTTTTGGTCCCCGGTAATAGCGCGTTCGGGTGCCGGTGGCGCGGTCTCGGGTGCGACGGGTGCGGCGCGCGGATAACGCGCCTCGACTGCGTCGATGGCTGCGGTCACGCCGCGCAGGGAAAATTGCACCGTGCCGTCCGTGCCTATGGGACGATAGGTAACGGTCAGGACATTGCCCGCTTTCATCATCTCGATCAGGTGGTCAGAAAGGGCGGGGTCCAGGATGGTGAAGGTCTCGGCCACGTTCGCAGTTGCCATCTCGCCTGCTTTCCAGGCGCCGGGGGCAAGGTCAATCCATTGCCCATCGAAATCCAGCCGGACGTGGTTGAGCGCATGTTCCATCCCCCGGTCCATAACCTCGACCACCCAATCGTCGGTCAAATCGTTGTAGCCGAGGGTCAGGCGGTAATCAAAGCCCGCGTCCGACCCGTCGTCCCTGCCTGAGTGCACCACCCGGCATGGTCCTGCCCCATAATCCGCGCAGACCGCGATCCAATCGGAAAAATTCGCGCGCAATTCCCCAAAAGGATGCGTGTACCAATCGTCGGCGGCGAGAGGGGAGGCAAGGAAGGCCAAGATGAGAGCCGAGGCCGAGAGGGCGGTGCGAATATAGGTCGTCATCGAAACTCTCCTGTCTGCGAATGCCGCCATCATAGGGTGGCGCGCACGAAGATGGTCGATAATTCGATCCCGCGTTCACGCGTCCTGTTTGCGACGAGGCGTAGCACGTTGCTTTGGACGAGGGAAACCCCGGCGATGCGACGAAAACGTCAGGCGAGATGCCTCTGGGGATCACCGGTATATCGCGAAGAGACGCGCGACCCGAGCCTAGGAAAATATCACAGCACGGAACCAAGTCCGTTCATGAGTCGTTAACCCTGCAAGAAGAGACTGAAACACGGCGGGTTGCCGCCGAGGATCAAACCCCGAGGAGATAAGATAATGAAAGCTGCTGCCGTCGTCTTTCACACAAGTTTCGCCCTGACCCTGATGCTCGCCGCTGGCGTCATCGCGGTCATCTAAGGCCCCAAGATCCGCGCCGGGCCCGGGTGGTGTTCCCTCACACCCGGGCCGCAGCGGGATAGGGTTGATGCCTTGATCGCGATCTATATTCCTTCGCGCTCTTATTTTCTTCACACAACGCATTGCGTTTTACGCCGCGCCGCATTGGTCGCGGCTTTTTATATGCCCGGTGAGGTGATGTCGGCGTCCTAGAATAACGATGCGTGCATGTCTCCGACGCTCGGAGCGACAACGCGTGGTATCCGCGCAGACCAAAATTGCCCCCACTGATGGACGCTCGAAAAATTCTGCTTTCGCATTCACGAGCCATCAGGCGCATTGCGATCAGCACGCTCGAACCCTCGCAAGACTAAGCCCTACTGTGAGCGGCTCTCACACCGGCATCATCGAGCCTTGCATGACGGCCACATCCCGGGTCTCTCCGCCATCAAAGGCGGTCACCGTCGCGCTGACGATCACCAGACGGCGACCCGGCTTGATCACGCGACCGGTCGCAATCAGATATTCACCCTGCGCAGGTGCCAGCAGGTTTATCTTGATCTCCGCGGTGACGACCTCTTGCCCGTCGGCCAGTGTCGTCAGGGCCGCGTAACCGGCCGCAGTGTCGCCCAGGGCAAAACTCAGCGCCGCATGACCAAATCCCATTTGCTGACGTGCCAGCGGGAGGATCGGCGCGCGCAGCACGACCTCTCCCTTGGTGATCGAAACGATCTCTGCGTTAAAGGTCCGCATCATGCTCTGGCTGGCAAAGCTGTCGCTTATGCGTTTCTCGATCTCGGTGCTCATCCCGGCCTCCTGATTATCGCGCCTTTAGCATTACCGGCTTTGTCGGGGGATAGCCAACCTGCCGCGCACAACCTTGGGTCAGCGGGGCATCGGAATGGCCCGCGCGACGCGCCCCGTCAGGATGGCCAGCGCCCCCGGAGCCATGAGCGCGCTCAACACCGGATCATGCGACCACAGCCCGCCCGTGTAGGTGCCAAAGGCCGGCATGATCAGCCGCGCGCCATCCGTCAGGAAGCAGCGCCGCGACACAGAGGCAAGGCGCGCCTTGGGGTGATAATGCCCGGAGACTTCGCCGGATGCGCCGGGGGTCGCGATATGGCGCAGGGCCAGCGGGCCAAGGGCCATCTCGGCGCGGTGCGCGCCGCCAAGCGTTACCGGTCCCGGATCATGGTTGCCCTCGATCCAGACCCAATCCCTCCCGGCCTGAAGCCGTGTCAGCCAATCGACGACGCCATCGGGCAGACCGTGGGCGGCGGTAATGTCGTCAAAGCTGTCGCCGAGACAGACCACCCGCAAAGGCGCAAGGCGCCCGATGTCCCGCTCCAGCCGTGTCAGGGTGTCGATCGTCTCGTAAGGCGGCAGGGCGGAGCCGCCGAGGCGTGCCACACGCTCGGACTTCCCCAGATGCAGATCCGACACGACCAGCACCCGGCGGTCCGGCCACCAAAGCGCGCCCGACGCGAGCGCCACGAGCGCCACCCCGGCCAACGCAAAGGCATATCCCCCCACCACTTCGGCCACTTCGCCTGACTTATCGATCATTTCCGGCTTCATCTCGTTCTATCTACTCCGGGGTGAGGCCGCAGGCCGAGGGGCAGCGCCCCTGCCTTTCGCGCCCTCACCGACCCACACCTCCTGTTAGCGCGTCAATCCAGCCTCTGCCATCAGGCGCGCGGCCTCTTCCTCAAGCAACCTTTCCCGTCCCGCCCCGTCGAGCGAGACTTTGCCGACCTCAAGGAACATCGGGGCCGCCAGCGGTGTCACGCGGTCCAGACGGATCACGTCGATCCGACCCTCGATCCGGTCGAGCAACTCTTCGATCCGGCCGAAATCGACCAGCCCGCGCATGGCCTCTTCGCGCGTGATGTCGAGCAACAGGTGCTCGGGGTCGTATTTCAGCAAGGTATCGTAAAGGATGTCGGACGAAAACGTTGCCTGCCGCCCTGATTTGCGCGCCTGCGGGGCGTTGCGCTGGATCAGCTGCGCGATATTGGCCGAGGTGCGAAAGGTGCGCTTCATCACCGCGTTGCCCGCCAGCCAACGGTCCAGACCCGCGTGCAGCGCGCGGCGGTTCAGCAACGGTACTGGATCACTCACCGCCTCCAGCCCCCAGATCAGCGTCGCATAATCGGTGGAGACAAAGCCGAGCGGGTCGAGCCCCATCTCCTCCATCCGCTTGGTCAGGATCAGGCCCAACGTCTGCTGCGCGTTGCGACCGGCAAAACCGTAGAGGCACAGGTTCTCCCGCCCATCCATCGGAAAGCTTTCGATCAGCAACCGCCCCTCTTGCGGCAGGGCCGACAGGTCACGCTGCAAGCTCAGCCATTCGGCGGTGTGGCGCGGCAGTTCCGGCCAGCTGTCCTGTTGCAGCATCCGCAGGATGCGGTGCGACAACTGGGTCGACGTGGCGAACTTGGTGCCGGAAAACACGGCGACCTTGGGTTTCTTGACAGCGGCGCGCGTGACCTCGACCACGGTGTCCTTTAGCCCCTCGTAGCGCACGATCCGACCGCCGATCAGAAAGGTGTCACCCTTGTTGAGCTGCGCGGCAAAGCTTTCCTCGACCTCGCCCAGGGGCCGCCCGCCGCCATGGCGCATCCGCACCTTCAGCTTGTCGGTGTCCTGAATGGTGCCAAGGTTCATGCGGATCAGTTGCGCCGCGCGCGGATCGCGCAGGTGCCAGCGCCCCGCCTCGTCCTGCATCAACCGTTGCCACCGGTCGTAGGCCCGCAGCGCATAGCTCCCCGTCGCGCAGAAATCGAGGCAATCATCGAATTGCGCACGGCTCAGACCGGCGTAGGCCCCGGCGGTTCGGACCTCGCGCAGCAGTGCCTCGGCGTGAAACGGACCGGCGCAGGCGGTGGCAAGAATGTGTTGACACAGCACGTCGCGCGGTCCGGGGCCGCGCGGCTCGCCGTCCAGATCACGCGCCTTGACGGCCTCCAGCGCTGCGACGCACTCGACCCCCTCGAACCGATTGGCAGGGACAAGCAGCGCTTTGGATGGCGCGTTATAGCGGTGGTTCGCCCGCCCGATCCGCTGTACCAGTCGTTTGACGTTCTTGGGTGCGCCGACCTGAATGACCAGATCGACGTCGCCCCAGTCGATGCCCAGATCCAGGGATCCGGTGCAGACCACCGCGCGCAGCCGTCCCTCGACCATCGCTTGTTCGACCCTTTCGCGCTGCGTGCGATCGAGAGAGCCGTGGTGAATGCCGATCGGCAAGCCCTCGTCATTGGCGAGCCAGAGCGCGTGAAAGAAGATTTCGGCCTGCGCGCGCGTGTTGTGAAAGATCAGCGTGATCCGGTGACGGCGCACCTCATCCAAAATCGCCGGAATCGCGTAGACCCCGCCGCCGCCAGCCCATGGGGGAAATTCCTCGGTCTGCAACATGGCGATGTCGGGATCGGGGCCGGGATCGGCGTAAAGGATGTCGCAAGGGTCGGGGTGACGGGCCAGCAGATGCGCGATGGCCGCCGGATCCTCGACCGTCGCCGACAGGCCGACGCGGCGCATGTCAGGGCAAAGCTCTTGCAGACGCGCCAGAGCCAGCCACAGTTGATCGCCGCGCTTGCTGTCCGCCAGCGCATGGATTTCGTCGACGACGACACGTTTGAGACCGGCAAAGGTGCGCGCGGCATCCTCGTAGGAACACAGCAGCGCGAGGCTTTCCGGCGTCGTCAGCAGGATATGCGGCGGGTCGGCACGTTGCCGACGCTTGCGCGAGGATGGCGTGTCCCCGGTGCGGTCCTCCACCCGGATCGGCAGCTCCATATCGGCAATCGGGGTGGAGAGGTTGCGCCGGATGTCCGCCGCCAGCGCCTTGAGCGGCGAAATATAGAGCGTGTGGAGCCCCTCATGCCCGCCCTCGGCGAGATCCACCAGCGTTGGCAGAAAACCGGCCAAGGTCTTGCCCCCGCCGGTCGGCGCGATCAGCAGAAGAGAGGGGTCATCGGCGCGCGCCAGCATTTCGGACTGGTGCGGATGCACCTGCCAGCCACGGGCAGCGAACCAGTCGAGGAATTTGTCAGGCAGGAATTTGTCAGGCGGGGCAGGGGCGAACATAACGTGAATATAGTCGCCATGGGACCGCTTGGCGAGGCTATTTCATCACTCTCGCCAACCCGTCCCGCAGGGCCGCGATTTCGCCCGAAAACCGCTCTGGCACGGTGATCTGCACCTCGTCGGTCCAGGTTGTCAGGCGCCCCAGAAGCGGTGTGAGGACGGCCATCTCCTCTTCGGTCCAGTCCGAAAGAAAAGTGCCGAGCAGCAGGTACTTGATACTGCGGACGGCCGTGACCACTGCGGTGCCAAGGTCGGTCAGGGCGACAATCGTACGGCGCGCATCGCGCTGGCTGATGGCGCGGGTCACATAGCCTTCGGCGATCAGTTCGGTAACCAGACGCGAGGCCCGCGACGGATCGATGCCAAGGCGGGCCGCAATGGTCGCCACCATCGTTTCGTCCTGATCGGTGGCACCGAATTCGTTGGAGGGCGCCCAGATCGCGATCATCACGTCGAGTTTCGCCAGATCTAGCGGCAAGCCGAGTTCCTGCAAGGCCATCTGCCCCAGCTCGCGTTTCTGCACCCGACGGCGCCAGGATTGCAGCAGGGCGTCAAGCTCAAGCGCGTGATCGGTCGTGGCGCGCGCGATGCCGAAACCCGCCAGTACATCCTTTAATTCGTCGTCGCGGCTGCCGATGGTCCTATCCTCCACAGTGATTGCATGCTATTGACATGTATATGTGCCGGACACATATGGTGGTATCAATCTTTGGCGAAGTGCCATGTCCCATTTTTCACCTCAGCCGTGCTGTTTTGACACAGCCGCGAGGTTCAGGAAAACCTCATGCCGGATTCTAAGACCGCATCATCGCCTGCCCTCATCGATATGCAAAGCCCCGACCCGCGAACCTTGCGGGTTATTCTGATCACGGTCGCGACGACGCTTTTCCTGGGCTCGACCGGCAATACGATCGTGAGCACCGCGGTCCCCAAGATTGTGAGCGATCTCGGAGGCTTGGCTTATGTTTCTTGGGTGATGACGTCCTACCTTTTGGCCTCGACCGTCGGCGCGCCGATTGCGGGGAAACTGGGCGATATGTACGGGCGCAAGATCGTCCTGCAGGTCGCGATCGGCATCTTTCTGACCGGGGGTTTGATCTGCGGCGTGGCGGGCAACCTCGTTGTCCTGATCGCTGGACGTCTGGTGCAGGGGTTGGGGGGCGGTGCGCTGATCGTTGTGGCCATGACCGTGATCGCGGACGTCCTGCCCCCGAGAGAGAGCGCGCGGGCCCAGGCTTCGCTGTCATCCGTATTCGGCATCTCGACGGTTTTGGGGCCTTTGATCGGTGGCTTTCTGGTGCAGACCGTCAGCTGGCACTGGATTTTCTTCGTTAACTTTCCCATTGGCGTCCTTGCCTTTGTCATCCTGACCCGGACGCTGCCCTCGCGCACGGAAAAAGTGCCGCATAAGATGGATTACATGGGATCGATTTTGCTGATGGTCCTGTTGTCGACCCTCGTGCTGATCGCAAATCTGGCGGGGACGATCTACGCCTGGACCTCACTGCCGACGCTGTTCTTGCTGCTCCTGATACCCATGGCGCTGGTCGGGTTCATTTCGGCAGAGCGGCGCGCGGCCGAGCCGGTGATGCCCCTCGGCCTGTTCCGCATCCGCAACTTCCAGGCTGCGAACTGCGTCGGTTTCATGGTGGGGATGGCAATGTTCGGCACCATCGCGTTTATGCCCATGTTCCTGCAGGTCGTCAAACATGTCGATCCGATCCGCAGCGGCCTTTACATGGTTGCGATGATGGCAGGGCTTTTCGGCACCTCTGTCGGTTCGGGACGGGTCATGCGCACGACGGGGCGTTACAAGATTCTGCCCACAGTCTCGACGGCGGTGTTGTGCCTCGCAATGCTCCTCTTGACGACCATCGGCCCGGATACACCGATGTGGCTATTTCCGATCTATTTGTTCCTCGTTGGCGTCGGCATTGGTCCCACAATGGCGGTGGGGGTCGTGTCCATCCAGACCTCGATCCCGCGCGCGCATCTCGGTGTGGGCACCGCCAGCGCCAACATGTTCCGCCTGATCGGTGGTTCGATCGGGACTTCGGTGTTCGGCGCAATTTTTGCCATGGGGCTGGGGCGTCATGTTCAACCTTTGATGCCTGCGTCTTCTGAAAGTCGCGGTCTGACCAGCACAATGGTCGACCGCCTGGAACCCGCCGCGCAGGTCGAGGTATTGCAGGGATTCACCGACGCACTTACACCGATCTTTTTCGTCGGAGCGGTGGTTGCGGCTGTCGCCTGCCTGATCTCGACCCGATTGCAGGAATTGCCCCTGGGCCCGCGCACCGGCGCTCAGGCGGAACCGGCGGAATAAGCGGCTGATGCTGGCCCGGCCCCGCGACGGGCGTGCCGTGGGCAGGATGATTGCGCTTACTTCACGATCTCTTCGTGCTTGACGAACATGTTGGCCCAGGCGCGATCGATCAGGTCCGGAGTCATCTGGTAGGGAAGCCCCTCAAACTCGCAAATCGCGATCATCTGATCGATCAGAAAGATCGGCTGGTAGTTGGCATAGACGTTGTTGATAGAGGGGTATTTCTTCTTCAACAAATGAACGAGCGCGGATTCTTCAAGCGGGATCCGCCGTTTGCGGGCCACGAGCGCAAAGATCTTCAGGAAGTTTTCCTGCGTCGGCCCGTCAATCTTGATCTTGAAAAAGATGCGGCGCAGCGCGGCCTGATCAAATATCTCGTTCGGATGGTAGTTGGTTGAGAAGATCACCAGCGTGTCGAATGGCACCTCGAACTTTTCGCCCGACTGAAGGGTCAGGATATCCTTGCCTTCTTCCAACGGCACAATCCATCGGTTGATCAAGCTTTGCGGCGGTTCCGACTGGCGGCCCAGATCGTCAACGATGAAAACGCCGCCGGTGGCCTTCATCTGCAGCGGCGCCTGATACGTACGCGCCACTGTATTGTAGTTGAGGTCGAGCATGTTCAACGTCAGTTCGCCCCCGGTGATGACGGTGGGGCGCTCGCAGCGGATGTAGCGCGTGTCGTAACGGTTGCCGGACCGACGCAACGAGGTTGGATCCTCCTCCTGCTCCTCGGCAGAAGAATGCACGATGGGGTCGTAAACCGTGATGACCTGGCCGGAGTACTCGACCGCACGCGGCACGTAGATCTTGTCGCCGAGTGCGTCTCGTATGCCGTTGGAGATCGAAGATTTTCCGTTCCCGGGCGGTCCGTACATCAGGATCGACCTCCCCGAGCTGACCGCCGGCCCAAGGGTGGAGATCAGATCGTCAGGCAGGACCAGGTGGCCCATGGAGCCGGTCAGTTGATCACGGGTGATCTGGATGTCGCGGATCGACTGCCGTTTGATCTGCCGGTGATAGATATGCAGCGGCACCGGCATCGCGCCGAAATATTCCGATTGCGCCAGCGCATCCAGCGCGCGTGCCTTGCCATTGTCGGTCAGCTGATAACCCATCTCGTTGTCACCGGTGGCCTTCATCGTGCCCATGGCTTCGAGCAGCAGCTGCTCACGGGCGAGATCGATCAGCTCTTGCGTGACGTTGGGGGGCAGAGAAATCGCGACCGAAATCTTCGACAATTTGTCGACACTCTTGCGGAACATCGTTTTGATCAGAATATCACGAGCCATGATGATTGGAAGCTCGAGCTCTTCCAACGACCGCGGAGGCGGCGGGGCGATCACCGCCGTCGAAACCTGCATATTCATGTGCGTCTGCTCATTTTTCTTTTCAGATCAATCATAGCGGGTTTCGAATCGCCTCGCCATGAATTTTCAGTGCAAGCGAAAGTTTACCGCCCGACCGTGCACAAAACGAAAATCTATGTGAGCGATACGTCGGGTAAAAAGTTTCAAATCGTAATCATTCTGGCTGGCATAGTGCTGACGTTCTTGGGGATGACGCCGGTGCGCGGCGGTGTTCCCTTCACTGGACAGGCGGCGGATATGCTCCCCCTCAGCGACCTCCTTCTGCGGGTCAGTGGCGGCGCGGTGCAGGGCCGCGATTTCAGCACGCGACTCGGCAGTTGGGCGGTGCTTCTGATGGCTCCGCTGCACCGGGCGGGGATGGGGCTTGGTATGGCGCCCGTTTCGGCTTAGCTCCTTGTTGCCATTGCGATTTTTTGCCCACTGGGTTCGCTGAGCGTCAGTCGCATGACGCAAGGGCAGTCCGCGGTCGCAGGTGTGGTGCTGACCGGATTGATCACCAGTATGGGGTATGGTGGGACCGATTCATTGGTGCCGATGTCGGTGCGTGACGATCGATGGTGCTGGTCGGCGTCAGGTCCGGTGGTTTTGCCTTCGGTCATCCCGCCAAATCGCAACGCCGGGCAGGGGTGGGACGGCGCGGCGATCGGCGGACCATGCTGGGCATAGTGATGACCAAGAAGACCTTTGGCGCGACATTGATCTTTCCGGTCGTCTTCATACTGTTGCGGAATGATCGCACACAGACATTCTTGATCACGGTTTTGGCGGCATTATTCGGGCTATGGGTCGTAACTGCGACGCTTGGTTTGTGTTATTGGCAGGGCTACGCTGCCGACCTCCTTGCGGTCACGGGGTCTGCTGAGCACCGTCGGCGCGGTAGCCTCAGGAGAAGGCCGCGAGCATCAGATAGAGCGTCAATGCCGTCGACAGCGCGGTTCCCATGGGAAATTCGCGGCCCCGGTCCCAGCTTTCCCATGTGGGGGCCAGCCTGCGCAACGGAGAATGTTTGGCGCCCCGGTGGGTGGCAAAGGCCGCCAACATGGAGGCCGCCAACAACATAAACATCAGGTGCAGATCGCCCAGCGCGATAAAGGGGGCGGCGGCGGCAATGAACTTGGCATCGCCCGCGCCCATAATGCGCATCGCGGTCATCGCCATGCCGAGAAGCAGCATCACGACCAGATGCAGCAGCCGGGCTCCATAGACGTCAATCGGCAGCACAAAGGGTCCGAGGACCACGAACGCAAGCGCCAGCATCACAACGCTGCCGTTGGGGATGCGCATGCCCCGCAGATCGCTCCACGCGACGTATAGCCCGATCAGCGCGGCAAAGGGCAGAAACAGCCGGGCCGCGAAAGGGTCCAGCGCCAGCACGGGTCAGCCTTCCAGCGCGCGCAACGACCGGACAGCGTCTTCGAAGTGCTGCGGATGGGTGTCTATGGCCTCGCGCAGGAGCGACTTTCCGGTCTGAGTGTCACCCTGTTTGATCGCGCTCAACCCCATGGTGTGCAACAGTTGCGCACGTTCAACCTGCTTCATCGGGATGACGGGCAGGGTGTAGTTGCGCTGGGCCCCACGGGCGAGGATCAGGTTGTTCTTGGCGGTAAAGAGGTCAGGATCATGGCGGATCGCCTGGCCGAACAGCTTTTCCGCCTCTCCGAATTCACCGCGCGTCAGCTTGGAATAGCCCCAATTGTTGAACACGCCGCTGGGGCGGGTGGTCAGGCCGACGGCGGTTTCATAGAAGCTGTCCGACTTTTTCCATTCCTTGTTGCTGTCCGCGATCATCGCTTCCAGCCGGTAGCGGTTAAAGGTCTCGTGCGTGGGCGGAACGGTATCCAAAACCGTGTCCGCGCGGTCCCACTGGCCGTCGCGGATCAGCGCATCGGCAAATTCGACCTTGTCATCGGGTATTGAATCCTTGTGCTGGACCACGCGGTCCCAGGCCGTGACACCTTCGGTCGGGCGCTTGGCGCGGATCAGGCTCAGCGCGAGGCTGCGTTGCAAGTCGATCCGGTCGGGATTGTCCTGCAAGGTCCGCTGGAAATAGACCACCGCCTCGTTCGGATCCCCGACCGTCAACATGATGTCGTTTAGATTGCTTTCGTCCACGACGTTCACATCGCGGAACGCGCGATTAACCTCTCCATTGGTCGTGCCGGAACAGGCGGACAGCGTCAACGCCCCCGCCAAACAGGAGAATACAAATACTGGGTGGCGCATGTGCCTGCGTCCTTTACTGCCGTCGCCCCAATCAAGGTTCCTGTTGACGTAGTCGATATACACTGCGTCCGTCACGAACCAAGTCGAGTTCTTGTTCTAGGTCAGGATCATAACCTGTTTTGCGTTGCAAAGCGAGTGCCATGCGGAGATTGTCGCGGATTTCATCATTTTCGCCGTTCGACAGGGCAAAGGCACGACGCAGTGCTTCGGTCGCCTCGGGGGTGCGCCCGGTGTCGATCAATAGCATGCCGAGGTTGTTCCAGGTCTCGGGGGCGGCGGCGGTGTCCTTCACCGCCTCGCGCAGCTGCTGTTCCGCCTGGCCCAACCGACCAAGGCCAAAGTTCGCAGCGCCGAGGCCCGCGTAGATCGTCGGGGTCAGCCCCTCATCGCTCGCCGCGCGCGTAAAGGCGTCCAGCGCCAGTTCATATTGCTTGGCGGCCAATAGGCGATGACCCACCACCACGCCGTTGACAGCATCCTTGCGGCGGTCCACGCCGGGCGAATAGGGGCTTGCTGGGTCAAACTTTGGCGTGGTCAGGCCGGTGCACCCGCCTAGGACCGAAAGGCAGGTGAGGGCGGCAATTGCCGCCCGGATCAATTCTCAGGCTCCGCCATCGTTTGGGCCGACACCTCACCCATCTTGGTGATACCCATCAGCGACGGCCCGATCAGGATGATCAGCAGGGGAGGGACAGTCAGCATCATGGTCGCCAGCGTCATCTTGGTCGGCAATTTGTTCGCCTTTTCTTCGGCGCGCATAACGCGCTTGTCGCGCATCTCTGAGGCATAGACGCGAAGAGCATCCGCCACGGAGGTGCCGAAACTGGCGGATTGCACCAGCACGGTAACAAAGCTGGAGATGTCGGACACGCCGCAGCGCTCACCCATGTCATTCAGCACCGAGGCCTTGTCCTTACCGGCCTTGATCTCGTGGCTCACCATCTCGAATTCATCGGCGAGCGAGGGGAAGGAGATGCGAATTTCGTGCGCCACCCGCAAGATGGCCTGATCCATGGATTGCCCGGCCTCGACGCAGACCAGCAGCATGTCCAGCGCGTCGGGAAACCCGTTGGTGATCTCTTCCTTGCGCTCTGCCTGCCGCTTGTTGATCCAGTACTTCGGGATCATGTAGCCAACGCCGCCGGGACCGAGGATGTAGATCAGGGTGGTTTGTGTATCGGGCTGTTCCGCGGCTTTCACGGCGAGGAAATAGACCACGCCCGCCAGCAGGCCAAAGATACCCAAAGCGAATTGCGCAAAGTGGAAATACCGCACCGCGTCCTTGGAGCGATAGCCGGCCTGCAACATCTTGATGCGCATGGCCGACATTTCTTTTTCGTTCTGCGGCTCAAGAAAAGTGGAATACCGCTCGAGCTTTTTGTTGCTTTTCGCGGTCCGCAGGCGGTCCTTGTGCACGGGAGCGACGGTTCTTTCCGCGTTCGACCGCTTGAGTTTTTCCAGCGGATCGACGTCCTTCTTCATCATGAAGGGCAGGGTGCCGAGGATCAGCAGGATCCCAAGGCCACCCACGACCAAGAGCGGCCCCATGGGGCCCAGTATCTCGACCAGGACAGAATTCAGTGCCTCCATGATCTTTTCCTTCGTCGATCAGACTTTGATATCCACGAGCTTGCGCATCACGAACAGGTTGATCCCGAGAAAGGCCGCAACGGCAAAACAGGCCGGGATAAAGAAGGGGTGGTCCATGACCTCGTCATAGTAATTCGGGTCCATGACATTGATGACGATCAGGGCCGCGATCGGAAAACCCGACAGGAACATGCCGGACCACTGCGCCTCTGCGGTGATCGCCTTGACCCTGCGGAACAGGCGGAACCGGGCGCGGATCACCTGCGCCAAACCGGCGAGGATTTCGGCGAGGTTACCCCCGGAGGTCTGCTGGATCGTCACGGCAACAGCAAGAAAACGTAAATCCTGCAGGCCGATGCGTTCTGCCAGATCCTTCAGCGCATCGCCCATGTCACGCCCATAGGCGTTTTCATCCGCGATGATCCCGAATTCCGACCCGAGGGGATCGGCCACCTCACGTGCGACGATCTGGATGGCCGATGAGAACGGATGTCCCACACGCAGCGAGCGCACCATAAGCTCGACGGCGTCCGGCAGTTGCTCCTCGATCATGCTGAGACGCTTCTTGGCCTTTTTGGCGACCCAGAAATAAATGGCGCCGATGCCAGTCGTGACCGACATCACGGCCCGCAGGGGGAGGGAGGTTTCGGTCATGACCGTCAGGGCGAGGAAGGCCACGACGCTCAACCCGACCATCAACATGATCAACTGGCGGGGCGAAAAGGCAATCGCTGCTTTCTGCGCTTTGTCCGACAGCAAGGAGTACAGCGGCAGACGTTGCGCGGTCATGTGCTGCTGCATTTCCTTGCGCAGCTTCTCCAGCACTTCTTCGCGATTGGCGGTCTTGTCCAGCATTTCCAGCCGCCGATTGACGCGCCGGTTCAGTCGGATGGATTTGCCGAAGAACAGCAGGTAGATACCTTCGACCAGCGCAAGGACGCCGAGGAAGATCACGATGTAGATGATAGGTTCCGGGCTGATCGACATTGGATTATTCCATTCGCACGGGGTCGAAGATGTGCGCGGGCAGGTCGTAACCCCACATCTTGAACCGTTCCGAGAAGTGGCTGCGCACGCCGGTCGCGGTGAAATGGCCGACGATCTTGTTCTCCGGCGTCAACCCGGTGCGCTGAAAGCGGAAGAGTTCCTGCATGGAGATCACGTCGCCTTCCATCCCCGTCACCTCGGTGATGGAGGTCATGCGCCGCGTGCCGTCTTGCAGGCGGCTGGCCTGGACGATCAGATGCACGGCCGAAGCGATTTGGGAGCGCATCGCCTTGAGCGGCATCTCTATCCCTGTCTCTTATACACATCTCCGAGCCCACGAGACTAGGCATGATCTC
>OJBO01000657.1_pt1 | contig 17849 bp, 15 predicted proteins | sample 1590461 | NCBI WGS metagenome assembly OJBO01 (sample SAMN05416836, study PRJEB24817) | seawater metagenome | isolation source: Sea water | place: Canada:Atlantic | collected 2013-07 | reverse complement strand
GACGCCGGAGTCGAGATCCTCGGCGATATCGAGCTGTTCGCGCGTGCCGCGCGCGCGCCCGTGGTGGCGATCACCGGCTCCAACGGCAAGAGCACGGTCACCGAGCTGGTCAACGCCATGGCGGTGGCCGCCGGCCGCCGCGCGGCGGTGGGCGGCAATCTGGGTACCCCGGCCCTGGACCTGCTGGGCGACGACATCGAACTCTATGTGCTGGAGCTGTCCAGCTTTCAGCTCGAAACCACCGCCTTGCTCGCTGCCGAGGTGGCGACCGTGCTCAACCTGAGTCCGGATCACCTCGACCGCCATGCAGATCTCGCCGCCTACCGGCGCGCCAAGCAGCGCATCTACCGCGGCGCCCGCCAGCTGGTGGTCAACCGCGACGACCCCGCGACCGAGGTGCTGGCCGCCCCGGGGGTGAGCCGCTGGAGCTTTGGACTCTCGGCACCAGCCGGGCCGACCGAGTTCGGACTGGTGGCGCGTGCCGATGGCGCCCGGCTGGCCTGCGGCGACCGGCCCTTGCTGGCGGTATCCGAACTCCGTGTCGCCGGCCGCCACAATGTCGCCAACGCGCTCGCCGCGCTGGCGCTGGGCTCCGCTGCGGGATTGGCGGAGGACGCCATGTGCTCGGCGCTGCGCGCCTTCCGCGGCCTGCCGCACCGCTGTCAGGTGGTATTGGCGCGTGACGGCATCACCTGGATCGACGATTCCAAGGCCACCAATGTCGGCGCCGCCATCGCCGCCCTGGCGGGACTGGACAGCGGTGCCGCCAACCTGGTGCTGATCGCCGGCGGCCAGGGCAAGGGGCAGGACTTCGCCGAGCTGGCCGCGGCGCTGTCCGGCCGGGTGCGCCTCGCGATCCTGATCGGCGAGGCCGCCGCGGCGATCGAAGCCGCCATCGCCGGCCGGGCGCCCGTACAGCGCGCCGACTCCATGGTGGCGGCTGTCGCCCGGGCCCGTGCCGCCGCCCGCCCCGGCGATCTGGTGCTGCTGTCGCCGGCCTGCGCCAGTTTCGACATGTTCACCGGTTACGCCGACCGCGGTGAGCGCTTCGCGCGCGCCGCCCGGGAGCTGCCATGAGGCCGGAGCTGACCGCGCCCTGGGAACGCCTGCGGGTGCACTGGCGACCGCTGCTGCCCGGCGGTTACGACCGCTGGCTGATGGGCGCCACCCTGGTGCTGTTGTCGCTGGGTGTGGTCATGGTGGCCTCGGCCTCGCTGGGGTTCGCCGCCCAGCGCGGCGACGCGCTCTATTTCCTCAAGCGGCATCTGCTCTACCTGGGCCTGTCCGTGGGGCTCGCGCTGGTGGTGCTGCGCGTGCCCCTGGCCTGGTGGTACACCCACAGCGGCACCCTGCTGATGCTCTCGATGGCATTGCTCGTAGTGGTGCTGATCCCCGGCATCGGGCGCGAGGTGAACGGCAGCAGGCGCTGGATTCCGCTGGGGCCCTTCACCTTCCAGGTGGGTGAGTTCGCCAAGCTTGCCATGGTGGTGTTCACCGCGGCCTATCTACAGCGCCGCCAGCTGCAGTTGCGCGAACAATGGCAGGATTTCGCCAAGCCGCTGGGCATTCTCGGGGTGTTCGCCGTGCTCCTGCTGCTGCAGCCGGACCTGGGCACGGCGGCGGTGATTGCCGCCACCGTGGTGGTAATGCTGTTCATGGCCGGCGTGCGCCTGTGGCAGTTCACCCTGCTGGCGCTCGGCGGGCTCGGGACCCTGGCGGTGCTGGTGGTGACCTCGCCCTATCGGGCGCAGCGGCTGGTGAGCTATCTGGATCCCTGGGCGGACCAGTTCAATACCGGCTATCAGCTGACCCAGTCGCTGATCGCCTTTGGCCGCGGGGGCTGGTTCGGCGTCGGCCTCGGCAACAGCGTGCAGAAGGCCTTTTACCTGCCCGAGGCCCACACCGATTTCATCTTCGCGATTCTCGCCGAGGAGCTGGGTTGGGTGGGGGTCGCCCTGGTGGTGGCGCTGTTCTGTGTACTGGTGGAGCGCTGCTTCGCCTGCGCGCGCAGCGCCATCCAGCGGCAGGACTGGTTCGCCGCCTTCATCGCCTTCGGCGTCGGCATTCTGCTGGCCGGACAGTCCTTCATCAATATCGGCGTGACCGCCGGTCTGTTGCCCACCAAGGGGCTGACGCTGCCGCTGGTGAGCTATGGCGGCAGCAGCCTGCTGATGAGCTGCGCCATGCTCGCGCTGGTGCTGCGGCTGGGGGCGGAAATGGAACAGCGCGCGGAAGCGGCGCGGCAGATGCGGCGCGAGCGCAGTGGAGGGTAAGCGGGTGTTGATCATGGCGGGTGGAACCGGCGGACATGTGTTTCCCGCGTTGGCGGTTGCTGCCGAACTGCGCGCGCGCGGCTGCGCCGTCCACTGGCTGGGCACGCGCCGCGGCATCGAGGCGCGGCTGGTGCCGGAACAGGGTTATCCAATCGATTTCCTGCGCGTCCGCGGTCTGCGCGGCAAGCGCTTGCGCGCCCGGCTGCAGGGCCTGGTCGGCCTCTGCGCGGCGGGCTTTCAGGCGCTGGCCGCGGTGCGCCGGATCCGGCCCCAGGTGGCGCTGGGCTTTGGCGGCTACGCGGCCGGTCCGGGCGCGGTGGCCGCCCGGTTGTGCGGCGTGCCCCTGGTGATCCACGAGCAGAATGCCGTCGCCGGGACCACCAATCGCCTGCTGGCGCGCCTCGCGACCCGGGTGCTGACCGGGTTTCCGGATGCCCTGCCGAGGGCGCGGCACACCGGCAATCCGTTGCGCGCAGACATAGCCGCGCTGGCGGCCGGCGCCGGACCAGTGGCCGCGGAGCGCCCCCATCTGCTGGTTCTGGGCGGCAGCCTGGGGGCGCGCGCCCTCAATCGGGCGGTACCGTCGGCGCTGGCCCTGCTGCCCGCCGCGGAACGTCCCCTGGTGCGTCACCAGTGCGGTGCCGAGCATCTCGAGGACGCCCGCGCCCAGTACCGCGCGGCCGGTGTCGAAGCCGAGGTGCTGCCCTTTATCGACGACATGGCGGCGGCCTACCGCTGGGCGGACTTCGCCATGTGCCGGGCCGGCGCCCTGACCGTGGCGGAGCTGGCGGCGGCCGGCCTGCCCGCGGTGCTGGTGCCCTATCCGCACGCCATCGACGACCACCAGTTTCACAACGCGCGCTGGCTGGAGCGCGGCGGCGCGGCCCTGGTGCTGCGCGAAGCCGAGCTCGACGCGGCACGGCTGGCGGGCGTGCTCCGCGACTGGGGCGGCGATTCCCGGCGGCGCGCCGAACAGGCCGCCCGGGCCCGTGGCCTGGCGTTGCCCGATGCCGCGCGCGCGGTCGCCGACGCCTGCCTGGAGGTGGCGCGATGACCGGCTTCCAGGTACCGGAGATGCGGCGCATCCGGCGCATTCACTTCGTCGGCATCGGCGGCGCCGGGATGAGCGGCATCGCCGAAGTGCTGCTCAACCAGGGCTACCGGATCTCCGGCTCGGATCTGATGGAAAACGCCAGCGTGAAGCGTCTGCGCGAGCTGGGGGCCACCATCTGCATCGGTCATGCCGCGGCCCACGCCGAAGGTGCCGACGTGGTCGTGCAGTCGGCGGCGGTGGCCGCCGACAACCCGGAACTGGGCGCCGCCCGACAGGCGCGCATTCCCATCGTGCGGCGCGCCGAGATGCTCGCCGAGCTGATGCGCTACCGGCACGGCATCGCGGTCGCCGGCACCCATGGCAAGACCACCACCACCAGTCTGATTGTCGCCATTCTCGCCGCCGCCGGCCGCAACCCCACCTTTGTGATCGGCGGCCGGGTCAATGCCGCCGGCACCAACGCGGGTCTGGGGGAGAGCCGCTACTTCGTCGCCGAGGCCGACGAGAGCGACGCCTCCTTCCTGCACCTCCAGCCTATGGTCGCGGTGGTCACCAATATCGATGAGGACCATATGGCGACCTACGACTTCGAGGTCGCCAAGCTCAAGCACACCTTCGTCGAGTTTCTCCACAACCTGCCGTTCTACGGGATCGCGGTGCTGGGGATCGACGCCGCCATGGTCCGAGAGCTGCTGCCCCGGGTGGCGCGCCAGGTGATCACCTACGGGTTCTCCGAGGATGCCGACTACCGCATCGAAGAGACCAGTTTCGCCGCCACCCGGACCCGCTTCCTGCTCCACCGGCCGGAGCGTGAACCGCTGCACGTCGAGCTCAATGTGCCCGGCGCCCACAACGTGCTCAACGCCGCCGCCGCGGTGGCCGTGGCCTGCGACGAGGGCGTCTCCGACGCCGCTATCCTCGCCGGTCTGGCGGGCTTCCAGGGGGTGGACCGGCGCTTCGACATCCAGGGCGAATTCCCGGTGACGGGCGGCAGTCTGCTGCTGGTCGACGACTATGGCCACCATCCCGCCGAGGTGGCCGCCATCCAGCGTGCGGTGCGCGACGGCTGGCCCGGGCGCCGTCTGGTGATGGTGTTCCAGCCCCATCGCTACAGCCGCACCCGGGATCTCTACGAGGATTTCGTCCGGGTACTGTCCGACAACGACCTGTTGGTGGTGCTGCCGGTCTATCCGGCCGGCGAGGAGGAGATCCCGGGCGCCGACAGCCGCAGCCTGTGCCGCAGCATCCGCCTGCGGGGCATGCTCGATCCGGTCTACGCCGAAAGCATCGAGGCGGTGCCGGAACTGCTCGCCAACCTGGTGCGGCCGGACGATATCGTCATTACCCAGGGCGCCGGCAATGTCGGCCGCCTGTGTCAGCTGCTCGCCGAGCGGGGGTTCGAGCCGTGAGCGGCGGCGGGCGCGGTGTGCGGGGTCCGGTCGCGGTGCTCTGCGGCGGCTGGTCGGCGGAGCGCGAGATCTCGCTGCAAAGCGGTACCGCCGTGCTCGACGGCCTGCGCGCCGCGGGCGTGAACGCCTATCTGGTCGATGCCGGCGACGATCTGCTGGCGCAGCTGATCGCGACACCGCCCGCCGCCGCCTTCATCGCTCTGCACGGCCGCGGCGGCGAGGACGGCACCCTGCAGGGCGCGCTGGAATGGCTCGGCCTCCCCTACACCGGCAGTGGCGTCAAGGCTGCCGCGCTGGCAATGGACAAGCTGCGCTGCAAGCAACTGTGGCAGGGCGCCGGGTTGCCCACGGCCGACTTCGCCGCGCTGGCGGCGGACAGCGACTGGACGCGGGTGCTGGCCGAGCTGGGCGGCGATGTCATGGTGAAACCGGCGCGCGAGGGCTCCAGCCTGGGCATGGCCCGGGCGCGCACCCCCGCCGAGCTGGCCGCCGCCTGGCGCGCCGCCGCCGCCTATGACGACTCGGTGATCGCCGAGGCCTGGCTGGAGGGCGCCGAATACACGGTCGCGGTGCTCAACGGCCGCGCCCTGCCCGTGATCCGCCTCGAGACCGACTGCGAGTTCTACGACTACGACGCCAAGTATCTGCGCGACGACACCCGCTACCTGTGTCCCTGCGGGCTGGCACCGGCGCAGGAGGCCGAGTTGCAAAGGCTCGCGCTGAACGCCTTCGCCAGTCTCGAAGGGCGTGGCTGGGGCCGGGTCGACCTGATGGCCGACCGGCAGGGCCGCTGGCGCCTGCTGGAGGTCAACGCCGTGCCCGGCATGACCGACCACAGCCTGGTGCCCATGGCCGCCCGGGCCGCCGGCCTGTCCTTTGCGGAGCTGGTTGCCGAAATCCTGGCCGGCGCGACCTGCGGGCGGCCGCGGGAGCGGAGCAGATGACCGCCGCCCGCCGCAATCTCCGTCGCAATGTGCGCCGCGATCCGGCGCGCCGCCAGCGCCTCGTCCGCCTGCTGCGGGTGACCGCCGCCACCCTGGTGGTGGTGGCCGCGGGCAGCGTGGTACTGGCCGCCAGCGTGGTGCTGTTCCGGCATCTGGATGCGCCCCTGCGGGTGATCGCGGTGGACGGCGAGATCCGCCACCTGGGCCGCGACGAGATCGAGGGCTTGGTCAGCCGCCACCTCAACGGCGGTTTTCTCACCCTCGACATGCAGGCGTTGCGCGACGTACTGGAGCGGCATCCCTGGATCGCCGAGGCCAGTGCGCGCCGCGAATGGCCCGACGGCCTCTACCTGCATCTGGTGGAGGAAGCGCCGGTGGCTCGCTGGGGAGAGGCGCAGTTTCTCAATGGCCGCGGCCAGGTGCTGCCCGGGGTCGCCGCCGATGATTTCGCCGGTCTGCCGCGTCTGGACGGACCCGAGGGTGAGCAGGTTCGGCTGATGACGACGTACCGCGAATTCGCCGCGCGCCTGGCCCCGGAGGGCCTGCGCATCGAGCGCCTGGTCAGTTCCGCGGCCGGGGTGCGCCTGCGGCTGGCCGGCGACATTGAATTGGTGCTGGGCCGGGAGCAGCTCGACGCGCGCCTGGGCCGCTTTCTGGTGGTCTGGCGGGGCGCGCTGATGGCCAGGCGGGGCGCGCTGGCCCATGCGGATGCGCGTTACGACAACGGTATTGCGGTGCGCTGGCGCGAGATGCCGGCGGAACAGGACGCCTGATGCGGAGCGAGGATCGAGTGGGGAACCTCATATGGCAATGATCAGCGGCGAGCAGATGATCGTCGGGCTGGATATCGGCACCTCCAAGGTGGTCGCCATCGTCGGCGTGGCCGGCGCCAACGGCAAGCTGGAGATCGTCGGTACCGGCCACTACCCCTCCTCGGGGATGAAGAAGGGCGTGGTGGTCAACATCGAGTCCACGGTGCAGGCCATTCAGCGCGCCATCGAAGAAGTCGAGCTGATGGCCGGCTGCCAGATCCACTCGGTCTATGCGGGCATCGCCGGCAGCCATATCCGCAGCCTGAACTCCCACGGCATCGTCGCCATCCGCGACCGCGAGGTGCACCAGACGGACATCGACCGGGTGATCGACGCCGCCCGCGCGGTGGCCATCCCGGCGGATCAGGAGATCCTCCACGTGCTGCCCCAGGAATTCATCATCGACAACCAGGAGGGCGTGCGCGAACCCCTGGGCATGTCCGGCGTGCGCCTGGAAGCCAAGGTGCACCTGGTCACCTGCGCCGCCAATGCCGCCCAGAACATCAAGAAATGTATCCGCCGCTGCGGGCTGGAGGTCGAGGACATCATCCTCGAACAGCTCGCCTCCAGCTATTCGGTGCTCACCGAGGACGAGAAGCAGCTCGGCGTCTGCCTGGTCGATATCGGCGGCGGCACCACCGATATCGCCATCTTCACCGACGGCGCCATCCGCCATACCGGGGTGATCCCCATCGCCGGCGACCAGGTCACCAACGACATCGCCATGGCGCTGCGCACCCCTACCGCCCACGCCGAGGAGCTCAAGATCAAGTACGCCTGCGCGCTCGCGCAGCTCGCCGGTGCCGAGGAGACCGTCAAGGTGCCCAGTGTCGGCGACCGGCCACCGCGCAGCCTGTCCCGGCAGGCGCTGGCCGAGGTGGTCGAGCCGCGCTACGACGAGCTCTTCACCCTGGTGCAGGCCGAGTTGCGGCGCAGCGGCCTGGAAGAACTGGTCGCCGCCGGCATCGTGCTCACCGGCGGCACCTCGAAGATGGAAGGCGTGATCGATCTCGCCGAGGAGATTTTTCACATGCCGGTGCGGCTGGGCATGCCGCACGGCATCCAGGGTCTGTCCGACATCGTCAACAACCCGATCTATTCCACTGGCGTCGGGTTGTTGCTGTACGGACTGCAGCAGCAGGACAACCGCCAAGGGGCGGGCAAGGTGGCCAGCAACGGCTGGTTGGGTCGTATCCGAAAGTGGCTCCAAGACAATTTGTAGGGACCTTTCGGAGGGAACCGTCATTTCATGATAGCGCAAGCGAGGATAATCAAATGTTTCAAATCGTTGACAATGTTCCAGAAACCGCCGAAATCAAGGTGATCGGCGTCGGTGGCGGGGGCGGCAACGCCGTGCGCCACATGATCTCCCAAGCGGTCCATGGCGTGGAGTTCATTTGCGCCAACACCGATTCCCAGGCGCTCAAGGACATCGAGCGCGCCACCCTGCTGCAGCTGGGCGGTGGCATCACCAAGGGGCTGGGCGCCGGTGCCAACCCCGAAGTCGGCCGCCAGGCCGCGCTGGAGGACCGCGACCGCATTGCCGAGGTAATCAGCGGTGCGGACATGATATTCATCACCGCGGGCATGGGCGGCGGTACCGGCACCGGGGCGGCGCCCATCGTCGCTGATGTCGCCCGCGAGCTGGGTATCCTCACCGTGGCCGTGGTCACCCGGCCGTTCGGCTTCGAGGGCCGCAAGCGCCAGGCGATCGCCGACGAGGGGATCCGCCAACTCAAGGACCGGGTCGATTCACTGATCACCGTGCCCAACGAAAAACTGCTCGCAGTGCTGGGCAAGTCCACCAGCCTGCTGCAGGCCTTCGCCGCCGCCAACGACGTCCTGCTTGGCGCGGTGCAGGGCATCGCGGACCTTATCATCCGCCCGGGCATGATCAACGTCGACTTCGCCGACGTGAAGACAGTGATGTCCGAAATGGGTATGGCCATGATGGGCTCCGGCCGCGCCACCGGCGAGAGCCGCGCGCGCATCGCCGCCGAGGCCGCCGTGCTGAGCCCGCTGCTCGAAGACATCGACCTGCAGGGCGCCCGGGGCATCCTGGTCAACATCACCGCCGGCCCCGAGCTATCGCTCGGTGAGTTTTCCGAGGTGGGCGATACCGTCGAAGAATTCGCCTCCGACAACGCCACCGTGGTGGTGGGCACCGTGATCGATCCGGACATGGGCGACGAAATCCGGGTCACCGTGGTCGCCACCGGCCTCGGCCGCCCCGAAGAAGATGTTCGGCCGATCGCCGCTGCCAGCTCGCGGATCGCCAAAGTGGTACAGAACAACGGCGAAGTCGACTACGCTGCCCTGGAGAAGCCCACGGTGAGCCGACGGTCGATGACCGAGGCAACCGCGCGCAAGCTCGACCTGCGCCAGGAAGCCGACCTCGACTATCTTGATATCCCGGCCTTCCTGCGCCGCCAGGCAGACTGAACCGCCGGAGCATCGCCTTGTAGGGTGGATTAGCCGCAGGCGCATCCACCGAAAGGTGGCGGAGTGATTCGCCGGGCGTGCCCGCGGAATGGGAGAGCCTTGTAGTTGTAGGGTGGATAAGCCGCAGGCGCATCCACCAAAGGATTGCGACGCGGTTTGTCGAGGATCGCCGGATGCGCCCGCCTGACGGCCGGCTTATCCGGCCTACGGGATGGGCGAGCCTTGACGGCGGTGACATCGCCGCCGCCGCTGTGAACCCCGCCTCGGCTGCCGGTTGACCCCTTTCCCCTCCGGGCGTTTGCGACTGGCGGCGGGCGGTGGGGTTTTGCTACCATCTACCGTTAGCCTTCCGGGATGGCATTGGTTTGATCCGACAGCGCACCCTGAAAAACACTATCCGTGCCGCTGGTGTCGGCCTGCACACCGGAGAGAAGGTCTACCTCACCCTGCGCCCGGCGGAGCCCGATACCGGCATATGCTTTCGGCGCATTGATCTGGACCCGCCGGTGGACATTCCGGCCTGCGCCCAAAACGTCGGTGACACCACCCTGTCGACTACCCTGGTCAGGGGCGATGTGCGGGTATCCACGGTCGAACACCTGCTCTCGGCGCTGGCTGGCCTGGGTATCGACAACGCCATCATCGAGGTGACCGCGCCGGAAGTCCCGATCATGGATGGCAGCGCCGGCCCCTTCGTGTTCCTGATCCAGTCGGCGGGGATCGTCGAGCAAGCCAGCGCCAAGAAGTTCCTGCGCATTGTCAAGCCGGTTTCGGTGGAGCAGGACGGCAAGCGGGCAGGTTTCCGGCCCTACGAGGGGTTCAAGGTCTCCTTCGCGATCGATTTCGATCACCCGGCCTTCGAGCCGGGCGCCCTGCAGGTCAGTGTCGACTTTTCCAGTACCGTCTTCGTCAAGGACGTGAGCCGCGCGCGCACCTTCGGGTTCATGCACGAGATCGGCTATCTGCGCTCCAAGGGACTGGTGCTGGGCGGCAGTCTGGAAAACGCCGTGGTGGTCGACGACAAGGGCGTGCTCAACGAAGAGGGGCTGCGCTACAAGGACGAGTTCGTCAAACACAAGATCCTGGATGCGATCGGCGACCTCTATCTCCTCGGCCACAGTCTGATCGGCGAATTCGATGCCGAGAAGTCCGGTCACGCGCTCAACAACGCCCTGCTGCGCAAGCTGCTGAGCCAGCCGGATGCCTGGGAGATCGTCTCCTTCGAGGCCGAAGGCGAGCTGGCGCCGATTTCCTACGGCCGACCACTGCTGGCCAGTTGAGCGAGGACCGCGCCACATGAAGATCATCTTTCTCGGCGGCGCCCGATCCCGTAGCCTCCATGTGAACCGCCGCCTGCAGGTGGCGCTGCTGGCCGTGCTCTGCCTGCTGCCGCTCGCCGCCGGCCTGGGGTTGGGGAGCGCGCTGGCCTCGCTGACCGGCGCGCCGGGCCCGGAAGCGCGTATCGATGACCTGCGCGACCAGCTTGCCGCCGAGCGCGAGCGTCTCGCCGCCGGTGAGGCCGCCGCCCGCCAGCGGCTGCAGGCGATCACCCTCAAGCTCGCCGAGTTGCAGAGTCGCGCACTGCGCCTCGACGCCCTTGGCGAACGCATGGCGGAGGTCGCGGGCATGGATCCCGAGGAATTCGGTTTCGCCAGGCCGCCGGCCCAGGGCGGCCCCGAGCAGCTTCCCCAACAGCCCCCGGCGCTGGAGTTCGACGAGCTGTTCGCCGAGCTCGACGCCCGCCTGGAGGCCCGCGAACAGCAACTGCGCCTGCTCAGCGAGCTGACCCGCGATCGCAGGCTGGCGCGCGAGAGCACCCTGACCGGCTATCCGGTAGCCAAGGGCTGGATCTCCTCCCGCTATGGTTACCGGGTGGACCCGTTCAACGGTCGCCGCGCCTGGCACGGCGGGGTCGATTTCGCCGGCCGCGCGGGCAGCTCCGTGGTGGCGGTCGCCGCCGGGGTGGTCACCGTCGCCGGGCGCGACGGCGCCTATGGCAACAGCGTCCAGGTCGACCACGGTGATGGCCTGGTTACCCGCTACAGTCACAACCGCAAGAATCTCGTCGCCGTCGGTGAGCTGGTCAAGAAAGGACAGCCCATCGCCACCATGGGCAGCACCGGCCGCGCCAGCGGTCCCCATGTCCACTTCGAGGTGACCCGCGACGGCCGCAGCCTCGATCCGGCGCCTTATATACAGCGCGCCGCCCGGTGACATACCATACGGCCCCTTTCGCGAGGGCGTGACGCAGTTTCCGCCGGGTCAGGGATCCACTTTTGGCAGCCATTCTCAGAAAACTGTTCGGCACTCAGAACGAGCGCACCCTGCGCGCGCTGCGCGGGACGGTGCGCGCGATCAACGAGGCCGGCGCCGCGCTGGAGGCCCTGGACGATACCGCGCTGCGCGCCAAGACCGACGAGTTCCGCGAGCGCCTGGCGGCGGGTGCGACCCTCGACCGGCTGCTGCCGGAAGCCTTCGCGGCGGCCCGCGAAGTCGCGTCGCGCACCCTGGGCCTGCGCCATTTCGATGTCCAGCTGATCGGCGGCATCGTGCTCCATCAAGGCAAGATCGCCGAGATGCGCACCGGCGAGGGCAAGACCCTGGTCGCTACCCTGCCGGCCTATCTCAACGCGCTTGGCGGCAGTGTGCACGTGGTGACCGTCAACGACTATCTGGCGCGGCGCGATGCCACCTGGATGGGGCCGATCTACCGGGCGTTGGGCCTCTCGGTGGGGGTGATCCAGTCCTTTGCGGGGCCAGGTGCGGCCAACTCCTTTGTGCTCGGTGAGGACGGCGAGCTGGCGCCGGTCGAGCGCCGCGAGGCCTATGCCGCCGACATCCTCTACGGCACCAACAACGAATTCGGCTTCGACTACCTGCGCGACAACATGGCGCTGCGCCTGGAGGACAAGAGCCAGCGCGGCCAGACCTACGCCATCGTCGACGAAGTCGACTCCATCCTCATCGACGAGGCGCGCACGCCGCTGATCATCTCCGGCGCCGCCCGTGACAGCTCCGAGCTCTACAAGCGCATCGATCAGCTGGTGCGGTTGCTCCAGCCGGGCACCGAGGCGGAGCCCGGTGACTTCATCCCCGACGAGAAGACCCGGCAGATCGAACTCACCGAGGCCGGCCACGAAAAGATCGAGCAGTTGCTCTCCGGCGAGGGCCTGCTAGGCGCGGACGACAGCCTCTACCAGGCCGCCAATTTGGGCCTGCTCCACCATGTACACAACGCGCTGCGCGCCCGCAATCTGTTTCACCGCGACGTCGAGTACATCGTCCGCGACGCCCAGGTGGTGCTGATCGACGAGCACACCGGGCGCACCATGCCCGGCCGGCGTCTCTCCGAGGGTCTGCACCAGGCCATCGAGGCCAAGGAAGGAGTGAGCATCCAGAGCGAGAGCCAGACACTCGCCTCCACCACCTTCCAGAACTACTTCCGGCTCTACGAGAAGCTGTCCGGCATGACCGGCACCGCCGATACCGAAGCCTTCGAGTTCCAGCAGATCTACGGTCTTCAAGTGGTGGCGATCCCGCCCAACAGGTCCATCGTACGCAAGGATCTCAACGACCTCATCTACATGACCCAGCAGGAAAAATTCGACGCCGTGGCGGAGGACATCATCTCCTGCCGCGAGCAGGGCGCGCCCGTGCTGGTGGGCACCGCCTCGATCGAGAACTCCGAGCTGCTCTCCGCCGAGCTTGACAGGCGCGGCGTCGGGCACCAGGTGCTCAACGCCAAGTTTCACGAAAAGGAAGCCGAGATCATCGCCCAGGCCGGCCGCCCGGGCGCCGTCACCATCGCCACCAACATGGCCGGCCGCGGCACCGACATCGTGCTCGGCGGCAGCCTGGATGCCGAGCTCGCCGCGCTCGACAATCCCTCGGAAACCGAGATCGCCCGCATCGAGGCCGACTGGCAGCAGCGCCACGAGCAGGTGCTGGCCGCCGGTGGCCTGCACATCCTGGGCACCGAGCGCCACGAGTCGCGGCGCATCGACAACCAGCTGCGCGGCCGCGCCGGGCGCCAGGGCGATCCCGGCGTCTCGCGGTTCTACCTGTCCATGGAGGACAGCCTGATGCGGTTGTTCATCTCCGATCGGGTCAAGGGCATGATGGGCGCGTTGGGCATGGAAAAGGGTGAGGCCATAGAACACCGCATGGTCAGCAACGCCGTCGAAAAGGCCCAGCGCAAGGTCGAGGGCCGCAACTTCGACATCCGCAAGCAGCTGCTCGAATACGACGACGTCGCCAACGACCAGCGCCAGGTCATCTACCAGCAGCGCGATGAACTGCTCGCCGCCGAGGACATCTCCGAGCTCATCGACAACCTGCGCCGCGAGGTGATCGGCGATACCGTCAACCGCTTCATTCCGCCCCAGAGCCTCGCCGAGCAATGGGACGTCAAGGGCCTCGAAGAAGAACTGCACCGCGAGCTCAACCTGGAACTGCCCGTGCAGCGCTGGCTCGATGAGGAGGACGACCTGCACGAGGAAGGCCTGCGCGCGCGCATCCACCAGGCCGCCGACGACGCCTATGCGGCGCGGGTCGCCGAGATCGGGCCGGACATGCACCAGATCGAGAAGCAGGTCATGCTGCAGGTGCTCGACAACCACTGGAAGGAGCACCTGGCGGCCATGGACCAGCTGCGCCAGGGCATCGGCCTGCGCGCCTATGCACAGAAGAACCCCAAGCAGGAATACAAGCGCGAAGCCTTCACGATGTTCCAGGACATGCTGGCCAACATCAAGCACGACACCGTGCGCTTCCTGGTGCGCCTGGAAGTCCGCCGCCAGGACGAGGCCGAGGTCCTGGAACGAAGCCGCCGCGAGGAAGAGGCCCGCCGCCGGCTCGCCTTCCAGCACAATGAGGTTTCGGCACTGGCCCAGGAAGCGCCCGCCGAAGCGATCCGTGCCGCGGCAGGTGGCGGCGGCAGCGCCGCTGCACCCGCACCCTTTACCCGGGAAGCGCCCAAGGTGGGCCGCAACGCCCCTTGCCCCTGCGGCTCCGGCAAGAAGTACAAGCAGTGCCACGGCCGCCTTTGACCCGCCGCAGCGCGGAGCGCCTGGCCCGTGGCGGTCGGTGACGGGCGGCTGCCGCCGCTGGCGGCGGTTGCCGGCGTGCGCCTGGGCACCGCCAGCGCCGGGGTGCGTAAGCCCGGACGCCGCGACCTGGTGGTGATCGAGTTGGCGCCGGGCAGTACCTGCGCCGGGCTCTTCACCCGCAACGCCTTCTGCGCCGCCCCGGTGCAGATCGCCCGTGACCATCTCCAGCGCAGCGCCCCGCGCTACTGGGTGATCAACACCGGCAACGCCAATGCCGGCACCGGTCGGCCCGGCCTGGATGCTGCCCGCGAGGTCTGCGCCGCCCTGGCCGGCAATGTCGGAGTCGCGACCGAGCAGGTCCTGCCGTTCTCAACCGGCGTCATCGGCGAACCCCTGCCCGCCGAACGCATCGTCGCCGCCCTGCCGGCCGCAGTTGAGGCGCTCGATGCCGATGGCTGGCGGCTGGCAGCCGAAGGGATTCTCACCACGGATACCCGTGCCAAGGGCGCCAGCCGTGTGCTCCGCATCGCCGGCCGCGACATTGCCATCACCGGCATCGCCAAGGGCGCCGGCATGATCCGCCCGGACATGGCGACCATGCTCGCCTTCGTCGCCACCGACGCCCAGGTTCCCCAGCCGCAGCTACAGACGCTGCTCGAAGCCGCCGCGGCGCGCTCCTTCAACCGCATCACCATTGACGGCGACACCTCCACCAACGACGCCCTGATGCTGGCCGCCACCGGGGCGGCGGAGGTGGAGCTCGACGCCGCCGCCCTGTACGCCCTGGGCGAAGCTGTCGCCGAGGTTTGCATCGAGCTCGCCCAAGCCCTCGTGCGCGACGGCGAGGGCGCCACCAAGTTCGTCACCGTGCGCGTCGAGGGCGGCGCCGATGCCGCCGAATGCCTGGCGGTCGCCTACGCCGTCGCCGAATCCCCGCTGGTCAAGACCGCGCTCTTCGCCAGCGACCCCAACTGGGGGCGGATCCTCGCCGCCGTCGGCCGCGCCGGAGTGGCCGGGCTCGACGTCGGGCGGGTCAGCCTGTGGCTCGACGAAGTGCTGATCGCCGAAGGCGGCGCCCGCGCCCCCGGCTACACCGAGGCCGCTGGCCAGCGGGTGATGGACCGCGAGGAAATCACCATCCGCCTGCACCTGGGCCGCGGCGACAGCGGCGAGACCCTGTGGACCACCGACCTGTCCCACGAATACGTGCGCATCAATGCCGAATACCGGACCTGAGCCGGAGTCGCCACCGCCGCTGCGCGTCGTCGCCGGCATCATCCTCGCGCCCGCCGCCGACCGCATCCTGCTCGCCCTGCGGCCCTTGCACAAGCATCTCGGCGGCCTCTGGGAATTCCCCGGCGGCAAACTGGAAGCCGGCGAAGCTCCCGCCGCGGGGCTCGCCCGGGAGCTGGCCGAGGAACTCGCCATCCGGGTGCTCGACTGCGAGCGCTACCTGAGCCTCGATCACGATTACGGCGACCGCCGACTCCACCTGGAAGCCTGGTTGGTGCGCGCCTTCGCCGGCGAACCCTTCGGCAACGAAGGCCAGCAAATCGCCTGGGTCGAACGCCTGCACCTCGACCGTTACCCCATGCCCGCCGCCAACCAGCCCATCGCCGCCGCCCTGCGCGCCGCCATGCCGTAGGCGTACATCGAATTAGGCCGGCGCAACGCTGGACCATGCTGGGACCGAGCAAGCGCCATGCGATCCTGACCGGCCTCAGCAGCAAGGGCTACTGGCACCTGTCCCGGACATTGGCGACGCAAACCGGAATGACCAATGACTGGCTCAAGCGCCAGGGCTTGATCTCCGTGCGTGATCTGTGGATGAGAGCGCATGGCTATACTTGAAATCGTCGTGTGCTCCCTTCTGATGAACCGCCTGGTGCGGGCCCACATGCCAGGTGGCGTGGGGAGGGCGGGCTAGATACCCGCCCTTACCCGATTATGTGGAAACTTGATCGCTGAATTCAATTCTATACTCATCCAATGAAACCCTAGCCTGAAATATATTGCAGGGGATGTCATTGTTCTTTATTGCCAATAGAACTCTTATCTTTGATTCTTCAGAAATACTGTAACCAAGATATACCGCCTTGATAGCGTTTTTTGGCAACTCCGTCAGTATGACATCCATACCGTAAACATCTTTACCGAGGCAGCATTCCTTCGTTAAGACAACTCTGAACAATCGCTCCTCTTTCTCGTAAGCCCAGTCGCGCGGCTTTTCACACAGCAATTTCTCATAATACCTATCTTCGCCAGGTACAATCTTGCTTCTCTTGTTGGTATAAACTACCGGAATTGGCCTAGTAGATCTTCCTGCCAAGTTTGGCTGCTTAAAAAATGCATGCTCGTCATCGAACCCAATCACTAAGCCTTTCCCTTCATCAGCGTAGTGAGACCACATCAACAAATTATCTTCCGTTCTTGATAGAGAAAGAACTCCAAGGTTGTCATTCAAACGAGCCATTAATCCTTGGCCAACAACGAATGAATTTGTCTTCTTTTTAACGTCAGCTATGAGTTCAGCTCTTGTTTGCTCAAGAATCTTTCTGTTTTCTTCTGTCTTTTCTTCGATAGCAGTGTTCTCCCAGAGCTCATCAAGATCACGGAGCATTTTTTCTACGAACTGATGGCTTTCATTTTTCATATCAACCAGTGGCTGACACTCAAACGGATCATTTAGCGACATAAGCGGAGAAAATCTGATCTTAAGATTTTCCAGAACATCAATTCTGTCTATTGGGAGATACTTAAACAACATGCAGAACCTGCCTTTTCACATAACGCCAAGCGTAACCGGCCATTTTTGGAGTGCAGCGGAAATCCGGTCCGAGTTGACGCTTTTGTTAGCCATTTATTCCTCGAAGTAGTCGGTGTCGATCCTCTTGACCTCGTATGCGCGAGCCATAGAAACGCCGAGGCCGAAGTCAATCATGTATTCAGCAAGCTGCTTCCCATCGACAAGCGCCACCTTTGGATCGATGGTATGAACATAGGCTGTCGCCTCGGCTGAAAAAGAACCTGTTGTTATGAAAACACCCTTCCGGGCTCTCCGCCCGTGAAGTGCACCAACAAACTTCTGAATTTCAGGCCTTCCAACGGTCCCTTCCCATCGCTTAGCCTGCAAGTAGACCATTTCCAAACCAAGCCGATCTTCCGAAATAATTCCGTCTATTCCCTCATCACCAGATTGGCCAACGCGCTCTCCAGCCCCACCACCTGCACGCCCATAACCCATCTTCAACAACAAATCGACCACCAAATGTTCAAAGAATCTTGGGCTACACGATTTTACTCGTGCTAAGACTTCAGATGCCACGTTTTTGCGAATAGTGAGGTATGCCGACTCAAGCACCTCCTCCGGAGTATCGGAGCTTTCGTCATCTGACTCTATTTCGGAGTTTTTCGAGGACCGACTCCGAAACTCTTGAAATTCAGGGTATTGACTGAGAAACGTGATAGATATTTCTTCCGGAGGGTTGTGTAGTACTTGCTGTCCGCGATTGGTAATGTGGAAATGTGCGCGCTTCGGCGATGACAGCAAGCCGCCTCGCTCCAGGTAAACCTTCGCCCAGGCGACGCGGTTGGCGAAGCGGGCCTGGCGCCCGCTGGGAAGCAATTCCTCCAACTCTTCCTCCGTGAGCTGGAAATGTTCCGCAAGCTCTTCCCGAGCATCCGCAAGAGACCAGACGTTCCCATCCGACGACAACTTCAACATGGGAAGCGTGATCTCTTGAAACTTTGGAATTGCCACGATCTAGGCTCCTTCGTTTAATAGCTAACATCACTGCTGTCCCATAAATCGGCAATAAAAAAGGCCTGAATCTCAACGAGTTGCTACAATGAAAGTGCCAACAAACA
>OJBO01000644.1_pt1 | contig 18069 bp, 16 predicted proteins | sample 1590461 | NCBI WGS metagenome assembly OJBO01 (sample SAMN05416836, study PRJEB24817) | seawater metagenome | isolation source: Sea water | place: Canada:Atlantic | collected 2013-07 | reverse complement strand
GCAATGCACAGATCACGATATGAAGGTGATCTGTGATCGCCTCAACAACACGCCGCGCAAGTGCCTTGGATGGAAGACGCCAGCCGAGGTCTTTCGCGAAAAGATATTGGAGGAAATGCGATGACACCCCTACCCTGAGCTCAACAAGAGTCGCGGTTCACGTATCGCTCACAAGGCGCATTCATACTTTAGCGACCGCCACAGCCGCTCGACAAAGATGTTAGTCCATTGCCCGGCAGGGTTATGCGCAGCTTGATCCCGAGCGGGGAGGAACCGGCCCTTGCCATCCATCGAGATACGCAAACTGGATCGACGCAGTCGGTCGGTCAGACAAACGACGTGAACTGCGATCCGTGGACGCCCTTCTAAGTGTCAAGCGGCGATCTGAACCTGATTGATTTGTTTGTGGCGGCGGGCGATGACGTTATAGATCTCACATGCAATGTATCGTTTAACCCACCGGATTACCTCGAGTTCGGAATGGCCCTCTGATATCCGCCGCGAGACATATTCCTGGGTCTTCGGATCAAGCCGCAACCGTCCGATTGCGATGATCTCAAGGGCGCTTTTGGCCGCGCGATCACCACCTCTGTTTAATCGGTGTCGCGTTGTTTTGCCTGATGATGCCGGCACTGGACTGACACCGCATAGGGCAGCAAAGCTGGCTTCGGATCCGAGGCGCTCCGGATTATCGCCTGCCGTGAGTAACACCTGTGTAGCGCTGTCCAGCCCCACCCCGTTTCGTGCAATCAACTCCACAGCTAAATCTGTGACGATTGCCTCGATCATATCGTCAAGGTCCGCAACTTCATCATTCAGCTCGAGATAGCGACGCGCCAGTGATTTGAACGCGATCTTGTAGGCTTCCTCGACGTCCCGATACCCTGTTTGATCAGGGCGCCAAGCTACCAAGGTGCGTATCAACTTCATACGGGTCATGTTGCGCAAAATTTCACGCAGTCGGTCAGGGGCACAGACAATTGTCGTCTGAATGATCTGCAATGCGATCCTCCGGGCTTGAACGGCAGCTTTACGGCAGACCTTGAGCACACGAAGGGATTCCACCATTCCATCCCGGCTGCGCGGGGTGACCGTGCGCCGCCTCGCAAAGGCCGCATGAGCAGCACTCTGCGCGTCAAAGTCATCGTTCTTGCCGCGCCGTCTACGATCCTGCTTGTCCGGTGCGGTCACTTCAAGAATGTCTACACCAGCGACCTGCATATATCGCAAAAGACCCGCGCCATAGCTGCCGGTGCATTCGACCCCAATCCGTTGCAAGTCTCCGAATGAGCGCATCCATGTCAGCATCAACTTGTAGCCCTGCCGCGTTGTGGCGAAACTCTGCGTTCCCAGCACCTGATCGTTGTCGTCGACAACAGCTGCGACATGGAGGTCTTTGTGCGTATCAACCCCGCCAACAACTGGGGTGGTTTGTTTGGATTTGGCCATAGGATCATCCTTTCCGGCAGTGTCAATTTTGCTTCGTCGACAAAACAAAAATGCACGGACAGGACAGTCATGAGACCAACTGGTCAGGCCCTTCTTGGGTCACGCGGTATCTTCGAGGCAAAGCCTCACCGCAAGGCGTTCCCGGGCGGTTGACAGGCCCAGGGAAAGACACGTGTCAGGTCGGCCGCTGTTTAGGTCAAACCAAACCGGAAAGCCAAGCGGCACCAACCCAACGAACGGTCGATCGGTGTTTGAGTCAAACCACCCGAGAACTGGTTACCATCATATGACTGTCGGTGTTTACAACCTGTTCGCAACGGCAATTGGCGGCGTGGTTCGATGATGGAGGCACCCCCTTTGCCCGCGTTGTGCCCAATGGCATCGACCTGGTCGATTGGCCGTTCCGCCCCCGAGGCGACGCCACTGCCGCTTGGATGGGCCGCATCTCGCTGCACAGGCTGCGAAGCTCGCTGGCATCCCACTGACGCTTTACGGTACCATCGAGGATCAGGCGTACTTCGACAAAGAAATCGCGCCGCTTCTAGCGGAGAACGTGCAATCCGGCGGCCTGCTCCAAGGCGCGGACCTGACCAACGCCATCGCCCGCGCCTCCGTCCTGTTGTTCACGCCGCTTTGGGACAAACCCTTCGGCCTAGCCGCGATTGAGGCCATGGCCTGCGGCTTGCCAATCGCCGCGGTCGAGAATGGCGCGATCCGCGAGGTGGCGGGTGATGTGGCGCGTTATGCTGGTGCGAACGCAGGTGAGTTGGCAAATGCGTTGAAGGAAGCTATCGGCATTCCCCGTACTGCCGCGCGGAAGCGGGTGGAGCGGTTATTCACGCTAGGCCAGATGTTGGCAGAGTATGTGGGGTTGTATGCTCGGGCGATTGAGGCTGTAGGGGAAGGCTTTGACGTGCCGGATTTTGAGGCGTTTCAATTGCCACCCGCCCCCATCCTTACACCTGCGCTAGATACTGCCGCCAATCGCCAAGCTGGGTGATGTCTGCGCTATCTGCAATTGCTTCGGCCTCACAAATGAACCCTTTCACCTGCCGCCCGTCTGACAGATCGACAGTGCCTATTCCCAGCGGGGCAGGAATGTCCTTCAGAAAGCTGCCGACAGTTTCAACGGGTAGGGACCAAAGCTCTACCGCAATGGGGGCACCCGATCCGGTGGTGCCTTTCACTAATCCCGGCCGAGCAGGGGGGTCACCGGCGAGAGCGTAGAAGCGATAGCTGTCGGTGGTCGTTGCCGCGCCGAGATAAATCGCGCCTCGCTCGGTCAGCTGATGATTCAGCGGCAACCCGTCCATATGGGCACCGCAAACCGCAAGAGTCAGGCCGTCGGCTGCCGCAGGTTTGGGGGTGGGAGCACTGGTGAACGGCCAATCGGTTGCTCCCAATTTGCGCTGCCCTGCCGCCTCAAGAGCGAGGCCCGAAGCTGCGATTTCGGCATCTTTTCCTGCAGCGGCCAGCAGTGTAACGCTGCCGGGGCGCCCGTCGTTGCGCGCCGGTACGGGCACGGCGATGCCGCACATATCCAGCAGGTTGACGAAATTTGTATAGGTGCCGAAGTTCGAGTTCGGCCCGATCGGGTCAGCCTTCAGCTCGGCGACAGTGTGGAAGGTCGGAATGGTCGGCACGCAGAGCATATCCAAGCCTTCAAGCGCGGTTTCAGCAATTCGAGACAGCTCTTTCAGCCGGTACATCCCGCGAAATGCATCCGCGGCAGAGAGCGCCTCGGCCTTGCAAATGACCTGGCGGGTGACGGGTAAGATGGCCTCTGGCTCTTTGTGCAAAAGATCCGCAATGACCGTATAACGCTCCGCCACCCAGGCACCTTCATAGAGCATATCGGCCACGTCGTAGAGCGGTGTAAAATCGATTTCGCGTATCTCGGCACCTTGGTCGCGCAACAGATCCACCGCGGCATTGAACGACGCCTCTTGGAAAGTGTCACCCGAAAAGCGGATGCTTTCGCGGCTAGGGATGCCGATCACGGGGGCGGGTTTTGGCGCAGCAAGGGCGAGAGCCGCAATCTGTCGTGCATAGGCATCGGCGGCATCATAGGCGCAGGCGACGGAGAAAGCCGTATAGGCGTCCGCGACGGTGAGCGCGAAAATCGAGATCGTCTCGACCGACCGGCATGCGGGTACGACGCCGCTTGCGGATAAGGCACCAAGGGTTGGTTTCAGACCTACGATATTGTTCAGCGCTGCCGGCACCCGCCCGGAGCCGGCCGTATCGGTGCCAAGCGAGAAGGCGACGATGCCATGGCCTACCGCCACGCCGGACCCGCCGGAGGAACCGCCGGGCACGATTTCAGGATCTATCGAGTTGCGCGGCGCGCCGTAGGGGGTGCGTACGCCCACAAGCCCTGTGGCAAATTGATCAAGGTTGGTCTTGCCGATGAAAATTGCCCCCGCCTCGCGTAGTTTGGCCACGACAAAGGCATCTTGCGTCGGGGTATAGGCATAGGCGGGGCAGGCGGCAGTCGTCTCATAGCCCGCGACATCGATGTTGTCCTTCACCGCAAAGGGCACGCCCCAAAGCGGTTTGGCAGGGTCGTATGGCCCGATCGCGGCCGCCGCTGCTTGGGCCTCAGCTTCGCTAGTCATCGATAGAAAGATGCATGGGTCATCCACATCTCGATAACGGGTATAGACCTGTGCGATGATCTGTTCAGGTGACACGCCGCGCGCATAGGCCGCGTGGAGATCGGAGATGGTCATCGCAATATCAGTCATAGGAGGCTCTTTTATAATTCAATCAATGTAATCGTCGCGTGCAGTACCACTGGGCTTGCCTCAGTCGTCCTCTGTTGCGCTGCAGAATTCAAATGCTAAGAATTCACAAAAGCGGTGCAAAAAATGCACCATTAAAGACAAGGGGTCTTTCCGATGAAACATCTGCAAACTTTCCGCTTCATTGAGGCAGTGTCGCGCGCGGGCTCGATTCGGAAAGCGGCGGATGATATGAACATCACGGCCTCTGCCCTGAACCGTCGCATCCAGCGGTTCGAAGAGGAGTTCGGCGTCGAAATCTTCGAACGCTTACCGCGCGGTGTCCGTCTGAACCCTGCGGGCGAGTTGCTGATGCAGCACTTCCTGATGCAGGAATCGGATTTGCGCCGGGTAAGAAGCCAGGTCGCTGATCTTTCCGGCGAACGGCGTGGTCACGTGACGGTGGCTTGCTCTCAGGCGCTGATCCCATATTTCCTGCCGGCACGCACCGCCGCCTACCGGCGCGACCATCCCGGGGTCACTTTTTCTGTTCAGGTGCGCGACCGCGAAGATGCGGAGCGTGATCTGGCGGAATTCAAAAGCGACCTAGCGTTGGTCTTCGAGCCTGTACATATGGTCGACTTGGAAGTGCTGATGCGGATCCCGCAAGTCATTCATGCCATCATGCGACGCGATCACCCCTTGGCTGTGAAGCCAGAGGTGCGGCTACGTGACTGTCTGGACCAACCCCATGTGATCCCGTCGCGCCGATATGGGGTGCGGGCTATGCTGGATGATGCTGCCGCGCGGGGGTCACGCCCGCTGCGCCCAATCGCGACATCAGACAGTTTCGAGTTCATGCGCCATTACGTACTGCATGAAAACGCGATCGCATTCCAAATCCCGATCGGGCTGAATATGGGGGACTGCGGTCAGCTAACCTCGCGCCCACTGGCGTTACGTGACGTCGCGGCGGGTAGTCTGGTGTTGTGTCAGTTGCGCGGTCGGACCTTGCCTGTGGCTTCCGCTCGTTTCGGTTTAGCCCTTTCCACCGCATTAGAACAGTTTTCCGACGCTTAGAAAGCGGCTTGTGCCGGACAATTTGCTGAGTGATGCATTTTTTGCACCGCTTTGTGTAAAAATGAGCAGACGTAATCACCGCAAGGATTTTGTAGTCATTGAATCACATCAGATGCGCTCTCTCCTCCCAGGGCGGCGCACCATCATTGGAGATTTAAATGACACATGCACCGATCCTGAACCGCCGGGGCTTCCTTGGCACTTCTGCCGCTTTGCTGGGCACCGCCGCGTTGAGCGGTCTGGCACGTCCCGCCATGGCTGCCGACCCGCTGACAGTGGGATTCATCTACGTCGGGCCCAAAGACGATTTCGGCTATAACCAAGCACACGCCGAAGGTGCCGCAGCGGTCAAGGCGATGTCTGGCGTGGTCGTGCTGGAAGAAGAAAACGTCCCCGAAAGCCAAGACGTGCAAAACTCGATGGAATCGATGATCAATTTCGATGGGGTCAAGCTGATCTTCCCCACCTCCTTTGGCTACTACAAACCCCATGTGCTTGAGACAGCGCCGAAACACCCTGACGTACGGTTCGAACATTGCGGCGGTCTGTGGTCCGAAAACGATCCATCGAACGCTGGCTCCTATTTTGGCTATATCGGCATGGGACAGTACCTGAACGGCGTTGCGGCGGGTCATGCGACCAAGACCAAGAAGATCGGTTTCGTCGCGGCCAAACCGATTCCGCAGGTGCTGAACAACATCAACTCCTTCCTGTTGGGCGCGCGTTCGGTTGATCCGACGATCGTCTGTCAGGTGATCTTCACCGGTGAATGGTCCCTCGCGGTAAAAGAAGCCGAAGCCACCAATGCGCTGGCAGACCAAGGCTGTGATGTGGTGACCTGCCACGTCGATGGGCCAAAGGTGATCTGTGAAACAGCTGTCTCGCGCGATATCTTTGTCTGTGGCTACCACGCCGACCAGACACCGGTTGCAGGCGACAAATACCTGACCGGTGCCGAATGGAACTGGGCGAACGTCTATACCGACATGGTGGCCAAAACTCTTTCAGGAGAGCAGATCCCGAACTTCGTGCGTGGCGGGCTGGCTGATGGCTTCATCAAGATGAGCCCCCTCGGCCCCGCCGTGAGCGACGCGGCCCGAGCCCAATTTGAAGCGACAAAAGCGGAAATCGAAGCCGGCGGATTTGCCGCGATCAAAGGACCACTGAAAGACAACAAGGGCAATGTGATCGCCACCGAAGGAGAATCCTTTGTCGAAACTGATGTCGCGCTCGAAAGCATGGACTACCTTGTCGAAGGCGTGATCGGGTCCACCAGCTAATATGACTTTGGTTGCTCAAGCGGAAAAGCCTGCGGCCATTGTGGCGCGGTCCTTTATAAGGATCGCGCCACGGGCCGAGGCTGTGGTGATCCCGATCTGTGCTTTACTGGCTGGTTTCGCTTTATTTAGTCTCTTTTTGCTGATGGTCGGGAAATCTCCGATCGATTTTTACCTGCTGGTTTGGAAGGCGGGATTTTCCTCTGAATTCTCGTGGCAGAACACGTTATCGCGCGTGGCACCGCTGGTGCTCGCGGCACTTTGCGTCGCGCTTCCCGCGCGACTGGGGCTTGTGGTTATCGGCGGTGAAGGCGCAATTGTACTGGGCGGTCTGGCGGCGGCAGTTGTAGGCACCGCTGTTGCGAGTATGCCGGTTGCGCTTGGTATGGTCGCAATGGCGATCGCCGCGATGATTGTCGGCGGCATCTGGATCGGTGCCGTGGGCGCGTTGCGTATCAAACGGGGCGTGAACGAAACCATCGCATCCCTGCTAATGGCCTATATCGCCATCGCTCTGCTGAACCATTTCGTCGAAGGACCGTTCCGCGATCCGGCCTCGCTCAACAAACCCTCCACGGTGCCGCTGACCGATAGTTTACGTGTCGGGGATATGCCGTTTCTTCCGTCGCATTGGGGCATCCTTGCGGGCGTGCTTGCCTGCATCTTTGCGTGGGTTCTGATCGAACGTACGACGCTTGGTTTTGCCGCGCGTATTGCTGGCGACAACGTGCGCGCTGCGCAGGTGCAAGGGCTACCCGTAGGCCGTCTAGTGATCGGCTTTACCGCGCTTGGCGGCGCCTTCGCAGGACTGGCGGGCTACTTCGAAGTGACCGCGGTGCACGGTTCTGCCAATGCGTCGCTGGTCGCGGGCTATGGCTATACCGGCATCCTAATCGCCTTCCTTGCACGGCATAATCCGCTGGCAATCCTGCCGGTCGCGGTTCTGTTTGGCGGGTTCGAAGCCTCTAGCGGGCTGATCCAGCGGCGCATGGAATTGCCTGATGCCACAATCCTCGTCTTCGAAGGCATCGTGTTTCTGGTGATCCTGCTCAGCGAGGCGCTCTACGGGCGGCTGTCAATCTTTACCTCTGCCTTCTGGGAGAAACGCTAATGGAACAGGTAGATGTCGGCCTGTGGGGCGTGCTTATCGCCATTCTGGGCGGGGCCATCCGCGTCTCGACCCCGTTTATCTTTGTGTCTCTGGGGGAGCTTTTGACCGAACGTTCTGGCCGGTTCAACCTTGGTCTAGAAGGTATATTGGTGTTCGGCGCGATGAGCGGCTACGCCGTGGCTTACGAAACCAACAGCGCATTCATTGGCGTGTTGGCAGCGGCAGCGGCGGGGGCTTGTTTTGGGTTGTTGCATGGGTGGATCTGCAAGTTCAAAGGGGTGAACGACATTGCTGTCGGGATCGCCATGATGCTGCTCGGCATGGGGCTCGCCTTCTTTTTCGGCAAACCCTATATCCAGCCACAAGCGCCTGATCTGCCTGCGATCAGCTTGGGCTGGTGGTCTGATATCCCGCAGCTGCGGGCCGCACTTGAGGTTAATGTGCTGTTCATCGTTGGCGGGCTGCTGGCGCTTGCCATTGCATGGATGTTGCGTACCACCCGCATGGGGCTGCGCTTGCGCGTGGTCGGGGACAGTACCGATGCGGCGCGTGCCATGGGGCTGAGCCCCGATCGCATCCGGCTGCTCGCAACCGGCGCGGGTGGAGCATTGGCTGGCGTCGGCGGTGCTTACCTGTCGCTCTATTATCCCGGCAGCTGGACGGAAGGGATTTCCTCGGGCCAAGGGCTGATGGCCATTGCGCTGGTAATTTTTGCTCGCTGGAACCCGATCAACTGCTTCTGGGCGGCACTGCTTTTTGGTGGGGCGGGCGCACTTGGCCCAGCCTTACAATCGGTCGGCATCACTGAAGGCTATTACCTCTTTGGTGCCGCACCCTACGCCCTGACACTGGGCCTTTTAATCCTCACCAGCGCACCCGATCGCGCGGTACAAGGCGCACCGCTTGCGCTGACACTGACGAAATAAGGATAGAGACTATGAATGGTTTAGGTGGACTGAACAAATCTGACCAAGGTGTCGTGATCGGCATGGTGCAGCTACAGCTGCCAAATGTCGCGACCAAAGCTGAACTGACAGCACAAACTGCCCGCGTGGTAGAGCTGGTCGGCAAGGCGCGCCGCAACATGGCGACGATGGATCTGGTGGTATTCCCTGAGTACATGCTGCACGGGCTGTCGATGAACACCGACCCTGAGATCATGTGCTCCATGGACGGACCGGAGGTTGCGGCGCTCAAGCAGGCCTGCGTCGACAATGACATCTGGGGCTGCTTTTCAATCATGGAGCTGAACCCCGGCGGGTACCCCTATAACACCGGCCTGATCATCGACCCGCAGGGTGAGGTCCAGCTGTACTATCGCAAGATGCATCCTTGGGTACCGGTAGAACCGTGGGAGCCAGGCGATGGCGGCATTCCTGTCTGCATCGGCCCCAAAGGTGCCAAGATCGGTCTGATCATCTGTCACGACGGGATGTTCCCCGAAATGTCGCGCGAAGCGGCGTATAAGGGGGCCGAGATCATGATCCGTACCGCGGGATATACCGCCCCGATGCGCGAGGCGTGGCGGTTTACCAACCAATCCAACAGCTTCTGTAACCTGATGATCACCGCGAACGTCTGTATGTGCGGCTCTGACGGCACCTTTGACAGCATGGGTGAGGCGATGATCATCGACCACGAAGGCACGGTCATCGCGCATGGCAAAACCGGACGCGTGGACGAGATCATTACCGCCGAGGTTCGCCCCGATATCGTCCGCGAGGCGCGCATTGGCTGGGGCGTCGAGAATAATCCCTATCAGTTCGGGCACCGCGGATATGTTGCGGTGAAAGGCGGCGCGCAGGATTGCCCTTATACCTATATGACCGATCTGGCGAAGGGGGCGTACCGCCTGCCGTGGGAAGATGAGGTCAAGATCACTGACGGCACAAGCTGTGGCTTCCCGCTGCCTAACCGCAAGTTCGCAGAGCAGGAGCCGCAGACGTGACCACCGTTCAAAGCCACCCCTACGCCTGGCCCTATAACGGCGATCTGCGCCCCGAGAATACGGCTTTGGTCATTATCGATATGCAGACCGATTTCTGCGGGGTCGGCGGCTATGTCGATCACATGGGCTATGACCTGTCGCTGACCCAAACACCGATCGCGCCAATCAAATCGCTGTTGGCGGACATGCGGGCCAAGGGCTACCACATTATCCACACCCGCGAAGGGCACCGCCCGGATATGGCCGATCTGCCCGCCAACAAGCGCTGGCGCAGCCAGCAGATCGGGGCAGGGATCGGCGATAGTGGTCCCTGCGGCAAGATCCTGATCCGCGGCGAGACCGGGTGGGACATCATCCCAGAGCTTGCCCCGCTCGAGGGAGAGGCGATCATCGACAAGCCTGGCAAGGGCAGCTTCTATGCGACCGATCTCGAGCTGATCCTGCGCACAAGGCAGATCGAGAATCTGATCCTCACCGGCATCACCACCGATGTCTGTGTTTCCACCACGATGCGAGAAGCGAATGATCGCGGGTTCGAATGTGTGGTCGTCGAGGATTGTTGCGGGGCCACTGACCCTGCGAACCATGCTGCGGCGATCAAGATGGTCACGATGCAGGGCGGCGTCTTTGGGGCCGTGACCACCAGCGCTGATCTGATCGCGGGGCTTCCGGCATGACGGCCCCCACGCGCTCGTCAGGCGGTGCCATCAGCGTCGAAGCCGTCGGCATGACCATGCGTTTTGGTGATTTCACAGCGCTCGATGATGTCTCTCTCAAGATACCGGCGGGCAGCTTCCATGTGCTGTTGGGCGAAAACGGTGCCGGAAAATCGACGCTGGTGAAATGCCTCATGGGGTTTAACCGCGCCACAAGCGGCGAGATGATTGTGGATGGCGCTCAGGCGTTCATGACCGATCCGAAGGTTGCGCAATCACTGGGGCTGGGAATGGTTTATCAGCATTTCACCCTAGTTCCCGCGCTTACCGGCGCCGAAAACCTCGTGATCAGTCGGGCCGACACGCCAAGCATCATCGACTGGGCGCAGGAACATCAGTTACTTCAAACTTTCATGGCGACCATGCCATTCAGCGTGCCGCTCGACCGTCCTGTGAGCCAGCTTTCCGCAGGCGAAAAGCAAAAGCTTGAGATCATCAAACAGCTTTACCTTGGTAACCGGTTTTTGATCTTGGACGAGCCGACATCGGTGCTGACCCCCACCGAAGCGGATGAGGTTTTGGGCCATATCCGCGCGATGACGGACGCGGGCGCGCTGACTGTGCTCATGATCTCGCATAAATTCCGCGAGGTGACGGCTTTTGCCGATCACGTGACGATCTTGCGCCACGGCAAATATGTCGCCGGCGGAGCTGTTGCCGAGATGAGCGTAGAAGAAATGAGCGCCGCCATGATGGGCAAAGCGCCTGTACACAATCCGCGTGTTCGCGTTGATACGGCGCGCAAACCTGTGCTGCACTTGCACAACATTAAGGCTCAAGACCGCAGCGGGCTGAAGAGTATCCAGATCGACGAGGTGACCCTGCATTCCGGCGAGGTTCTGGGCATCGCGGGCATTTCCGGTAACGGCCAGATGGAGCTGATGGAAATCCTGACAGGCCAGCGCCGCATCCAAGCGGGCAAGATTCTGGCCAATGGCACCCCCTACACCGCCACACGGGCGGAGGCACGGCAGCACAAAATCCGCTACCTGCCCGAAGAACCCCTGCGCAACGCTTGCGCCCCAAAAATGAGCGTCGCCGATAATCTTGCCTTCAAGATGTTCGACGTCGGCCGCAATGGCCGGCCCGCGTTCTGGTGCAATCGCAAAGACATGGCGCGCAATGCCGATCAGCTGATTGCGGATTTTAATATCAAGACAACATCACCTGATGCACATATTGCCTCGCTTTCCGGCGGGAACGTGCAACGCGCTGTTCTGGGGCGCGAGTTGACCGGCGAAGTGAATGCGCTGATCATCTCCAACCCCTGTTTCGGGCTGGATTTCGGTGCCGTTTCCGCCATCCGTGACCGCATCATCGAAGCACGCAACAACGGCACGGCAGTACTACTGATAAGCGAGGATCTTGACGAGATCATGGAGCTTTCTGACCGGATTCTGGTCATGTCCGAAGGGCGCATTGCCTTTGAAACCACCGCCGCCTCGGCCGATCTTACCGAGATCGGGCAGCATATGGCAGGGCATGCCGCATGATGCAGATCCCCGCCCGACCTTTCGACCTTCCGCTCGCACGTGATCGGGTTGCGCTGGTCATTATCGACATGCAGCGCGATTTCATCGAACTCGGCGGCTTTGGGGCTAGCCTTGGCAATGATGTCCGCCCGCTACAGGCAATCGTGCCCACGGTTGCGCGGCTGCTGGCGGGCTTCCGCACCGCAGGCCTGCCGATCTTCCACACCCGCGAAGCACACCGCCCCGACCTGTCCGATTGCCCGCCCGCCAAACGTCTGCGCGGTGCGCCCGCGCTACGCATTGGGGACGCGGGCCCTATGGGCCGTGTGTTGATCGCGGGCGAACCCGGTTGCGAGATCATCCCCGAGCTTACCCCGCTGCCCGACGAGACGGTGATCGACAAACCCGGAAAAGGTGCCTTCTACGCCACAGATTTCGGCGACGAGCTTGCCGCACGAGGGATCACCCAGCTTGTATGCGCAGGTGTTACGACCGAGGTTTGCGTTCAAACCACCATGCGCGAGGCCAATGATCGCGGGTTTGAGTGCCTCTTGGCCACTGATGCCACCGAGAGCTATTTTCCAACCTTCAAGGCCGCTGCTATCGAAATGATCGTCGCCCAAGGGGGCATTGTCGGCTGGGCAACCGATACGGATACAATTCTAGGAGCGATTAATGGCTGAGGGTCTGTCATCACCACGCGTGTTTAGGGGCCTAGTGCCCGATGGCTGGCAAAACATGACGTTCGAGCCCTTTCGCGAAGGCGTCGAGATTTGCCATCTCACCCGCGGCGGCCCAGACGTCGCCCTGCTGCGCTACGCCCCGGGAGCCTCCGTCCCACGCCACCGCCATCAAGGGTTGGAGATGATCATCGTCTTGTCCGGAAGCCAAAGCGATGAAAACGGGCGGTATATGACCGGAGATGTAGTGCTGAATCCTGAAGGAAGTGAGCATGAGGTCTGGTCAGAGGATGGATGTACCGTCCTGATCCAGTGGGAACGGCCGGTGGCGTTTGTCGGGTGAGCGACAAACCTTATCTGAATCGCCTTGCTGATCGAAAATCATTTGATTGAATGCCACGCTGCAGAGTTTTAGCGAGCCCGTTCGCACCGCATAAACTGGCCAGACTCTCACATTTTCCATTCCCATCGCTAGCGCGCGCTACCAACAAGAGATAAGCGGTGCTCCCACCCCACCTTCCTTGTGAGCCGCTGATCTGGGAATTTGAAGGTGAGTATCGGAACGTGAGGATTGCCTTCAAAGGCAGCCAGTATCCGAAAAGCGTCATCCTGTACGCGGTGTTTTTCTATGTCCGATATGCGGTTTCCTATCGCGATTTGGAGGAGATCATGGCGGAACGGGGTGTCGAAGTTGACCATACGACCCTGAACCGGTGGGTCGTGAAATATGCCCGTTGATCGCCGCAAACGCCCAGGCCAAGAAGCGACCGACAGCCGTTTCCTGGCGGATGGACGAGACTTACATCAAGGTCAAAGGCAAGTGGGCCTACTATTACCGAGCCATCGACAAATTCGGAAAAACCCTTGATTTCATGCTGTCAGAGTGCTGGGATGAGGCAGGAGCTACCGCATTTTTCGCTCGGGCAATCGGGAGTAACGGCTTCCCCGACAGGGTGGTCATCGACAAAAGCGGCGCAAATCTCGCCGGGCTGCAGAACATGAATTGCCTACTGATCTTGAACGGTTGGTTCTGGCTGATCGAAGTCCTGCAGGTCAAGTATCTCGACAATATCATTGAGCAGGACCACAGATTCATCAAGAAGCTGACACGACAGATGAAAGGCTTCAAGTCCGTCATCTCGGCCTCTGCAACTCTGGTCGGCATCGAAGTCGCCCACATGATCCGCAAGCGACAATTCGGGACGTCAGGACAATCCGCATTCCAGCAATTTGCGACACTTGCTGGATAACTGTGTCCAGCGTCAGCTGTGAACCTGCAATTTGCCAAACTTTGCGAAATCATGCCCTACGCCAATGTAGGCTTTCACGGGTACGTTCTCGACGGCATGTGAATGCAGCGCACTTCGGGTTTCCGCCTGACCTGCATGAGTAACCTTCGCGTCAGGACGGCAGATGGCGGGTCTGCTTAGGGCGGGGATCGGTCATCCGGTTGGTTGCGCCGAAGCCTGCGAGGTTAAGATCTGCATGCCGCACCGCCGCAAGCCCGGCTTTAGCCCGTTTCGCTAGAATTCTGCTTCGCAGCGAATGGCTGCTGATAAAACATTGCAAGAAACGTTCAGCTACCGCTTGGTTTTGGAAAAGGGGATTATGGAAACATCAAGCGAGGTGGTAAGCGCATGTTCCAAAAACGTGCGTTCTTGATCGCACCACGTTGGTGGCTGACAAAATGAACAATGTCAGATTCTTGGATATTCCAAGGCCAGCGCGACATGAACAATGCATAAAACTGTCGTATAACTGCAGTCCGCCCGTCACTCGCATTATTTAAATTCTGAGGAGTAGTCGTCATTTCTCGGAGATTTCTTCATGCCTCAAATCAAGTTTTCGCGCCGTCAGGCTTTACTGAGTGGTGCTGCATTAGGTGCCTCGTTGGCCATGCCATCCCTGTCGCGCGCACAATCGCGCCCCCTGATCACGCACGGCATTATGTCGGGCGATGTCGCCCACGATGGAGCTGTCATTTGGGGGAGGGCCGACCGTGAGGCGAAAATGTTAGTTGAGTGGGCTACAACTGAAAGTATGTCGGACGCTCGGGCAGCCCCGTCTTTGGCCGTTGGCACACCCACGGATTTTTCTGGCAAACTCGCGCTGACCGGGCTGCCTAGCGATCAGGACATTTTTTATCGTGTGACGATGGCCGATTTGGCTGACGGGACTCGGTCAGAGCCGACCACGGGCCAGTTTCGCACTGCCCCGATGGGAAATCGCGATATTAGCTTCGTGTGGTCTGGTGATACCGCAGGGCAAGGCTGGGGCATCGATGAAGATCGCGGGGGCATGACTACCTACGCCACAATGTTGGGCCATGCACCGGATTTTTTTCTGCACTCTGGCGATACCGTCTATGCTGACGGCCCATTGCAAGAAGAGGTTGAACTTGCAGACGGTACCATTTGGAAGAATATTGTGACATCTGCCAAATCAAAGGTGGCCGAAACACTGGAAGAATTCCGTGGCCAACATCTTTACAATTACATGGATCACAATGTGCGGGCCTTCAATGCTGCTGTCCCAATCATTGCCCAATGGGACGACCATGAGGTCACGAACAACTGGTATCCCAACGAAGTTTTATCCGCTGATGATCGATATACCGTCAAATCAATGCAGCTCTTGTCATCGCGCGCAACGCAGGCATTTCACGATATGTTGCCGACCCGACAAACCCTCAGCGAACCAATGCGGGTTTATCGCAAGGTGCCGTATGGACCCCTGTTGGACATCTTCGTTATCGACATGCGCACATATCGCGGTGACAACACCCCAAATACTGAGGCTGAGGGCGCACCGTTTCTTGGTGCCGAACAATTGGCTTGGCTTAAACGAGAGCTGGTGAATTCAACGGCTACGTGGAAGGTGATCGCGTCGGACATGCCAATCGGCATGATGGTCCGCGACGGCGAAACCAATATGGAAAACGGCGCTAATGGCGACGGCCCCGTACTAGGCCGTGAGCAGGATATCGCGGCGATCCTGTCCTTTATCAAGACTGCGCAGATCACAAACACGGTATGGCTGACGGCTGATGTACATTATACAGCAGCGCATCATTACTCTCCAGACCGCGCGGTTTTTCAGGACTTCGACCCCTTCTGGGAGTTCGTTTCTGGCCCGCTACACTCCGGTACGTTTGGTCCTTCGGATTACGATAACACTTTCGGACCAGAGGTTCGTTTTGCCAAACATCCCGAAGCGGGTCAGGCCAACCTGCCGCCCAGCGATGGCCTACAGTTTTTTGGCAAGGTCAATATTGCAGCAGACACAAGCGTGATGACGGTGCGCCTAATGGACAGCGCAGATGTGGAGCTATGGTCTGTGGAATTGGAGCCTACAATTACATGATTTCTGCTTAGCGCTTTGTCATAAAACGGAAGAGTTCGAGTTGTAATCGGACGAGCATCCCATGGCTACAAAGGCCGATGCATTTTATAATCACGTCAGGAAGTCACTACCATGGAAAAGCAGAATAACGCACACCTCTCTTGGGATGAATACGACGAGCTGCGCGACCCCCGCCCAGATAACAACGCGTTCGATGCTGTCGTCGAACGCGCGGTGTCACGTCGTGGTTTCTTGGGCGGCGTTTTGGCATTTGGATCAGGTGCTGCTGTGATGGGGACGGGCCTGTTTGGTTCTGCTACTTCTGCGCGGGCACAAGGATCTACATTCGCATTCCAACCTATCGGTATTGCGACTGATTTCGATATACACGTCCCGCAGGGTTATCAGTGGAAACCTTTGGTACGCTGGGGCGATGCGCTATTCTCAGAGGCCGAGGGGGCATACTCGCCTGAAAACGGTGTCCAAAATGACTTGTCAGACAGAGTTTTTGGCGAGAACACGGACGGTATGGAAACGTTTGTCGATGGCGACAAAATCATTTTGGCCATCAACTCAGAATACGCAAACCCTGACATCAACCTTCCTGCCGAAACCCAGGGTGTGCCGCAGTCTGCCGAGCAGGTGCAAATGCTGAAGAATATTCAGGGCGTTACCGTTCTGGAGATCGCCGATCAGGGTGAGGGGTACCAAGTTGTTGTAGATAGTCCCTATAACCGTCGCATCACACATGAAACGCAAATGACTATGGACGGACCGGCGGACGGTTCTGACCTTGTTCGCACCAATGCTGATCCTGAGGGCAAGTTCCCGAAGGGCACGATGAACAACTGTGGTTCCGGCAAAACGCTGTGGGGCACCTACCTAACCTGCGAAGAGAACTTTAACGGATACTTTGGCACCACGGGCGAGCGCGAAGCGACCGAAGGTGAAATCCGCTACGGCATCGGGGGTGAGGGTCGCTACGCTTATGAAAAATTCGACGCGCGGTTTGATTTATCCAAAGAGCCCAACGAACCTAATCGTCACGGATGGGTGACCGAGGTTAATCCATTAGACCCGCAATCTACGCCGGTCAAACACACAGCTCTGGGCCGCTTCAAGCACGAGAACGCTGAGATGGTACAGGCCAAAGATGGCCGGATCGTTGTATACATGGGCGACGATGAGCGCGGTGAGTTCATTTACAAATATGTCTCGAACGGTACCTGGGCAGAAGGTCAGCCGACCGATGGCCTACTAAGCGATGGCGTACTGCATGTCGCTAAGTTCAACGACGATATGTCCGGCGAATGGCTACCACTAACACCTGAAACCACCGGTATGGATATCGCAGAGATGCTCGTCTTTGCGCGCATGGCAGGTTCCAAGGTTGGTGCGACAACAATGGACCGCCCCGAATGGATTGCTGCCAACCCATTGCGCGTTGAGGCCTATTGCGCTCTGACCAACAATAAGAACCGTGGCGTGAAGCCGAACGCAGGCGGGGACGAAACCCCCGTGGGCGGTCCCAACCCACGCGAGACCAATAAATTTGGTCAGATTGTGCGTTGGCGCCCTACCGGTGAAGATCATGGCGCGCCTGACTTCACTTGGGATCTTTATGTCATGGCAGGCAACCCCAGCGTCTATGATAACAAATACGCTGGCTCCAACAACGTTAACGAAGGCAACATGTTCAACTCGCCTGATGGCATGGCATTTTCGTCTGATGGCCTGTTGTGGATTCAGACTGACGGCGACGACAGCAATGCGGAAGAGTTCAAAGGCCAGGGAAACAACCAGATGCTGATTGGCGACCCTAAAACCGGAGAGATCGCGCGCTTTCTTACAGCGCCCCACGGTGCTGAGGTGACCGGTCTAACTTGGTCACCTGACCGAAAAACTGCTTTTGTTGGCATCCAACATCCGGGCGGTTCGTGGCCCGACAATGTCGGCAAACCGCGCTCGTCCGTCATTTCCATCTGGCGCGAAGATGGAGCAACGATAGGCTAATCTTTATTAGCTTTAAAACTTAGGGCGGGCGGCATTGTAAAATGGTATTGCCCGTCCGCCACGTTCTTCTGAACCCGGCTGCCCTTCTATTCAGTCAGAGACAGTATTCTAAAAACCGCCTTGTATTGAATACACTTGGAAGCAGCTATTGGCGCAGCCGCAGCAAAAGTACACTTTGTCCGCAGTTCGGGCGCCGGCCGCATTGAACCGCCCCTTGTTTGCCGGAGACCCAGAAGTAAGGATACTGGGTTATGGAAA
>OJBO01000643.1_pt1 | contig 18081 bp, 16 predicted proteins | sample 1590461 | NCBI WGS metagenome assembly OJBO01 (sample SAMN05416836, study PRJEB24817) | seawater metagenome | isolation source: Sea water | place: Canada:Atlantic | collected 2013-07 | reverse complement strand
AGGCTGGCTTTGATAAAGAACAGCTCTCGACCCTGCGCCGGATGTTCGAAGCCGACGACTGCGACATGTTCGATCTGCTGGCGTTTTTAGCCTTTGAACAACCCATGGCCACCCGTAAATCCAGAGCAGAAGTCGTGCGATCCAACAGCGCATTCTTCGACCAGTACCAACAGGCAAAGGCCAAACAATTCCTGCATTTTGTCCTGAATCGCTACGAGAAAACTGGCATTACTGAATTGGCACGTGAGCGCCTGCCAGCGTTGATTGAGCTATCAGGCATTGGCACCACCAGAGACGCTTCCGCAGCTTTTGGCGGAAAACCTGCCGAACTACTCAAAGCATTCAAAAACCTACAACGGCAACTTTATCACGCGGGCTAAAATGAAACTAAAATTATCCCCCAACCCTCTTTATGATCAACAACAAACCATATTTCTTGGCAAAGTAACCACTTTGATTGGCGAAAACGGATCGGGAAAGTCGAGCATACTGCAATCAATTTTCACGCAGAAGTTATCCGAACAAGATTATGTCGACCACAAGATTGTATGCTTTTCATCTGGCCAAAATGAAAAATTCTCAAACGAATTTTCAAAACACCTCCGCCAAACAAAATCCGATGAAAACAATCTGCATTTTTCGTGTTTTTATTTTGACAAATCCTGGTCTAGATTGCTTATTTTCCTTTCCACCTCGTTGAAACAAAAAGGGATGGTGCGTCAGTTTTTATCCAGCTCAGGTTATATAGAAGAGGTTGATGGCCTAGACAAATCAAGCACGCTCAAAATTGCGTTTCGAGTTGACTCTCAATATGTCCGAAAAGTCCAGGATGCTTTGAACAGAGAGGCTCGCGGAGACATGGAAACAGTAAGACAGACTGCATTTCACCGAACATTAGAGAGCTTTATCGAAACGTGCGTAAAATCAAGATATGACTTCGATGAGCCTATTAAAAAAGAACTTTTTGACCTCTATCCTGAAAATATACACTCGACATCCTTTGACACAGAAAGAGTAGAGGAGGGAGATGATCTCTCCAGTAAATTTGATCCTGAAGTTGGTTTTTTTATTCGGGCTTGCCACAATGAGAATTTCCTAAACAAAGAGGCCTCTTCTTTGTTACTTAAAGATGGTCTAGAACTAGGCGATCTTAGTGATGGCGAGTTTCAAATTCTCTTCTTGTACGCAATCATTGACTTATTTGATAGCGATAATACCTTATTCATTTTCGATGAAGCCGATTCGCATTTGCATTTTAAGAATGTTGAAAAATTCTGGTCTTGCCTTAAAAAAATACAAGGAAAGACAGTATCGACTACGCACTTGTTAGATTCAATATACTGCGTAGGCGTGGAAAATATTAGGGTTTTGAATAGAGGACAAGTTCACCTTCCTTCTGACTCTCATGAGCTAATCAAACGCCTTTCCCAGCTTTCAAATATAAAAAAATCAGAATTCAAGGCTTACACATATTATGAAAAAATAGTTGTCATAGATGATTGGAACGACTGGTATATTTTTAAAGAACTATACAAAAGATCAAATCACCATCTCAGCATGAACAATGAGAACGTCGATGAGATTCTCGACAAAATAGCAATAGCAAAGGTCAGCTCCGACTGGAATAACCATAATTGTGAATTTGCGGCATCAAAAGTAAAGTGGGTCGAAAACTTCACTAAGTTCTGCGAAGGCCTAGACATCAAGACGAAAGACATTTATTTAGTTTGCGACAGAGACAATCTACCTATAGAGGGCATTGGTACAGAACAGTCTCCGCTAGTCGTCCAAGGCATAAAGGTCAGAAGTGAAAATGGCATAAGAGCCCACGTTCTAAGTTGGCGGAGACGAGAGATAAAGCATTACCTCCTTTCACGTTCAGCATTGGGCGATTGCGTTGCCGTAGTGAATAACCACAAGCTACCTAAATCTGCACACCTTCAATACTGTCACAATGGTGATTATCTTCTTGAGGAAGATAATGATGGCCACAAAAAAATACTTGAAAGAAAAAGGGTTAGAACTGGAAACAATTCAGAGAAAGACAAACACCCCATTTATAACAATCACTTAGCATCACTACCATCTGATTATGTGAAAGATTTATTATCGCCATTCATTGAAGAGATCGAGCAAGAACCACTAGGTTTCAACCAAGGATTGTTTCAAGAATTTATTTCTAATATAGAGCCTAGTGAAATTAGTGAAGACATCACCAATATGTACAATTTTATTATCGGGAAACTCTAAGCATGTCGCTACAACAGAAAATTGACCGCATTACCGACATTCTGCGCCGCGACGATGGCATCAGTGGTGCCATGCATTACACAGAGCAGACATCCTGGGTCTTGTTCCTGAAGTTTCTCGATGATTACGAGTCGGAAAAAGAAGATGAAGCCGTATTGTCCGGCAAAGACTATCAGCCCGTATTAGATGACGAGCATCGCTGGGCAAGCTGGGCTTGTCCTAAAACAGCAGATGGCAAGTTGGACCTGTCACAGGCAAAGACTGGGGATGACCTCACCGATTATGTCAACAATCAGCTATTCCCCTACCTGAAAGGCTTTGCCAACGCCGCCGCAACGGGAGCAGATCCAAAATCCTTTACCTACAAAATTGGCGCAATTTTTCAGTACCTGGATAACAAGGTCGCTTCCGGCCATACCCTGCGTGAAGTTCTGGATATTGTGGATAGCCTGAACTTCCAGTCCGAATCTGATCTGTTTGAACTCTCGCTGGTGTATGAAGGCTTACTGCAAAACATGGGCGATGCCGGTGGCTATGCCGGTGAGTTTTATACCCCGCGCCCCGTGGTGCGCGCCATGGTGCAGGCCATTGACCCGAAACCCGGCGAGACGATTTACGACGCGGCCGCCGGTTCCTGTGGGTTTCTGGTGGAAGCCTTTGAGCACCTGAAAAGCAAAAAGAACCAGCTCTCCACCGAGCAGTGGGATTTTGTTCAGCGCGATACCTTCTTCGGCTTTGAAAAAACCTCGCTGGCTTATGTGATGGGTATGATGAACATGATTTTGCATGGCATCGAATCACCCAACCTGTTCCGTGGCAATACCCTGACCCAGAATATCCGCGATATTCAGGAAAACGATCGTTACAACATTATTCTCGCTAACCCGCCATTTGGTGGTAAAGAAAAGTCGCAAATCCAGCAAAACTTCCCTATCCAGAGTAACGCCACCGAGCTGCTGTTTTTACAGCACTTTATGAAAACCTTAAAAAGTGGCGGCAAAGCAGCCATCGTAGTGCCAGAAGGCGTTCTATTCCAAACCAACAGCGCCTTTAAGCAAGTGAAAAAAGAGCTGCTGGAAAACTTTAACCTGCACACCATCTTAAGCCTGCCCGCAGGGGTATTTTTGCCGTACTCGGGCGTTAAAACCAACGTGCTGTTTTTTGAGCGCAGCGGCGGCACCAGCGATGTGTGGTATTATGAATGCGACCCCGAGCAAAAGCTCACAAAAAATAAACCAATCACCGACGACCACCTAAAAGAGTTTGTTGAGCTGTACAGCAGCCGCGAAACCACCGAATGTTCGTGGACTGTTTCCGCCAGTAAATTGGCTGAAGACTATGACCTATCAGCCAAAAATCCTGCCAAGCAAAAAGATGCAGAGCATTTAGCACCCAGCGATATCCTTAAGCAGATCCGCACCAAGGAAAAACTGGTGTCAGGCCTATTGGATGAAATCGAAGACCTGTTGGCGGAGAAATAACCATGGAACAGGTTTTGTATAAGCTGCCGGATGGGTGGGAGTGGCAATCAGTCAAGAAGCTTAGCCATAACATCCAGTACGGGCACACAGCTAAAGCAGAGAGCAATGGCAACGCAAAGTTCTTGCGTATTACTGATATTCAGGGTGGAAAGATCGACTGGCAGGGGGTTCCAACAGTATCCCTAGAAGAAAACGAAATCAGCAAGTACGCGTTGAATGATGATGATTTAATCTTTGCCCGTAGTGGTGCAACTGCGGGAAAATCTATTCTAATCAAGAATGCGCCAAAGGATGCCGTATTCGCGTCTTACTTGATTAGAATTATTCCAAACAAAAAAGACATTTTTCCAGAATACTTAAGTTATTTCTTTCTAACACCTGCTTACTGGGAGGTTGTTGGTCAGAATGCCACAGGCGCAGCTCAGCCCAACATCAACGGAACAAAGCTTTCAGAGTTTATTATTCCTGTAGCTCCTCAAGGAGAACAAAAACGCATCGTCGAAAAACTCGATGCATTGCTCACACGCATCGACACCGCCATCGAGCATTTGCAGGAAAGTTTCACACTGGCTGATGCGTTGTATGCGAGCACGATAAATGAGCAAATGATACAAGCGATTGAGTTATCCGGTCTATCTACGGTCGAAAAACATATTGAGCAAATTCAGACAGGAACAACACCACCAACGAAGCAACCCGAATTTTATGAAAATGGTGACATTAACTGGTTTGCACCTTCTGACTTTGGTGATCACGATATCCTGTCTGATTCCAATAAAAAACTCAGTCAAAAAGCATTTGATGCAGGTAAAGCACGTAAGTTTGATTCTGGTACGATCATGCTCGTCGCCATCGGAGCGACCATCGGGAAGATCGGTTATTTAGAGCAAGATGCCAGTTCTAACCAGCAAATTACCGGCATTAAATTCCACAGCAACATAATTCCCAGATATGCGTACTACTGGTTTAGGTTTATTAAACCTGAAATTCTGACAAATGCGTCAACCGCGACATTACCCATCATCAACCAGAAAGGAATTAAAGCACTTTCGTTTTGTGCGCCAAGCAAACAACTACAAGAAACTATTTGCAAAAATATCGATGAAGTTTCTAGTTTCAGAAACTCAGTAAAATTTGAATTAAATGAAAAAGTAGAATTAATGCGTTCATTGAAAGCATCAATTCTCGATTCCGCCTTCAAAGGCGGGCTCTAAGGAGGGAGTATGGCATTCGACACCACAGTTTTTGAACAAAAAGAGTTCAGAGAAGCAATCAATAATCTCGAAGAATTGCTCTCACACTCAAAAGCGGTTCTGTTAGGTGCAGGTGCAAGTGTTTGCGCTGGGCTTCCATTAACAAACCAGCTAACAGAAAGAGCACTAATAAATGACAAGCTCTCAGATGATTCAAAGCAGATATTGACTGCCATACAAAACTCTTTTTCTGACGCAAATCCAGCTTCGCATATAGAAGACTACTTAAGCGAACTCGTAGATTGGCTTGCCATCACTACTCGACGAACAAATCGCAATGTAACGGCTAGCGATGTATCTATTGGAGGTACTGAATATAGTAATAATCAGTTACTAGCAGCGATAAACGAGATAAAACTCGCTATTTTTGACGTAATTAAAGTTGATGTAGATTCTGCTGTACATGAGCGCTTTGTTCAGGCACTGCATCGACCAATGCGACCAGGGAAAGACAACCAGTCGAGCACAATCGATTATCTGGTGATGAACTACGACACGTTAATTGAAGACTCACTCGCACTATCACAATTAAGGTATGCCGATGGTTTAGAAGGCGGTGTCTCCGGCTGGTGGAACCCCTCGACGTTTGAACAGAACAATCTAGATGCCAGAGTATTTAAGCTACATGGCTCCATCAATTGGGCTGAACATGCCTCTTCATCAACACCATTACGTATTGCTCCGCATTTGAAATGCAGTAAAGAGCAAGCTGCGAAGATTATGATTTGGCCTGCATCGACTAAATACCGTGAAACTCAGCTCGACCCCTACGCCAATTTAATGCACAGAGCGAGAGCTGTTTTAAACCCGCGAGGCGGTAGCCAACGGGTTTTATTGATTGCAGGTTATAGTTTTGGCGATGCACATATCAATCTAGAAATCGAGCGTGGTTTAAGGGCTTCAAATGGCAATTTAACCGTGATTGCGTTTACGAGCGACCCTGTACCTAGTGGCGCGCTGAAAACCTGGAATGAAGATAACTCAATCAACGAACAAGTACTGATTTTTGCTGATAAAGGTTTTTTCCACGCCGACCACAAGGCCACGTCAGAGAATAGCATTGAATGGTGGATGTTTGAAAACCTAACTCAGGTCCTTGAAGGAGGTATTTGAAATGGATAACAGATACATGAAACCCATTGATAATCTCTCTATAGGGAAAATTATTGAGGTGGATGGCTCGCGTATTATCGCTGAGCTCGACCCTACGATTTCAGACTTGTCTCGAGTATTTGCTGGTGAAAACTATCCGATTGGGCAGTTTGGCTCAATCATCAAAATTCACTTTGGCCGCCGCTCTATTTATGGGTTAGTCAGTCGATTACGTATGAAGGCCGACTACCAGCTAGAAAAGGGCTTGCCTGTTGCGTCTTCAGATGAACGAATTATTGAAGCGGATTTGTTCGGTGAGGGTGAATGGCGCAGAAAAGGCGAAAGCGAATTTGTTCTTGAATTTGAGCGAGGTGTAGCTACCTACCCACTGCCTCAGCAAACGATTTATCTAACACCAAAATCAGAGCTGAGGTTTATTTACGGGGACGCAAAAGGCGCGGTGATTCAACTGGGTGAACATGTTGGTTCAGGTGGTGCTCCTTGTTACGCTGAGTTGAATGAATTACTAGGTAAGCACACTGCCATCCTTGGCTCTACTGGTGCCGGCAAATCGGGTACTGTGGCGGCAGTTATTCACAGTATTCTTGAGCGTGGCCAGATAGCTAAACATAAGAACTGGCACCCGCAAATTATTATCCTCGATCCGCATAATGAATACGGCAAAGCGTTTCCCGCACACCAACGTTTATCGACCGATGAAGGTTCACTAAAACTACCTTATTGGTTACTCGATTTAGAAGAGTCACTGAGCTTGTTTATCGGCAAGACCGAGTTTGCAGCAACCTCACAATCAAACATTATAAAAAATGCATTAATTGCCGTTCGTGAGCAGGCGGCTGAGCAGCTTGAGCTTGATAAAGGCCAGTTAACGGTTGATTCGCCGATACCCTACATTATCGGAAATGCAGAAGGCTTAGATCATTTCGGATTCAAAGATGGCACCCGCTACGAAGAAGGGTTAATTGGTGCCATTAACGCACAGCGCCCAGATAACAAAGATAAAAAATCCCATGAGGATTACAGCAAAGTCATTCGCAAGATTGACTCATTGCTAAAGGATGGCCGGCTTAAATTTATGATGGAAAGCTGGAGCGGTGGCGAAGACCCACTACCCGCTATCGTCAATCAATTTTTAACCCAACTAACCACAGTACAGATTGTGGACCTTTCAGGTGTACCTAACGAAGTTGCAGGGGTCGCTAGTGCAGCCATCGCCAGAATTGTTTTCCAGCTCAAGGTCTGGCAAACAGAGGAAGAGCGGAAAGATAGCCCCGTTCTGTTAGTGTGCGAAGAAGCACACCGATATGTGCCGAATCGTGGTGAGGCCCAGTATGAAGCCGCTCAATCTGCAATTCGCAGGATTGCGAAGGAAGGTCGAAAATATGGTGTTGGACTACTATTAGTTTCGCAGAGACCTAGTGAAGTTGAAGCGACAGTACTGTCACAATGCAATTCATGGATCGTACTTCGAATAACAAATGATTCCGACCGCGAGCATGTTCGCAGTGTGTTACCGGATTCGATGTCTGGCTTAACCAAAATGCTGTCCGGTTTAAGGCGTCAGGAGGCCATATTTGTTGGTCAAGCAGTCACGCTGCCAACCAGAGTGATGATTCGAAGTTTGCCAGATGACAAACTGCCTCGCTCAAATGATGTTGATTTTGATAAAGGTTGGCAGAAACAAGCGATGACAATCGCGCAAATTGGTGCGGTCGTAAAGAAATGGCGGTATCAGTCAAAATGAATGTTAAATTAGATCCCTTGCTTAATTTTTAATGTTAAATCGGGGCCTTGACGGCCCCTTTTTTTCAGGACGAATAGAGAGCGGAATAGACCTCCCCAATCGCGCCCTTGAGCAGGAACTTGGGCAGCCCCGTTTCCTCCCTGAGGCATAAGTAGGCCTGTTTCCTGGATTTTGGATACCCTGAGTAGGATGAATTCGTGAAATACTGTAAGGCGGAATTCAGCGCCTTTTCACGAGTCCTTTGTCGCTGGGCCACAATCATGGATTGGTGGCGTTTGACCAATGCACTGACTGCAGTGGGATAACGGTACTCAAGGTACCCAACCGAGACGTTAAGCTCAGCCGCCACTTCCTTCATCGGTCTCGGCCTAACACAGGGATCCAGGTATCGACGGAGTTTGGACTGAATCGCATCGTGGTTTCGCTTCTGCCTGGACTTTCGTTCGCAGAATCCCGCCGGTAACTCACAGAGCCATTTCTGGCTCAGCACCTGAGTTGAATTGATCGCACTGCCTGATATCAGGGTATAGAGATCAATCCCCAGCCCATAGCAAAGCCGCCTTGCCGTACTGAAGCTGACGGGCTTCTGTTTATGGTACAGGCTGATCCATTCATCTCTTGGAAATGCCTGATACAACTCCAGCTCCTTACCGTTCCCCCAATAGTGGTCAAACAAGTCTCGTAGAGAACGCCAAATCCCGCCTTCCAACTCAGCAGTAAAAGGCTGCTGCGCCATATCAACGAAGAACTGATGAACATCAGCGCCTTTCATTTCCCAGCTACGAGCAATTTCAGGCGCGAGTTTGTCCGGGTTTCGGGTGCCCAGGTGTCTGCCGCATTGCTGACAGAATCCAATCGCCCTTTTCCTTATGTAACCCGTCTGCTTACAACTGCAGAATGCACACTTAGATATCAGCTCTGTTCGATGACTCGGGCAGTGAGTAATAGCTGACAGATGCCAGATCAACTTGAAGAAGGGCTGCTGCCCCAGGGCCTGCCACTCACTCATGCACTCAGGGCACCACCGGAAGCCTGGAGCAACCTCATTGGGGGACCTACCAATATCGCTGGTCATGAATAGGAGCCGAGACTGGGATAATTCCAGCCCAGTCAGCTTCTCCAGAGCGCCCTGAATTGCAGCGCTGGATCGGTTATTTCTCACCATCTCAGCGGGTTTCAGAAACGCGGGAACAGGCTGGGCTTCGGTATCAAGATGCGTAAGCGCTGACGTTTGCTTGTTGATGTGTCGCAGCAGTTCGCCAACGAATATTCCATGCTCATACGCCACTCTGTACACATAGGAAGCCAGAGATTCCACATCACAGGTTCCAGCACCCTCTAGCTCGATTGGAAATAACATATCAGCCATGCCCCTCTGTCCGATTGCCCGGTGCGTAACGCTTGGGTTTACGCTGAAATGGCTTTCCCTTGTTCTTTGGTGGCATCACCTTCATTGCTCGGTCACGGGGTGACTGTGAGTGTGCATCTGCTGGCTCGAACAGCTTTTCCCCCTGATAGATCTCCTCGGAGATAGCCGCCAAATCAGCTTTGGAAAACATGACTTCCCTTAGCAAGGCAGGTGACAATTGCTTTTCCGTAGCATGAGAGCGAGCAACTGCACGGCCAAGCCAGTTGCGCAGGAGGCCGATGCAGCCAAGAGAACCGTGATATAGCATCTCCGAGGACTGAGTCAGCACCCGGTCTGTGGCAATGTCCGCAATAATCTGGTCGTAGGTGGCCAGAATTTTCCCAAACTCCGCCAGATCATCATCCGTTGCATAGTATCGAGCGAGGTGGATCTGGGATTTTCGGCCGATCATGTGCGGTGAATGACCAATCACCTGAAGGATGGGATAGGCTCCCACCACAACCAGCACCAGCCCGCAGGTTTTCGCCATGCACTTCCATGAGTCCATTACCGCGTAGCCGCCCTGAGAATCCTTGCTTACATAACGGACATGTTGAGCCTCATCCACAAACAAGAATCGGGTCTTTCTCAGGCGAAAGGCATTCTCCAGTGCAAAACGGAGTGTGGGCTCATTGGTCCTGTCAGCTTTGGTATTCGCGGGCCCATCACTGAATTCCTGCCCTATGACCCCATAAATTGGGTGCCTGACCGCCTGATGCAGCTTTAATGTGAATGCTTTGGTAGAAAACCGCCCATGAGGACCGGTGTTTTCCGCATCGACGATAACAGCCGGAAGAATCCCGTCCCGCTCGAAGTCGATCTCGCCACACAGTAAACCAACCAGTTCAGTAATCAGCTTCGTTTTCCCTGCTCTGGAAGGCCCAGTAATGCAGACCACATCACCGGGAGAAGCTAGGGAGAGTGCCGCGAACGCCTCTCCCAGTGCTAGCTGCCAGTTACGATGCACGATTTTTGTACTATTCAGCTTTGAGATAACCTGAGGAGCCTTCATCGCGATACCTCCCATGACTCTGTCATCAGAGGCTCAACTGAAGCAGACCGGATCCTCGCGAAGATGTCTTGTGGAACCCGATCCTCCTCTATCTCTGACTGGATATTGATAACAGGAGTCGAGGTATCCGCAGCCACTTGATCCATCTCTTTGATCAATCTAACAAGATCTTCATCCGCTTGCTCCCGAATCAAACGCTTGTCTTTAAGAGCCTCGGTAACCTCAAGGGATTGAACATGTTGCTCAATTGGGTCCAGAGTTATGAAATTCGAAGCTGGGGATGCGAAGCATGAGATCCAGCGATTATTCATACCCGCGTAGACTAGGTAAGGGTTCTCAACATCCGGCCTTACCTCAAGGTGCTTCTTTCTTCCTGTTATCGCGCTCAGATCTGGTGCCCAGTAGAACATCTCGCCAATGTGCAAACCTCTCTGAGGATCTACCTTGTAGGACGTCGTCTCAACACTGGTAGCGATCATAAACCGGTGATCCAGTGAGGCCTTTCTAGCTATATATGGGAATTCTTCCTGACCGGTCTTGAGAAGATAGGCAGGAGAGTAACCTCCGGGACACACCGGCTTATTGTTCCTCCACTCAATAAATGCCAGTAGTTCCCGATATAGATCATAAGGCTTGAGAACAGCATGTTTTTCGGGAGAAAAGCTTCTGTCTACGGATCGGACCTCCTTATAGTCAGCTGTGTTTCCCGGGCGGCTTGATAACCACATCTTCTTAAAATCCCCAAAAAGCCCCTCAATTTCAGAGCCATAACGAGGATGGGCGCTTGGTCGAAGCGAATAATCGACCTCTTTATCGGCCAAAAGTGAAGCAAAATATACAGATTTGAATTCCGCGCCCCTATCCACGATCAGCTCAGATGGCAACCGACCGTGCCTCCTGACGCAATCACGCATTACTTTCGCAATAGACCGCCTGGAAGGAGGTAGCAAGGACACCGACATCGAAATAACTGCACCGGAGTAGATATCAATCATCCCGGTGATGGTGGGCCTTGCGGCATAGACATAATCACCACCACTAAAAATAATCACGAATATGTCAGCCGTATAATGATCAACGGAGGCCGTTTTCCAGCCATATGAGGGCTTCAAGCCTCTATACTGTACAGGTACCGCAGCGACCTTTGAGTTAGCCAGTCGCTTACCACCTCGTTGCTCCCCCAGTAGCTCGCCCGGCACCTTCTTCAAATGGTTCCAAAAAGTCGCCCAGGAGACCGGATCTGAGTTCGGGTGCTTTTCCTTTGCTCCGACTTTGTAAGCAATGTAGCTTCTGTAGTCAGAGATGCCTTTTTGGGGCCCATGATCATTATGTAAGTAATCATGCAGATGCCTTGCTACATGGGCGGGTAATCTCTGCTGTCTGTTGCCTGATAGGTGATAGTCGGGCAACAGCGATTGAAAGGGGGTCAGCCCAATTTTCTCCCCATCCCTCACCTTCGCCTGCCAGCGCCGAGTACTTCTCGATTTTTCTCCATCCTGCAACCGACTCAATCTTTCCAATGCCTTAGCTGCACGAGCAGAGGAGGGAGCCAACTCCATACACACCGCAATTGGCTCTAACGTCGAAAATGGCCGCGCCTGATTGAGAAACGCTACACCTTCATCCAGAAAGTCCTGGCGAAGGGAAACCAGAAAACCTTTTGGTGAGGAAATAAGTGCTCTATTCAGATCTCCGAGAACCAGACCATCGTCAAGCATCTGTACTAGCTGTGTGTAATCAGGGTATTCCAGCTTGTCTTTAAGGTCATAAAGGGACATCCAAACGTGGTCGGAAAGTGATCTATGAACAGCGTTCCATTCAGATTCGGTGTACCTGGTTTCTTGTCGTGATAGAAGCAGACTTTGCAGATTAGAGATCTTGTATCTCAGTTCAGGTTGATAACAGAACACCGAATGGCCCAGGCCCATATCTGCCAGGCACTTTTTAGCAGGCACATACTCGACCTTGCCTGATTCTCTCTTTTCCCAGTTACGTGGAGATGTCTTGACTAATTCCTCCGCAGTCGCCTTATCTTTGACCTCTACAAGGATCACGCCATCACGCCCAAGAACCATAAAATCTGGCGTGTACCAGATTCTCCTGTCCCGCCCATTCTTATCCTGGATGACGACCTTTATCTGCTCAGCCTGGTCCCAAAACTCCAAAACTCTGCTGTCATGCTCGCATAGTGTCACGAAGGCCCTCTCAGGCATCCGGCTTTCTGTCGAAATCGTCATCCCCATCTTCTCGGATGACACAAATGAGATGACATTACTCTTGGCCCTGGTGCCCACCATCCTGGATGGCTCGGAATTACGCACCCTCTCAACGTACTCTCGTGCCGGCCCATGCAGGCCCACTTGGCGGCAATAATCCTCAAACTCGCTTTCACTAAGCATAAATGTACCCCTCCCGGAGTATTGAGAGCCGCTACCAAACAGGCATAGGGGCCCCTCAAGACCGGGATCTTGATATCAAAAGTTGACGTCTCGAAATGGGGAAGGGATACTGGAGGCTCCTACACCGAAGGCATGCCTTCCCCAAAAGCCGAGACCTGTAACGGGTTTCGGTTTTTTTGTGCCTAATTCATTGCCAGCCTCCTAATTATGGTCACTTCTTTAGACTCAATGGGACTCATTGAGACACTAATTATTTGAGGTGGAGATCATTCTATCTACACTTCTGGCAACGTCCTCCGCCTTAGCAAAATACCCACTTTTCCTCGGAAAACGATGAAGCGCCACAGGCAAAGTTCCTCGCTGATGAGCTTTTCTTACTGCCTGAACCGAAGGGTACTTATAAAAATCAGCGACTTGCTTAAGATCAAGCAATTCGCCATATTTTTTTCTAATAGAATCCAATCTTTCAGAAATTAGTTTTTTGCTCATATCAACACACATCTCGCCCGACCACACCTGTCCCAACGAGTCAAATTAAAGGTTGAAACTACATGATATAAGTGCAAAATTCTCGGTAAAATTATCACTTAAAAAATGAAAATATTTTACCTAAAGAAAATTAATAGCTCTAATTGACTTAATGAAGACTCAAGCAGAATGACTAACATCTCTCGATCTCTACCACGAAAAATACAGACAAAGATCTGGCTCGAATGCATTCTCAGGGAGCATGACTTAGGTCAAACGGATTTTGAAGCCATGATCACAAGAGGCTCAGAGCCAACAAGGCAAGTGTACAAATGGTTTAGAGGCGACAACTCCGTAACAAAGTCTAAAGTGGATCAAGTAGACAATATCCTTCCAGGATCGTCAGAAGTTTTTAACCTTCCTCTTTTTGACCTTCTCCAAAATAAGCCGATAAGAAAGTCTCAACTTAATCGCTTAATTTCAAATTACTGTGACAGTGACTCTCTTTTCTGGAAGCTGCCGAAAACTTACAAGGGAGCCCCAGACGGAGAATCATTACCGATAGATAGTATTTATAATGTCGACCTGCTTTATCAGCGGGGTGGAATATTCAGCTTTATCGCGATTCTTTACATAGTAAGACTGGCAGAAATGAAGAAAGACTCTTTTCTTCACCTTAAAGCTGTTATGTATGCCTATAAAAGCTTCCCTTCATTGGCTCGACATCCGGACTTCATAGGGCACTGGGAGGATATATTAACGGCCTTCATACAGGTTCATCATCGCGTCGAAATCACCATGCTCAAATTGACTCCTAATTTCGAAACGATCAAAGAACAAATTGAGTCTAAAAACTTTATAACTCTTAGGAAACTTAGACCAAGGCACCCAGTAACTGGCCACTTTATGGACAACGCTCCCACTTTCATAGAAACCAAATTCGGGCCATTAGAAAATACTAACTGAACACGCCATTCCTAATTCGGCCAATTAAATCTTCAACGTCTCTGGTGCCTATTTCCGTTCCTGAACGCATAAGCGGCGACTCGCCATTAAAGATTTCTCTGGGCGCCAGCATCCACATGACTGCTGACTGTTCATTCCCGTTCATCATCGAAATGGCCAAGTCGAGCACCCTGGCCAACCTGATCACTCTGTCTGACTCGTCCGGACGCAAATAACCTCTAGCTTTTCTACGGCTCATTGTGGAGGGAGTAATAAGAAGGGCTTTGCCTATTTCACTATTTGGGATCTGAAAGATCGCCTGAAGCTCGAGAAGAGCCCGATAAGGCAGCCCTGCCATAATCGTTTCGATCAGCGTTGGTTGCTCAGATAATGACACCCCGCCTATACGTTCAACGACAGTTTTATCTGCGTAACTATTCATCCCCATATACCCATCTCTACAGTTAAACCGACTTAGATATCTATTGCGGAACATAAAAAACACTAAATTCGCAAAATCATTACTGATATAGACAGTCAGTACTAGATCAGGCCTCTGTAAAGTATGAGGCTCTCTAGGCTTGTCGTTATCGAGGGAAATTATGTTCGTTCATTCTTGGGCTGCTCTCTATCCGCCAAAAGATCATCACTAACGCCTTCGGAGCCGAAATACTCGTTCCAAACCGGATCGGTCGGCCGTTCATAGCGTTTGACGGACCCCTTGAGACGCTCCAAAGGTGTAATCCCTTGAGGTAGTGGGTGGGCCAGCTCATCGTCATGGGCGGTGTAGGCATCATAGCCGTCGACTAGTTCTTTTTCGCTCGGACGTTTTGTAGCCATATCAGTGCGTACTCCATATTTTATGTCTATATATACGAACCTGTGCTAACAACTGTCGTGCAATCCGGTCAGCCCGGCAACTCTGTCACGTACCGACGCAGGTAGACAGTGGCGTGGAGTAAAACGGGACCTGAAGAACCCGAAACCAAACCAGGATCCGGAATATACCGATCGCAAGATTTTCAAGCTTTGCATCAAGAAGACCACTTACTGAGCACAGTGCGTAACCAATGAGCTAGACCCTACGGCCTCCTCCGGGTGAGCTAAGTCTGACTCCGTAACCATACCGAGATGAGGTACAAGCCTCTAGTGCGTCTCTAAGATCAGGTGCGGGAGCAACTTCAACTGAATCGCCACCAGTTTGCTAGACACCTTTTAGCCATACAAAATGGCAATCTGAGAGAGGTCCATGAGCAGCAAACGCCATCCCGAAGAATTCAAGATTGAGGCGGTTCGTCAGGTGACGGATCGTGGTCACAGTGTGGCTCAAGTAGCTGACCGACTCGGTGTCACCACCCATAGCCTGTACGCCTGGATCAGGAAGTTTGGCCTGGATTCTGAGCAGCATCAGGCCAATGCAGATGACCAAGCCGAGATCCGCCGGCTCCAAAAAGAGCTTAAACGCGTTACCGAAGAGCGCGACATTCTAATAAAAGCCGCGGCGTACTTCGCCAGTCAGTCCGATTGAGGTACGCCTTCATACAAGAGCACAGCGAGCGGTGGCCAATTCGCTCACTGTGTTCCCTGTTGGTCGTTCACCCCAGTGGCTTATATACCTGGCAGAAACAGCCTCGTTCAGCTCGTGCCATTGAGGACGAGCGCCTGTCCGGGCTGATCAGGCAGTTCTGGCTGGAATCCGGAGCCGTGTATGGCTACCGGAAGATCCACACGGATCTACGTGAGAATGGCGAGCGATGCGGGCCCAATCGAGTCCACCGTCTGATGCGCTACACGGGAATACGAGCGCAGGTGGGGTATCATAAGCCACACCATAGGGCTGGGGAGCTACACAAGGTGACACCGAATATCCTGCAGCGGCAGTTCAATCCGCAAGCGCCGAACGAGAGCTGGGTAACGGATATTACCTATATCCGCACACATGAAGGCTGGTTGTATCTGGCGGTTGTTCTGGATCTGTTCTCAAGACGGGTGATCGGTTGGTCAATGCAATCCAGGATAACCAAGGAGCTGGCCCAGGATGCACTGCTGATGGCGGTCTGGCGTCGCAAGCCTGAAGGCAAAGTAGTTGTTCACTCCGACCAAGGCAGCCAATACACCAACCACGACTGGGACTCGTTTCTAAAGGCGCATGACCTGGAGGGGAGTATGAGTCGGCGCGGTAACTGCCACGACAATGCTGTTGCTGAGAGCTTCTTCCAGCTGTTGAAGCGGGAGAGAATAAAGCGAAAGATTTACAATAGCCGGGACGCGGCCCGGACAGATACTTTTGATTATATCGAGATATTCTATAACAACCGGCGACGTCATGGTTCTAATGAATAGCTGTCACCGGTAGAGTATGAAAAGCGTCACCAAGAACGGCTGAGAAGTGTCTAGTGAACTGGTGGCGATTCACTTATCTGGGATGAAAGATATCGGGACTTGTATATCTCAACAAGCTTTAGAACTGCTTGTTGCCAGGCAAAACCAGCGCCAGTAGTGATAAAATTACTCGACACAACTAAAGACTCGTTCGCCACAACATTTATATCAGGATAACGCTCTTGCAAAGAGTGCGCATAATCCCAATGGGTAGTTGCAGCTTCGCCAGACAACAGACCACAATCAGCCAACAGGAAAGCCCCTGTGCAAACAGACACTATCTTAGCGCCTTTATTTTTTTGTTTGGCGAGCCAAGAGCAGACGGAGCCAGAGCATACTCTTTTCTCTATAATCAATTGTGAAGAAACCCAAACAACATCTGGATCCGGGCAATTATAAAAATCATAATCTGGTACGACGTTAACACTACAGGCGGTTTTACCTTCCTTACGAGACTGCGATACTGTGTAAGCGTTAAATCCACCAGAATATACAGGGTCATCTTTACACAGGGAGTTAAAACTTTTCAGCATTTCCAGGGGACCAACGGATGAATATAGAAATGAACCCTGGGTCAGCAGGAACGCAACATTAACCCGCCTCTGATTCATTAGACTTTTCCGGCAGCCCTTTATCTCTCCAGCTAATCATACCCCCTTTAAGTTGATACGCATTAAACCCAAGAGCTTTAAGCTTTCTTACGGCAGGTATACTTCTATGCGCCGATCTGCAAATAGCGATCACCCTCTTGTCTTTTGCCAGCTGCAAACCAAGCACATTTTCATCGGTAAACGCTGTAATAGGGAGATTAACAGCGCCTTCTATATGTCCATTTTCAAATTCTGACACGGTTCTTACATCAACTATTTTCCAGCTATCAAGCTCTTTGGCGAGTTCGGATGCAGAAATTTCAGGTACTTTTCCGAAAGGTAACCAATTAGTTAATTTCATTACTTGGCTCCATACTGATTGTTGAGGTAAGAAACGATCATTTTAGACTCAAAAAGCCCTCGATCATTATTCGGATCATACAGATATGGAACTTGGACTTTTCCCGCTTTCTCTAATAGCTTTGCTCTGTTACTTCCGGGAACAGGGACATACTTTTTGAATGTTGGTCGCAGCCAAGGGACGCCTTGATCGCTCAGTTGTTGCTTCCCACAATTGCGCAAAACGTATGCTATACCTAGCTCAGTCAACTGCTCTCTAACCAGTCTGGAGTAGGGACTAGACTCAAAGCTGTATAACTCCAAGAGCATTTTAGGCGGGTTAGAATCACGACCACGAATTCCCTTGGCAAACCTCACACCTGATGCCAGCCTGCTAACTGAGGGGAGTGACGGCTCGGAGGTGGCGACATCTTTAGTATAAGCATTATTCAAATAAGCAATAATGCTATAACTACCACTGACTACCTCGCCTGTATTGGGGTCTGAAAGCACAGGAACCTGGTGTTTCCCAGTAAGCGCTTCTACTTCGCTCCAGAACCCTGGGGTTCCTTTTGGGCAAGGCTTGATAATTACGTCAAGCCCTAACTCAGTCATCACTTCTCTTACTGGCCGACAGTATGGTGTAATCCCCCCGAAAATTAATCGAGGTTTTGAGTAGAGACTTTTACACTGATCG
>OJBO01000639.1_pt1 | contig 18174 bp, 16 predicted proteins | sample 1590461 | NCBI WGS metagenome assembly OJBO01 (sample SAMN05416836, study PRJEB24817) | seawater metagenome | isolation source: Sea water | place: Canada:Atlantic | collected 2013-07 | reverse complement strand
GTATAGGAGAATTTTAATTCCGCTGCGGCTTGAGCGGCCTGGGCTTGGGCTAGCGCTGCTTTGGCCTTTTCCAGTTCAGCTTGCAGAATGGCCACCTGCTGCTGGGCCGCTTTTAGTCCCGCCTGGTTCTTCTCTTGGCTCGCCAGACGGATATTCAACTGTGATTGGGCCTGTTGCATGGCTTGGACAGTACCTGAACCATCGGCGGCCAGGTTGCGATAGCGTTCGTGGTTAGCTCTCGCCAATACTAGCTCGGCCTTATCCATGGCAACGGCTGCCTGCGCTTGGTGTATCACGTTTTGCTGCTGTGCCAGACGAGCTTCCAGACTGGCGACACTGGCGTTAGCACCGGAAACTTGTGCTTTAGCGGCATCCACGGCGACGACGAAATCCCGATCGTCAATGGTCGCGAGCAAGTCCCCTGCCTTCACCTGCTGGTTCTCCTCCACGAATATCTGATCGACCTTCCCAGCAATCTGTGGGGCAACAAAAGTGAAGTCTGCCTGTACATAAGCATCTTTTGTGGACTGACTTGATGCGCTTGATTCTGGCCGATTGAGATAAAGCACACAGCCTATCGCGACTGCCAATAGCAGTACTGCACTGGTGATTTTGGCTTTCTTTGGCAATGCCATGATGAAATGCTCCTTATGAAGATGATGATAAAGAAGTACTGGCCTTCAGGTCAGGCGCAGGAATGTAGGTCAGCCGCAGCACGAAAGGAATCAAGAGCAGTGCCAGAACCCCCAAGGCGCGATAGGCATCCGCCACCGACAGCACCAATGCTTGTTGGCCGACAATGCCCATCAACTGGGACGGCTCAGGCACCGATGAGAGAGAGGACTCAGCTAGCGCGGCATGATCCAGCAACATTTCCCCATGAAAGCGTCCGCGAACCGTCAGGAACTGCCCGACCACGGCACCGCCTATCAATGAGCCGAGAGCACGCAGCGTATTAATGGTTCCCGACACATAAGGACCTTCGCCAGGCCGCACCACGCTGGTGGCGAGAAACAGCATTGATACCACCGCCATGGGCTGGCCGAGTGTGTGCAGCATCTGTACCATCACGAACTGATCCCGATTCCAATCTGGAGTAAGCCAACTGCCCGAGAAACACGCCAGCGCAATCAAAAGCAGGCCAAGGCTGAAGACGAAGCGAGCATCGACCCATTTCTGGTACAGCAAGACCGCTACTACTGAACCAAAGATCAGTTGTGGCAAGGCGATAATCAAACCAATGGGAGCTATCTGCTGGGGGCGGTAATCCTGTAATGGCCCGAGGTAGTGCATTGGCAACATCACCCCGGAGCTCATGACCACCAGTAGAAAGACAAACAGTGTAAAGTTCAGCCCTAGGTTGCGCCGCTCCAGCAATTGCAACTTGATGAACGGAGAAGGGTGGTACCATTCAGTAAGTAGATAGACGCCCAGCAAAGTGAAGCCAGCCACCAATGACACGACAATCAGGGGGGAGTTAAGCCAATCCAGCCGCACTCCCTGATCGAGAGCAACCGCAATAAGGCCCAGCGCAGGCGCACCCAGTGCCAGACCAACCCAATTGGCTTGCCGGAAACGCCCGGTCTGAATGGCATCCTTCGGCAACCCCCAGGCAATCAGCCCACCTGCGATAAGGGCCAAGGGTATGATCTGCCAATACACCCAGCGCCAGTCGAGCAGTCCGTCAGTCCAATGCCCAGCCAACCAGATCGACACATTGGGCGCGAAAGTAGCCGTCAGTGCATACAACGCCAGACCATGCAGCCGTATATGGACAGGAAGGAATTTCAATGCCGCCATCATCAGCAAGGGAATCATAGTTCCGCTAGCGACACCTTGCACGAAGCGTAGGGCGAGCAACAGATCGAGACGCTGGATAAAGGGCATCACCAAGGCCAATAATGCGCAGGTGCCAATCATCCACAGCTCAAAGCGCCGTATGGACAGCGTAATGGCAAACCAGGCGGCGAAGGGCATAGCGATTAGCTCACCGGCGGTATACACAGTGGTAAGCCAGGAGGCGCCGTCCAGGCTAAAACCCAACGCCCCTCGCACGTCCGCCAGCGCCAGCGCACCAACGCGGTTGTTCAGCCCCGCCATCATGGCGGCGACAAGAATGCCGACCAGGCCACCAAGCGCGCGCCCGGGTGGCTTTGCCGCCACAGCAGGCGAGCTTGCGGGCGGCTGTACTACGACCGTGCTCATTGGTCCGCCTCCAGGGATGACAGCGCAATCGACAGGGCGTTCGGATCCCATCCGCCCCCCAGTGACTTGTAGAGGTTCACCAGCGCTAGGGTGGCGTCGGTGGCATTGTCATTGAGCCGGGATTCGCTCTCCAGCACGTTGCGCTGGGCGGACAGTACTCGCAAATAGTCCACCGCACCCTGCTGGTAGCCTCGCTCGGCGGCCTTCAGCGCCTGTATGTTCTGCTCGTAGGACACCTGCAGGTTGGCGTGCAGGCTGCGTTGTGCTGCCCAGGCATCCAAGGCGTTATCCACTTCGTGCCAGGCCTGCAGTACCGTTTGCCGGTAGGCCAGCGCGACGCGCTTTTGTTTCGCCTCATTCAGTGCTAGTCGCTGTTTCAGCCGCCCCCCTTCAAAGATGGGCAGATAAACGGTAGGGCCGACGGAAAAAAAGCGGGAATCCCAGCTATCTAGGTCGTCGGATTCAAAGGCTTCTACCCCAATTCGAGCTCCCAGGCCAATGCGGGGATAGAAATCAGCCCTGGCAACGCCGATGGCGGCGGTGGCCGCATGCAGTTCGGCTTCGGCACGCTGAATATCGGGTCGTCGCTGCGCCAGCTCGGATGGAACCCCCATCGGCACCTTGCTCGGCAATGAAGGCAGTGGCATGGCGTTTTTCAACTCGGTGTCGAGTGCCCGCGGTTGCTCTCCCAGCAGCAAGGCCAACGCATTCATCAAAGCGTTTCTATGCTGAATGAGCGCAGGCACCATGCCCTTGACGGTGGCCACTTGCGCACGAGCGGACGCGACCTCAAAGCCGGTGGCTACCCCATTGCGTTCACGGCTTTCGATCAGTTCTAGGGCTCGCTCGGCAATCGCCTGATTTTTCTGCGTAATGTTCAGCTGGGCCTGGGTGCCCCGTAATTGCAGGTAAACACGGGCCACCTCAGCGGACAATGCCACCCGGATCGCCTCATGGTCGTATACCCTCGCCTCAAGGGCAGCAGTGGCCCCTTCGCGCGCTCGATGAGCTCGCCCCCACAGATCAAGCTCCCAGCTGGCGTCAAATCCGAGTTGCCAGAAACCGGTGGCGCTGGTCGGTGCTCCCAGCGCGGCCAGCCGGCCGTGCTGGCTGAGCCCGCCACGGGAATAGCTCGCATTGCCCGCCGCACCGGGCAACAGCTGGGCCGACGTGATACCCAGCTGTGCGCGGCTTTGCTCTATGCGTTTCGCCGCCATTTGCAGGCCCAGATTACCGGCCTGGGCTCGTTGCTGCAGTTCGGTTAATATCGGATCATTGAACAGTACCCACCACTGCACAGGCACATTGGCTACGGATGTTTCCTGCATATGACGGTAATCATCCCGAGGCGATAACGGCATTCTCGGCAGACTGTTGTCGGGCTGAACAAAATGGGGGCCGACCGCACAGCCGGCAAGTAGCAGTATACTGAGCGCTACCGTGGATTTACGCAGCGAAGGTAACAGCGATTGTGGCGTCATATAAGCTCACCGAACACTTCAGTTCGAACCGATCGGTTCGAACTGGTGGCAAAAAAATAATCCGGGTAACATTGCCCACCAAGAAAGATGGGATGCACCAGGATGGCGATACAATTTGTACTGTACCGTACAGTTTGATATGGTGTCAAGGATACACATCATTGCCAAGAGGCCGATTCAGATGCAACAACGCAATCTAACCGAACATGTTTCCCTTTCGGGTGAAACCGAGCTGAGTGGTAAAGCACTCAAGGTTTTGCAGGCTGCTCGAAAGGTATTTCTGGCCCATGGCTTCAGTGCCGCCACCACCGACATGATCCAGCGCGAAGCCGGGGTTTCAAAATCAACGGTATATGCGCACTTCATCAACAAGGAAGCGCTCTTTACCGCAGTGATCAAATCCGAGTGCACTGCTTTTACCAGAGCCCTGCATAATATCCGTTTTCAGCCGGGGCGACTGAAAGAAACCCTGAGCATACTGGCTCGGACCTATCTGGATGTGGTGCTCTCCCCGTCCGGACTGGCACTATATCGTGTTGCCATTGCCGAAAGCGCCCGCTTTCCTGCTCTGGCACATACATTTTACCGTGCCGGGCCGCAGGTTAGTGCCAGGCTGGTTGCCGATCTGTTAGCCGGTGCCAGCCAGTCCGGTGAAGTAAATTTTGGTGACACCAGTCTGGAGGCCGTCGCCTGTATGTTTGTAAACCTGGTGCGCAGCGAGCTGCAGTTACAGTACCTGACTTACCCGGACAGCCCACCCTCGGCAGAGCAGATAGAGACTTGGGTAACCAATGTAGTGACCCTATTTATGCGTGCCTACGGAGGCGGTGATAAATAAACCAGAATCAACATAAACACTTGATGGCAAAAACCAATTGCTCTGACAGCACCACAGGATCGAGAAGGTAATTGGCAACTTCACGGGAAAATGCGGGGAGTAGGGCCACCGATCCTTATCTCAGGAGCCTGCTTGCGGCGGGTAAATACCAAGCATGTGATAAACCCGGTATAGCCTAATCACGATGTCCGGCTGCAAGCGCACAACTTGCAAACTCAGAGCCTTCAATTTGTGCCGCTAAGCCAGGCTTTGCATGTGCCTCTTGAGATGCATTGTGTGATTATTGTTCTGTAGAAGTCAGCCTCATAAACACTCTTTCGGCCCACTTATCAATGTCCTCAGCGGTAATTGTCCCGGGCTTGTCAGACTTCTGGTGTGGGATCCAGGTGTGATTCTCCATACCAACCAGTTTATCCAAATGCTGCTTTGGCCAGGACAAAGATGCCTTAAGCAACTGCTTTTCTATCTCAAACAAGTGAGGCTCTATGTCGCCGATAGCCTTGGCCAAGATCACTTTTGTCGACAAGGCCTTGCTTGCATCCGAGGTGTCTACTTCCAGCAGATAGTACCCTTTGAGGCCGGCTGTAACATGGGATACCGACATACATCTCGGATTTTGGTCCGTTTCCAGTATATGCTTTTTGCATTTACCAATATTCGGTAACTTTCTCAGCGGATAGGTGCTGACCTTAAAGCCATATTTATCCTTAAGTAACCCGAGCATTTTGAAGTAGCTCTCGAATTTGTTCAGATACAGGTAAGCATCATCAGTTTGGTCATCAAGATTACTCCACTCGGCACTTGTCAGACCTCCGTATGGTCCTTGCTCTTCGGTACTGACATCCCTGAAAACTTCGCCCTGCTCGCCATCGTCCTCGCGGCCTTTCCCCGTGAACTTTCTCTTTTTGCTGATCTTCGACGTCTGCACCACACGATTGAACGCAAGCTCTGTCGTGTTTTCCTGAATCATGACCGGCTTGTTTTCCCGGCTTCCTTCCGCCACATCATCCACGTTATACCCAGGCAGCCGCTCAGCAGCAGAGCCTGCTGCCACTCCTTTCCCGGCGACCTGAGTGAAAAACTTGGGACTGTAAAACTCGATGTGCTCAGGTAAGTTAGCGGGAATATTTCTTATGCTGGTAACCTCGTAAACCAAGAGTGTTTGGCTATCTGGGTCAAAATTACCTTTTAACTCCAGGCTGGCCCCTTCCAATGCTGGTGGTTCGAACCGAAAGGTCCACCTTCGGTATTGCCCATCATCAACTCCATTACGCAGCTGGTAATTTCCGATGCTATCGTATGAACGCCTGGCATCTTCATCCATCAGCAACCAAGCAAGTACCCGGCGATAACCGTAATCATTAAACAGCTCTGCCGGACAATTGCAGGTATCCAGTACGTTGATGATGGCCCTTTCCCACACGTTGTCGTACTCAACTGCAAACTCATTGTTCAATACATCGTGAATTACCGAAGAGCGGGCCAGATAGCCATTGTGAAAAAAGAGCGCCCTCGCCAGTTCGAACTGGGGAAGATAGATCCTGGTACCGTCCGGGTGGTGGAACACGAAACAATATTGCCTGGCTTCCTTATGCAACCGCCGTTCAATGGCCGGGCAGTTCTCAAGTGTGTCAATTCGCCATTCATGATCCGAGGGTACTGAAAAAGTTATCTCGTAATTTTTGCGGTAATAGTCTTTGGTTGGATTGATGATTTTTTTGCGTATCAAAATTGGTGCATTGGAAAGAGAAATCGCATCCTTTCCATGCTCCTTGCTAGGGTAGATGCTTAAGTTGATCCCCCACCTAACTCCGTCCATCCTGCAGAAAAAATCGCCAATCCCGTTGAGCCAGGTATCGTCCTTGAACCCTTTCAGGTAGGTGCTGCTGTTCAAATTTCGAGTACCTCCTCAAGAAATCTACGGGCCAGGTCGGTCAGTCGCTGCTCGCTCAAGCCAGCTCCCCTCAGCACCTGCCAGCGTTTCAGTGGCTCGTCGTCCCGTGTTATGTGTATGACGGTGCAGGTGATTCTTCTTATTTGATATTCGAATATACTTTCACAGTACCGAGCAAAAAACAAACTACACAAAGGTAGCAAATCCAGGTGTTTCTCAACGCTTGCCTTGTGCTCTAATTGATTTAAATACCAGTTCATCGATCGCCTGGGAGCTTCCAGTTGCACCTCGCTCTGCTCTCGAAGATCTATCACCTGAATCCGTGAGATCGCCCCCCCAGGAATGCTTCTAACCTACTGAACTGCATGGCAATATAGCGAATATCACCATTCACCCAGACAGTGCCATGCCCAACGTCAAATTCCGCGCCAGTCGCCGCACCCTCACCAGCCACGCCGGGCTGTCCATCATCGGGCAATGCTTCGAGATCGCTGGCGTCGACAGCATCGACAGCCGCTTCCCCACCACGCTGGGCATGCGCACCAGTGACGTGATCAAGAGCTACCTGGGCCTGCTGTGTCTGGGCATGAGCGACTATGACGCTGTCGAGAACTTCCGCCGCGACAAGCCCTTCCAACAACTGCTGACCCTGCAGAAGGTGCCGAGCGCGGCGACGCTGCGACAGCGGCTGGAGAAACTTGCCGCCAACGACCTGCAGGCGCGCACCGCCACCTGGTCCACGACCCTGCTGTCACTGATCGAAGCACCGATCACCGCCGAGACGACGCACGTCTGCCTGGACATCGACACCTTCGTCATGGACAACAGCAACTCGAAGAAGGAAGGCGTCTCGCGGACCTACCAGAAGGTCGATGGCTACACCCCGATCGCCGCCTATCTGGGCAACGAAGGGTGGTGCCTGGGTCTGGAACTGCGGCCTGGCAAGCAGCACACCATGAAGGAGAGCAACGCCTTCCTGGAGCGGGTACTGCCTCGCGCCCAAGGCCTGACCAAGCAACCGATCCTGTTACGCGAGGACAGCGGCTTCGACAGCCAGGCGCACCTGGCGCTTCTCGAACAGCAGCGCCAGGTCTTTGCCGACGAGGGGCGCCGGCTCGACTATGTCGTCAAATGGAACCCGCGCGGCTCGGCCACGGCGGATCAGGATACCTGGTTGGCTGTGGCGGCGGACTACTGGGAAGAGCTGCGTCCTGGCAAGCGCCAGGCGCTGTGGACGCAGACCGTCTCGATCCACGACGACAACAAGACCGAATACGTCGTCCAACGCGTGATGCGCCTGGTAGAGCGCACCGCCGATCGCGATGGCCAGTTGCTGCTCGAACCGGACTATGAGTTGGAAGGCTGGTGGACCAGCCTGGACGAGGCGCCGGAGGCGGTGATCAAACGCTACCAGGCGCATGCCACCCACGAGCAATTCCACAGTGAGATCAAGACCGATCTCGACCTGGAGCGGCTGCCGTCGGGCAAGTTCGCCACCAACGATCTGATCCTGCATCTTGCCCAGCTGGCCTACAACATCCTGCGGCTGATGGGGCAGCTGGGCATGACCGGCGAGCTGAGCCCGGTGCGCCATCCCGCCAAGCGGCGCCGGATCCGCACCGTGCTACAAGAGCTGGTGCATCGTGCGGCGCTCGTGATTCACAAGGCGCGGCAGATCATCCTCGACTTCGGGCAGGACATCGGACGCATGACGGTGTTGAACACCTTGCGAAGCCGCCTGCGCTATCCCCGAGGCACGCCATGCTGATCGTCTGTCGGACAAAGGCACCACGCAGAGAGCTGACGGTCATCGGCAGCCAGTATCAGCGTGTCCGGCGGGTAGAAATGCCTGTCAAAATGGGCTGCTCTCGTCGGTCAGCGTCGCCATGGTTGGTCCTCCCCGGGATGCGTTCAGCGGTTGAGACGGAATCGGCGGTCAAAAAATGCTCGCTGGCGGTGATAGGGGAAGTGTCGGCGCTGGCTTCACGGAATTAGGACGACGTTAGTCGTGCCCAACGAAATGGCGCCACCGCCTTACTGCAATCAATTGTCGATGACGCGGATAGCTCTCAGAAGAAGCCCATCGGATTAATGTCGTAGCTGACCAGCAGGTTCTTGGTCTGCTGATAATGCTCGAGGGCCACCTTGTGGGTCTCGCGACCGACGCCGGACTTCTTGTAGCCGCCGAAGGCGGCGTGGGCCGGGTACTGGTGGTAGCAGTTGGTCCACACCCGGCCGGCCTGGATGCCGCGGCCCATGCGGAAGGCGACGTTGATGTCGCGGCTCCACACCCCGGCGCCGAGGCCGAACTCGGTGTCGTTGGCGATGGCCAGCGCCTCCGCCTCGTCCTTGAAGGTGGTCACGGCCACCACCGGGCCGAAGATCTCCTCCTGGAAGACGCGCATCTTGTTGTTGCCCTTGAGGAGTGTCGGCTGGATGTAGAAGCCCTTGTCGATGCTCGGGTCCAGGCTCTCCTTGTCGCCGCCGGTGAGGAACTCGGCGCCCTCTTCGCGCGCGATCTCCATGTAGGACATGATCTTGTCGAACTGCTCCTGGGAGGCCTGGGCGCCCACCTGGACGTCGGTGTCGAGCGGATTGCCGCGCTTGATCCTGCCGACCTTCTCCATGACCTTGGCCATGAAGGCGTCGTACATGGATTCCTGGATCAGCGCCCGGGACGGACAGGTGCACACCTCGCCCTGGTTGAAGAAGGCCAGCACCAGGCCCTCGGCCGCCTTTTCGATGAACTCCGGTTCGGCGTTCATGATGTCGGCGAAGTAGATGTTGGGGGACTTGCCGCCCAGCTCCACGGTGGAGGGGATGATGTTCTCGGCGGCGCACTTGAGGATGTGCGAGCCCACCGGGGTGGAGCCGGTGAAGGCGATCTTGGCGATGCGCTTGCTGGTGGCGAGTGCCTGTCCCGCCTCGGCGCCGTAGCCGTTGACGACGTTGACCACCCCCGGCGGCAGCAGATCACCAATCACCTTCATCAGTTCCAGAATCGATGCCGGCGTCTGCTCGGCAGGCTTGAGTACCACACAGTTACCGGCCGCCAGCGCCGGAGCCAGCTTCCATACTGCCATCAGCAGCGGGAAGTTCCACGGAATGATTTGACCCACCACTCCCAGTGGCTCATGGAAGTGGTAGGCCACGGTATTGGCGTCAATATCAGCCGCAGTACCCTCCTGGGCACGTATGCAACCGGCGAAGTAGCGGAAGTGGTCTACTGCCAGGGGCAAATCGGCGTTAAGGGTTTCACGCACCGCCTTGCCGTTGTCCCAGGTTTCGGCAACCGCCAGCTTCTCGATATTCTGCTCGATGCGATCGGCGATTCTGAGCAGCACGTTGCTGCGCTCGGCGGCAGAGGTCTTGCCCCAGGCCGGGGCGGCAGCATGGGCGGCGTCCAACGCCTTGTCGATATCCTCGGCGCGGGAGCGGGGAATTTCGCAGAACACCTCGCCAGTGACTGGGCTGACGTTATCGAAATATTCACCCTTCACCGGCGGCACGAACTCACCACCAATGTAGTTGCCGTAGCGTGATTCAAAGGTAATGACAGAACCAGCCTGACCGGGGTTGGTATAAATCATGGCACTCACTCCTGATTGGTTTTATTATCTCTGTATCGCAGAGGGTAAAAGCTTATACTTTTTTCTGGCACTACCGCAACACCACTTGAGAAAGATCATTAAAGCAGCAGAAAATCAAAAATAAACTGCCAGTAAGCAGTGCCTGGAACAAAGTTCCCATAGCCAGGATCAACCTCTACCTCTCCATCTTGGGCAACCACTTCTTACAGGCTACAGTATAAACAATCATACCTTCGTTTTCATACCTTCCCAGCTAGTATAGCCAGCTTTCGATAGCATACCCTTTTTAGTAAAATTACTTGGCGCTGCATATCTACAATCGGAAAATCTGCATCACCCCTTTTCTCGGGAAGAAACCAAACCTCCTCACCGGATTTTCCGCTGTGAGGCGGGCAACCTCATTGAGCGTGAGTCGACCTTCATTGACTGCATTCAACATCATCGAAACAAGTTTTTATGCATCAATCATGCCTAGCGGTATGGAAAACGTATCCTTCCAATCTAGCTGAATTTCTTCATAAGTGTGAGGTGCATGTGAAGTGCCCTCCTCCATACCTGCACTATAGCCTTTGCAACTATGGAGGGAGTTACTTCAACCTTACCGCTCTGAGTCAGGCCTGGGTAGGTGTGATTAGTAGACCGCTTACAGAGTTATCGGCGTCGGCCACGCCGCCCGACTGTCAGTATCAGGTGCACCACCCTCGGCGCATACTCCTTCTACGGCAGAGGGATCACGCCGCCCTCTCCGGTGATTATGACTACGTGGGCGGTCAAGCCGAGTTTCATTTCCCCATAATTAAACTTTCGTACGTTACACGGCGCTTGGCTAGAACAGCAATTTCGGCAGCCACAGAGCGATTCCCGGAAACGCTATGATCAGAAGCAGGCCAAACAGAATCACTGCAGCATACGGAAGCGCCGAAGTGTAGATGTCCCCGATGCTGATACTGGGTGGTGCGACACCTCTTAAATAGAAAAGATTGAAGCCAAAAGGAGGGGTCATATAACCGATTTCGACCATGATGACGAACAGCACACCGAACCAGATCGGGTCAATCCCGTACATCGTGATGATTGGCATGAACACCGGCAGCGTGATCAGCATAATGCCTATCGGGTCGAGCACCATGCCCATGAGCAGGAGGAGCAGTAACATCGCAGCGAGCGCGCCCCACTCGCCGCCTGGGATGGCTGCCATTAGGTCCATCACCACCTGCTGGGCGCCCATAGCGCTATAGGCCGTGCTGAAGACTTGAGCGCCCAGGATGATCCACATAATCATGGAAGTCAGGCGCAGAGTCTGAAGCAAGGCTTCCTTAATCAAGTTCAGCGAAAGGGTGCGGTGGACCATCGCTGACAGTAGGGAGCCGAGCACGCCGATGGCGGCGGCTTCGGTGGCAGTCGCGATGCCGGACAGAATGGAGCCGAGGACCATGACCACGATGCCGATGGGCAGTGCGACAGCCATTAGCGAACGGAACCTTTCGCTCCAGTCTCCGCGTTCCTCTTTGGGCAACGCGGGGCCCAGCTCGGGCTGTAACCAGCATCGTATTGCGATATAGCCCGCAACCAATACGGACATGAGAAGCCCAGGTATCATGCCGGCGGCAAAGAGAGCACCAACCGATACGCCAGTAAGCATGGCATAGACGATCATCACGATGCTGGGCGGGATCAGAACTCCGAAGCCGCCGCCTGCATTGATGCAACCCAGGGCGAGCCGCTTGTCATACTTGCGCTCTAACATAGCGGGCAGGGCGATGGCACCCATCGCCACGACTGCCGCACCGCTCACACCCACCATCGCGCCAAACATTGCGCAGATCAATACGGTGCCGATCGCCAGTCCGCCCCGCAGACCGCCAGACCAGAGGTGGATCATGCGAAACAATGCCTGCGCAACGCCTGTGCGTTCCAATATCAGCGCCATGAACATAAACAAGGGGATGGCGATCAAAGTAAAACTGTTCATGGCCGTCCACAGCCTGTTGGCGACCAGGAAAAACCCATCTCCGCCCCAAGTCAGGTACAGGAATATGGACGAGATGCCACCAAGGGCGAATGCAACAGGCACCCCGGCGAAGATCAGGGCAAACATTCCCCCAAAAAAGAGGATTGTGATCAGTTCACTACTCATGACTTACCCCTCGGTACCCGCACGTTCAGCTCGCTGTGAATCAGAGCTAAATAGGATGGTTAGGTCGTCGATCAGCTTTACCACGCCCTGAAGAATTAGCAGGATCGCGCCGATTGGAACGCAAAGTCTTAGAGGCCAGACAGGGGGATTCCAGGCAGAATGCGAGTGCTCCCAGCGAGTGATCGCCGCCCACGCCATACCCTGCCCTTCCACCAAAACTACGATCGTGAACACAAAGAAAAAGACGGAGGTCACGACGTCTACAGCCGCTTTTGTTCGAGGCGAGAATTGCTGATAAAAGATATCGACTTTTATGTGTCCACGATGTAGGAGCAGATAACCTCCTGATAAGATCGTATAGGCTACGAACAACATGGTTGTCGCTTCGGTCGCCCAAGAAGTAGGCGAATTGAACATATAGCGTGCAACCACTTCGAAAAGTAGAAAAGCGAACATTAAGAAAGCGAAATAGGATAAAACCCATCTGCCCAGCCGATCGTTCAGCCATGAGATAGCGTGCAAGATTTTTCGCATACGGGCCCCGCTGACCTAGTTCTTCCTATGCCGCGCTTGTGCTTGGGTAATCACGGCAGTTAGAAAAGCGGCTCGCATGGCGAGCCGCGCTCATTCATGCTTATAAGTAGCCGAGTACGCCCAGGTAGGCTTCGAGGCGTTCGACGGCCTCAGCGGTGTACTCACTCTTCTTCGCCTCGGAGCGCCTGAAGTCGTGCGTGGCCTTGTCCATGCGCTCCACGATCTCTTCCGGAAGATCGATAGTTTGCACACCCTTTTCGCTGGCGAGCTGGTTGAGCATTTCCAGCTCTTCGATCTCGTACTGGTTGGTGCGAGCCCAGAAGTGTTCCTCCAGCGTAGAACGTACCGTCGTCTGAATGTCTTCGGGCAGGCTGGACAGGGCCTGATCGTTGATGATAAAAATCTCGTTTGCGATACCCAGCACCGCAGATGCGTGGTACTTTGCCGGCTCATAAAGGCTCAAGTCATTTGCGTTCTGGGCTCCGCCCCAATGCGCTCCATCCACGGCGCCTGTGCTGAGAGACTGGTATAATTCGGACCCCGATACAAAAGCCGTCGCAGCTCCACTGTCCGCTATGAATTTAGCGAGGCTACCGGAGGCGCGGATGCGCAATGCCTCAAAGTCTTCATTAGTCTTGACCGGCTTGTTTAATACCAGCCTAGTGAAGTACAGAAGGTCCGTGAAGTAGTGTATATTGTGTTTTTCTAGGGCTTCCCGGCGGATAATGTCTTCGAAGCCCAAGTGTTTCCAGAAGTAGGCGGCCTCGGAAACGTTTCGGAAGGAGCTGGGACCCCAGGCAAGCGACGCCGTGGAGATATAATCCATTATGTACGCTGGCGAAGTATGACCGATCTGGATTACCCCGCGACTTACAGCGGGGAAGATCTCGGAAGACCCCACCAAAGATTCCGCTGAGTGTAGCTCGATGTCTAATCGACCGCCTGTGCGCTCGTAGAGTTTATCCCGCAGCGCGACAACACTCTTTTTCCAGTCGCTGCCGCCAGAAGACAGGAGCGATTGTAGTCGCCACTTGATGACGTCGTCTTGGGCAGCCGCGATAGCGGGCACCAAAACCATTGCGAACAGGCCGACTAGAATTATGGCCTTAGCAGTTTTCGTAATATTCTTGGACTTATTCATTCTTGCTTCTCCGCTGTTATTTTTTTATTCACATTAGCTCAGGTTGCTGAGAAATTCATAGCCAAGCTTATCCTCGCCGAGCTTTCTACGTTTTCCAACAGCTCCTCAAACACACGTTGTCCTCCCTCCTCGTCTCCAATAGCCATCGCGGCGGCCGTATCAGCATGCAGCAGCGCCAAAGGCGGTAAGGCAGCTCCGCATTGTTGGTGGTGGAAGAGCCAGAAGCGCCGGGACAGCCCCATGAGGGGACGCATCGCGTCCTCCGCGTATTCATTCTGTGTTGCGGTAATACATAACTCATTAAACCCCCTGTCACAACGTACAAAGCCCAGACCATCATTGGCGAACGCAATTTCCCGAAATTCCGCGTCAAGCTGAGCGAAGGCTCTCCTATGCTCATCAGATGCTCGTTTCGTCGCTAACCGGATAATAAGCCCCTCAACTTGGCGACGAACTTCGAGGAGCTTCATCTGGCCCATAAGATCAAGTGGCGCGACTAACAATCCTCGTTTTGGTAGCACTCGTATTAGTCGATCCCTGGCTAGCCTCTGTATGGCCTCTCGGGTTGGCGTTCTACCAATGCCTATCAACTCAACCAGCTCCGTCTCAGAAACTATGCTTCCTGGTGCAAGTTGTAGAGTTACGATGGCCTCTTCAATTTGTTTGTATGCCTGATCGGCTAAGGTCTTCTTTTGGTCTTCTCGCTTCAATGTCACTCTTTCCTTCATATCCCGAATTTCTGTGCCTGTAGCCTTGGCTCTAGCTTTGATATGACTTGACTTATTGAGTCGCCATACTTATGCAGGTATTGAAGCGCGACAATGGCGCCCATACTCCAGCCTGTGATGCTTACTGGCTTCCCGAGATAGGCTATCACCGCGCAGCCTCGGTAGCTGCCGAACTGTCTCCCGCCATACCTCCATTGAACTCTGCAGGCCGTGAAGCAGTATCAGAAAATCGCCAGTACCGTTGCATTGAAGCTCAATGGGCCCCCAAGCCGTACTAATAATAGTTTTATCTGCACTCGGAAACGCGCCCTCTCGATGGTATAGGTCAAAGTGCTTCTGTGACATGACCTGCCCTCGCGTAATGCTTGCCTTGCAGGATTGCAATGGTTTCGTCAAGTTGGTCCCCCGAGATATCCCACTCATTCGCAAGGTTGGCAACGATGTGCTTCATTAGGACCGGCGCCAGCTCACAAGCAGCCTCAACATCTCGTAGCCTCGAGTACAGAAGCGCGAATGCCAGTTGCAACGGTTCCGCACCCTCGTAACCCCATTCGAAACCTCCTTTGGAGTACGTAACAAGATCATCAAAGGTCGGCAGTGCTTTGCCATTGACCGTCACGCAAAGCCCATCGATTGTTCGCTCGCCTGCGTAGTGGTCCGCAGGGTGATTGCTTTTAGCTGGGTTATTCATTTCATTCGCGCCTCGCTTTGGCTGGAGTCAACTCCTCACGATCTACCGGAGATAACGCCCACAGCCCGACCATCAGCAGCACCACGAGTGCGCCCAGGTGCCCGAGCAGGTCCTCTCGCCCGGTTTTTATCTCAATTAGATATCCGATCACTCCAGCGATAAGAAGTAGCGCAGAGAATACTAATTTTTTTGAGGCCGGCATAAAATCTTCTCCATTATTTTCCGACAGCAGTCAACGATTTGCAGGTTCCGGACCGGGCTTTAAAGAAGCTTTTGAAACATGTGGCAGCAGGTGCGGAGTCTTCTCCGTCTGACGTAGATCCTTTTTAATATGCTTGGTGCTGTAACCGTTGAATAAATGACCGATCAACCCCCGATCAAGGTCAGAAGTACCGTAGACCCAATCCCAGAACGGGAACACGATGCTCATGTTGGTTTCCATCATGATCGAGTGGTTGTGATGGGCGGTGTGGTGGCGCCTCGCGGTATTGACGATAGGGCAATGCCGCACGAACCAATTGTCACCGACGTGGCAAAGAAAGTGCAGAACCTCGTAGAATAGGTAGGTACCGATAGTCGAAGCCATGAGTAGCCAGCCGACATTGCCGGATATTACCCACCCTGCTACGAGCGCCGACGGTAACATCATCAGCGTAGCGATGGTGAGAGTAAATGGTGGGAAAAGCGTGACTCGCCAATCTCGATGATTCGCATATCGTGGCTCTTCAGCTGTAAAAAACTGGTGGTGCATGAGTGTGTGACGTACATATAAAAGGCGCCCCATGCCGGACTTCTTTGGCCTGTGCAAGAGGAAGCGGTGGGTATAATATTCGACCCACTGTCCGCCTAAGAATACTACCGGTATCGTCAACCACTCCCACCACAAAACCTCACTTAGGTTCATGGTGAAAAAAAAGATTGCGTAGAGACCAGTTCCGAAGATCAAGAATGCGTGCACATATCCATTATACCAACCGCTCGTGCGCGAACGGTAAACTTCGCGGTATCGGCGCTGCCGTTCATTCATCGGGCTATTATGTATCTCCATGGGACGTCCTCCAAACATTGTTGAAGCGTGCTTTGTAAGGCGCGCGGCAATCTAAGGCTGCATGAAATATATTAGACGTATATTTCTTGCTTTTCAAGCAAGTCTACTCACTGACCCCGGCTTATTCATGAGGTCGGCCTGAAAACGAAGATGGCGAGTGGTTTTCTCTTGTAGAATCAGGATGTTCCTGCCAGAACACGATTCAAGAGGACCACTCGCCATGGGTGAAACCCTAACGACCTGGTCGCCCTCGTGCAACGGCTCTGTCCGTGTTGAGCTGAGCGGCCAGCGCACCACTAGCGACAGCGGCGCCCTGCTGCTGCGTGAAGCCCTCGACAACAGCGGCGTGATCGAGGCGCTGGAAGACAATCTGGTCGACTTCCGCAACCCGCTACGCATCCGCCACTCGCTGGCCAGCCAGCTGCGTACCCTGGTGCTGCAACGGGCGATGGGCTGGATCGATCTCAGCGATACCGAAACGCTGCGCCGTGACCCGCTTTGGCAGTTGGCCTGCAGCGATGCACGCGGCATGACGCCCCTGGTCCAGGACCGGCCGTCTCAAGCCACGCTGTCGCGGCTGCTGAGCTGCCTCGGTCGTAACGACAATATCGATGCCGTGCACGAAGGCCTGTTGCGGCTGGTGGTCTGGCGCCTGACCTCGCTGCAGAACGGTGAACGCCCCAAACAGCTGACGCTGGACATCGACGGCCTGCCGATCGAGGTGCATGGCCATCAGGGCGGGTCGGCCTATCATGGCCTTTACGGGGCCCGCATCTACTCGCCGCTGGTCGCCTCGCTGGCCGAGACCGGCGACATGGTGGGCGGCCTGCTGCGCGAGGGCAACGCCGGCCCGGCCGAGAACGCCGACACCTGGATCCCGCATCTTGTGCGGCGACTCAACGAGAGCACCGGCGCCCAGGTTCGGGTGCGCATCGACGCCGGTTTCACCGACAACGCGACGCTGGAGGCCCTGGAAGAGTGCGACATCGAGTACCTGGGCCGACTGCGCAGTCACTCCGGCCTGCAGAAACTGGCGGCACCGCACCTGAAGCGGCCATCCGGCCGGCCACCCGAGCAGCCTCGCGAGTGGTGCCACGATCTGGAGTATCAAGCGGGCTCTTGGTCGGCACCGCGTCGCGTGGTGCTGGTGGTGCAGGAACGCCCCGATGACCTGCTGCTGCATGCCTTCTTCCTGGTCACCAACCTCGGCAAGTTCGACTGGCCGCCGGAGAAGGTCCTGGCGCTCTACCGCAAGCGCGGCAGCGCCGAGGCGCACATGGGCGAGGTGAAGTCGGCGCTGGACGTGCACCTCTCGTCGACCGATCGCGGCGCCTCCACCGTTCAGGACGTGATGGCCCGCAACGAGGTGAGCCTGCTGCTCAGCCTCTACGCCTACCAGGTCCTGCATGGCCTGCGCTGCCTGCTGGAGCGGCAGACCCGGCAAGGCTGGAGCCTCAGCCGGATGCGCGAGCAGGTGCTGAAGGTCGCCGCCACGCTGAGACTGCACGCTCGGCGAATCACCGTTCATCTGGGTGCCGCCGCCGACAAGTGGTGGCCGACGCTGCTGAAGGGGTTGCCGAAGCTGACCGCACTGAGCTGACGCTCCTGCGAGACCACCACAGCATCAGAAAGCGAGCGACCGGAGCGGCGGTCGGCGATCACGGCTGCTTGGACGGCCGCCATTGATTCCAAAGAGCTATAAGTAAGTAGGAAAAGGGCTGCGTTCTGGCATTACTCAACAGCCACTCGCGCTGAAGAGGCGAATCCTGATAAGCAATGCCAACAGCCAGTACCTTCAGACCGCTCAATCAGCGCCCTCGTGAATAAGGCGGGTTATCGGCGTCGGCCACGCCGCCCGACTGTCAGTATCAGGTGCACCACCCTCGG
>OJBO01000636.1_pt1 | contig 18218 bp, 17 predicted proteins | sample 1590461 | NCBI WGS metagenome assembly OJBO01 (sample SAMN05416836, study PRJEB24817) | seawater metagenome | isolation source: Sea water | place: Canada:Atlantic | collected 2013-07 | reverse complement strand
CGAGATCATGCCTAGTCTCGTGGGCTCGGAGATGTGTATAAGAGACAGACGGAACAGTACGCGATGTCGAAAAGTATCGATATGGCACAAGCCCGTGAGGCAATGGTCCGGCCCATTCCCGCCAGGCGTTTTGGAACCCCTGAGGAGTTTGCTGCAGCCTGTACATTCCTCTGCTCGAGTCAGGCCGGCTATATTACTGGGCAAAATCTTCAAATCGATGGTGGTGCCTACTCGGGGCTAATCTAGTGTTGAATCACTGTCGGCCTCGAGATCTCCAGTCCTCTGGTGGCGTTTCAGAGGGATCGAAATCCAGTTCGACATCGACGTGGTTTGGGTCCTTGAAAAAGACTTGCCAGGTTCGTTCGTTGCCCGGTGCCCGGATAATACGATAGCGCACATCGTACTGGTCCAGCTTGTCCAGCGTGGAGGAAAATCCCTGTGCGGAGAAGGCCATATGATCGAGAACACCACGCCGTGGGTTGGGCATAGTATCTACAGAAATGACGTGCAGAATGGCCTTTCCATTTACGTAGAGCCACAACCCATCGACAGGGAACGGTGGGCGCGGCCCTTCTTGCAATCCTATGAGATCTACATAGAAGCGTCGGGTGGTCTCAAGCTGGTTCGTTACGATGGTGAAGTGGTCCATGCCGAGAATCATAAAGCGTCCAGATATAGTTTATTTAGATTATTGCCTGATGCTAAAGAGCATTCACTTTCAGTACCAAAAACCATAATAACTGAAGGAGGAGTCCATGCATTCCATTCGCTACCTGGAACACGATCCCAACAGCGCCAGACAGTTTTCTACCGAAGCCAGGATATCCAGTGATTGCTTTGATATCCGCATAGAAAATGCCCAATGGTCTCGGTCGGGTATGGCAACGATTGAAGCTGAGCAAAATTGTTTGCTACGACTTATTCTCTCTTCTGCAGATCGGACTCTGAGTTTTTCCAACAACACCGGAAGATTTCTTGATCGGGGTGGGGACTTCAAGCCACTGGGACCTGCTCTTTTTATTCCTAGCGATACCACCTTCCAGTTCAGTCATGGGATGACAGACCACAAGGCACTGATCTGTCTGTTTAACCCTGATGCGCTGAGCCCCATGATGACGGGTATGCCGTGGAACTGGAACGGCTGTGTGAATGACAACATGCTCAACCTCGACACTCCCTACCTGATGTCTGTTCTCCAGCGGCTTGCACGGGAATGCATGTCCCCCGGTTTTGCCAGCGAACTCCAGATTGAATGTCTTCTGACGGCAATGGCACTGGATCTCCAAAATGAATACGGTGGTCAGAAAGTCTATGAAGCAAATTCTCCCGACAAACTGAGCACAGCGACGGTCAAATATATACGCGACATGTTTGAGGCAGGGCCTGAGGTCGATTGTTCGCTTGCTGCCCTGGCCGCAGCCTGTAATATTCCGGCCAGAAAACTGTCCCAGCAATTTAAGAACACAACCGGCCGTACGTTGCGGCAATACGCCGCGCAGACCCGTATACGTCAGGCAAAATCGCTATTGTTGAATCCGAACGTTCTTATAAAGCAGGTTGCCTATCAAACTGGATTTCAGAACCCAGCCTCGTTCACGGCTGCTTTTCGCAAGGAGGTGGGTGTCACCCCCGAGATGTTCCGTAGCAGTGTTTGAATGTATTCAATGCGAGGGATCAGCTCATTGCGGCGGAGTACTCCCGATGGAAAACCGGGTATCGGCCGAGCGATAACAGCATTAAAGGTCCGATTACGAAACAGAACGTGCTGAACGCCAGGAGACCGGAATAGTCCTTTGTCGCATCGTAGAGTGCGCCGAATAATAGAGGGGCAGCGGCGGCGCCTGCGGTAACCAACCCCAGCTGAACGCCGAAGAGCCGCCCGTAATCCCTCATCCCAAAGTAGCGCGCAATCAGGAAGGCTGAGATGTCGAACTCGGCACCGGCGCCCAGCCCGGCCAATATGGTCGCAATAATATAGAGTGTTGTGCTGTCATGGCTCATCGCAAAAATGAGACAGGCGAAGGCTGGCATCGCCAGAGCGATGGCAGCGACCCCAGGCGCCCATAGGCGATCAATGAGGTATCCCACGATGAGGCGCCCACCAATCAGTGAAAGTCCGAAAGTACTGAAGATTTGCCCGGCTTCGACAGCAGACAGTCCGTTGTCCTGAAGCATGGGGACGATGTTTGTGACCAGGCCCACAACGCAGGCAACGATCATTGTCATCGAGATATTGCATACCCAGAAACGCCATGACCTTAGGGCCTGACTGAGCGTCAGTCCCTCCTCAGGTAACGGTTCACGGGCTTTATCTTTCTTCGGGCTATCTGCCTGGGCGTCAGTCTTCAGCCAAATAAGTGTCAGCGGAAGTCCTATAGTAACCGGGAGAATAGCCAGGGCAAGAAACCCTGCCTGCCAGCCCCATACAGAAACACTCCAGGTGACTAGTATGGGCAGTAAAGCCGCGGCCAGGCCTGAGCCGCTGAGAATAATGGCCAATGCAAGCCCTCGGTTCTCGATAAACCAGAGATTGACAAGGTGCGTCCAAGTGATCTGAAGGGTGCCCAGCCCCGCTAAAGGAACCAGGAAATAGCCGATATAGAGGCCCCAGATCGAATCCTGGATTTGCGTCAGAAGTGCCAGGCTGGCGGAAAGGGCAACCAGCGATAGGACAGTCACGGTGCGTAAACCATATTTCAGGTTAAGCCAGCCCGCCAGCTGCGCCGCAATAATGGTCCCCAACGAGAGAGCTGTGACAGCAGCCTGTAATTCGCTTCGGCCCCAGCCCATACTCTTTTCCAGCGGAATAGTCAGCGCGCTGAAACTGTACAGTAATAGTGAGCTTGAACTTGTGGCAACGCCAACGACCGCGAGTAAAAGGACCTGCCAGCCGAGCCTGAATTCTCTGTTATTGAAACTCTTCATATCCAATGCTCTAAATAATGTGGTGGGTGGAAAGCGCTTTCAGTCGTCGCCAATAAAGCGTGCAGCTTCCTCGCTTTTTGCCTGTACGTGAGCCCTGCGCTGGGAGCCCGGACTGTTGTTATCTCCGACCACGTCGTCCGGGTGTACCAATGTTGGCCCCTTGGCTAGGTTCTGAAGGGCGGTGTCGGCAATATCATTGGCCTGGGGAAGCGCCATGGTTCTGGCTTCGGGGATCCCAAGGCGCGCCATGGTGTCGCGGATTGTTGGCGTGTCGACAGTGCTAATGAGCACATTCAATACATCGACGTTATGTGTTTTCCACTCCGCCCAGAGGGACTCCCCCAAATTGAGACAGAATGCCTTGGTGGCCGAGTACATGCCGAGTTTCCGTACGCCACCCAGAGCCGCATGAGAGCCGACAAGAATCAGACCTCCCTGTCGGCGTTCCACCATCTTGCTGCCGAACGCATGCGATAATTCCATCACAGTCTGGGTGTTCATCCTGAGCAAACGATTCCAGTTGTCGATGCTGGTACTGAGAAACTGGCTGATGAAGGGGTCACCGCCGGCGTTGTAGATCATCAGGCCGACCTGTCGCCGTTCAACTGCGTCGACCAGTCGTTCTGCCGCATCAACGGTAGATAGGTCCTGGCACAGAACCAGAACCTCTACGCTGTATTGGCTCTGCAGCTCAGATTTCAGTGACTCGAGAGCAGCTTGACGGCGAGCCACGAGAATGCAGTTGAGCCCGCGCGATGCGGCCTGATGCGCAAAGGCTGCGCCGACGCCGTGAGAGGCTCCGGCGATCAATGCCCAGGGTCCATAATTGCGAAAAAAGTCAGTACCCGAAGCGGCATCAGCGTGATTGAGTCTCATATTGTCATGTCTCCAGGAACGAATTCGGGCCTTATATTTCAGGCAGGTCGATATGGCTTGCTGAGGCTCCAATAGCCGTCTTCCCAAATACCTGTACCTGCCGTTCAATCTGAGACGCAAACAGTTGGAACAGAGCGTGGTCCTCCTCTGGCCCCGCTTGCTTTACAAAGGTTTCAAGGGCCTCGTCCAGTGCTTCGGGCGTCTCGAATTTTTGCCCCAGCAGGTGCTCTGTTTCTTTCTGGTCCTGTGCTTGCAGGTGTAGTGTCATCGCGTCGGCTTTGCCCAGATACTCAACAATTTTGCGGACCGCATTGAGTTTCGTTTTCTGGAAGGTTTCCGTTGTTTCTACCTGTTCGACAGCATCGGCAAGCATACTGATAAGTGGTGCATTCGGGCCTTGTGTGTGAATGTCGATGGAAGGGCGTGGAATGGGAATACCTATGGACTCCGACAGTGCATGGACCACGACCCGGCGCAGGGCGATATCGAATTCAACGTAGGTATCGTGGGGGTCGCCAGGCTTGGGTGTGGCGACGGTTGATGAAAACTGCATCGCACTGACGGTGGAAAACAGAACGGTGTGGAACCGGATGACGTCTGGCTCAAGTGGCTCGCCACTGACTTCCTGGTAGTAGCGATAGAGCTCGCTGAACTTGCAACCCAGAGGTTCATAGTTCTCCCGCATACGGGCGGACGCAAGGTCTGCGAGCGGGTCGCCTATCATGGCAAACTCAAAATCGTACAGGGCGTTGAGTTTGCCGTCCTTGAACAGATATTGCCCGGAGTCATACTGAACCAGGCTCGCCTTGGTGCGGTGTTGTGGAACGTTGCGCCTGAGCCATTTCAAGGCAAACTCAAGCAGTGGTTGGGGCCGTGTCTTGTTACGCTCGTAGAGAGGGTAGTACGCATCGAGCCCAGCCAATGCAATGTCCTCCGGACTGGTGGGCAGGTGAATACCTTTCTCCACAAAAGGCCCCACCGGTAATTTGTGCATGGCTGCCATGGCCTCCACATACTGTCTGGCGAGCTCAAGCCTTTGGGTATCGTCATTTGCAGTGGAAACGTCCCGGGTTCCAGGAACAGCTTCCATGACGATGGCCTGCGGGTCTTCGCAGAACCCATATATATGGGGTACAGGTATGCCGTGCTTACCAAGAACCTCAAGGATGTCGGCTTCGCGGCGGAGCTCGGGAAAAGGGTTAACATCGCCGCCACGTTCGCCTCGGATGTGCAGTTTGAGCAGCTCCTCTCCTGATTGAAGATCAAGGTTCCAGGCGGGACGCCAACGAGGTAGGCGTTCAATATGGGTGACTTGCCCGCCAAGCGTTAGCTCAACAAATTGACAGATTTTCTGTTCCGTTTGGGTTCTGGTCTGATTGACAGCCATATTCATTGGTATCTCCGGCCCAGTGCGTTTGGGCGTATCAGTATGTAAATCCATGGAAATGAAACGCGTTGACTAAAGGCTGGGACCACCGACCTGGTCCATAGGCACTCCTTTTTTCCGTGCCAGGTCGGCGGTGTCGAGATACTCCCGCCAGGCGGTGATGAGCCCCTCCTCGTTGAGTTCATACACTGCGACCATCGAATGGGGCATCGGCACACCGCTGGATACGGCGTAATCCTCTCTCTCTGTCATCACTATGTGGTCTGAAGAGACCATGTGTCGGATAACGCAGTGGTTATGTGTGACATAGCTCATTTGTCGCTGTATTTCGCTTCTCAATGCTGCACGGCCTTTGATCGTTGGCCCTCCCGGCACCCATAGTTGCCAGACGGCGTCTTCTGCCATCATGGCCAGGATCTTTTCGACATCGGGGCGGGATGATGCGGTCCCATCTCCCCACGCATCGCAGAAGCTGCGGATTAGTTGTTCCTGTCGCTGGCCCATATTCGCCTCCAGAAATTATTTGAATGCCGTTTTGGATTTAGAGATAGGTTCTGACAACCGGAACCATGGGAGTGGCGCAGCTCATGCCGCCATCGACACGCATGAGGGCGCCATTGACATAGCACGACTCATCGGACGCGAGATAAACGGCCATCTGTGCAATATCCTCGGGCTGCCCCAATCGCGGTGAATTCTGGAACTCCAGAAAGGCCTCCTTCATCTTTTCGTTGGCCCAGCCTTCCATAGCTGGCGTACGAATCACCCCTGGCAAAATGCCGTTACACCGAATACCGCGCTTGCCAAAGGTGGCGGCAAGAGTCTGCACATACCAGTTGAGCGCTGCCTTGGAAGCGCCATAGCTGAACTGGGCGACTTCACCTGCAATTGAGCTTGTTGACGAGGTAAAGAGAATGGAGCCGCTGGATCGTTCCAGCATATGCGGTAAGGCATGTTTGCATGCGAGCACACCACCCAAGACGTTAACCCGCATGTTGTCGTGGAACAGGTCCTCGTTGAAGTTCAGAAAATCGACATCCCGAATCGTATCCGGGTTTTTGTTAACGGCGTTGTTGAAGAGGATGTCGATACCCGAATAAGTTTCAACGGTGGTGTCGATCATCCGCTTTATATCTTCTTCTTTGCCAACGTCGGCCTTCAGGGCCAGAGCCGTTCCCCCCGCCCCCTGAATATCTCCTGCGACGGTTTCAGCTGCGTCGAGGTAGAGGTCGCTGACGATTACCTTGGCTCCCTCTTGCGCAAAGGCCAGGGCACTTGCTCGACCAATGCCACTGCCGGCACCGGTAATAACGGCCACTTTTCCGTTTAGACGATTCATTCTGATACGCCCTTCTTTATATGGATGAGGTTGACGATGTAAGAGTCGCCGGTTTGCTTCCGGACATAATTAGCGTCGTTGGCCAGCGGCGATGGTTCGAGGGTTGGCTTCACGTTCGTTGACGGGGTCTTCCCGGTAGCGAGTCGGGCCGTTGCCGAACATGCCGTATTGGTTGCGAGTGTGGTCGTAGAGGGAGTAGCTGTCCTGCTGAGGGTTGTTGGGAACACCATAGGCCTGGATGTTGTACTGGGCCCCCGAGCGGAACAGATTGTTGCTGTCGTCCCAGGCATCGTATAGCGCAGCTCCCCAGGTATCTTCGTCAATGTAATAGCGACGTTTTTCCTGGGCGTGCCGGACATCCTCTTTTCGGGTGGCTGTAATGACCCAGGCGCGGTGGAGTTCCCAACGCTGGCAGGCGGGATTAATGTGGTGCTCCATCAGCTTGGTTTCGATGTCACAACCCCATTTGAGCTTGTAGTTGCTGTAGGGGAGGAGCATTTCCTTCTTGCCGTCCAGAGACCAGTTGAAACGATCCATTTTTCCGGAGAACAAAAAGATTTCGTCGTAGAACGACACGCTACCGAATGCGGAATTGGGGGTGTCATAGGAAAATTCGGGCGCTGTTCTGACCCGGCGTTGTCCGGTGGTATAGCTCCAGGCGTATCGGTCGTGCTTGACAGGGTCCAGGTAATCCCAGTAGCCGGAGGCTCCACCGGCGTTTCTTGCCGGGGCGATAACCCGTGACCAGATACGCTGAAACATTTTCGGATCGCGGGCCTCAACACCGACCTGGTAGAAGGGTTTCTCTCCTGTGGATCGGTTGGTATTGGTCAGGGTGACGTGTCCGCCACTGACAACATAAGCGCTATGATTCCAGTCCCAGCCATTGACGCCCTGATAATTCAGGAGATAGTTCCACATAGCCTCGCGCCCGGTTTTCGGCAACGGAAAGGGGAGGCCTCCACGGCATGCCTCACTGACGGATAGCCCGTCATTGAATGATTTGCAGTCCGGATTTTTCGCATTACGCTCACTTGCTGCCAGAAAGTGTTCCGGATAGGCCGCAGTTCGATGCGTGGGGTATATATCCATGTAATAGGTATCGGGATACCTTTTCAAAAGACGCATTTGCCCTGCAGAGAGTTGATCTGCGTATTCGTCGGCGTTCTCGGCTGTAATTCGAAACAGTGGATCTTCATCGGCGAAAGGGTTCGGCCAGAAGCCATCTCCGGGAGTCAGGCCGGCGTCGGGCTTCAGCCCACCAGTGTATTCGGGAATTGTGCCCGCCTCATTGCCGGCAACTTCTGCTCCCCAGGGGGTCAGCTCCTGACCGAGATCGCTGGGTGTCCAGTCTGGTGCTGAATGAACCTGCAGGGTCACCAGTGCGAATAATGAACTGACGAAATAGCGGTTTATCTTCATGACAATACTCCAGTTATTATTTTGGTCGTAAAGGAACGGAGAATTAAAAGGCCGTGCTAAAACTGAGCGATACCCAATCCCGATCAGCGATACCAATGCTGCCGTTGCCGCCAACCACTGTATTGCCGACATTGGGGACATCGCGCTTGATGGCATCTGAACCATAGCCGATGTAGGAAAGGCTCAGTTCGTAACGCTCGTCAAAAACACCCTCGATGCCTACCTTGAAGTTGTAATCGTCTTCGTTACCGCCACCTGCGGCTGCATTTCCCGAGACGCCATAGCTGATGCTCATTGGCGCGGACACATTCAGGCCGGGCATTACGGTTAGCCACTGAGGCGTAAAGTTGACTGCAACACCCGCATAATTACGTGTTGCACAGCCCCAGTCCTTATCTTGGTTCTGGCAGCCGTCGTAACCTTCCCTCCTGAACAGCTCCTGATTTTCAGTTACCCGGTCCAGATGGCTGTAGGCAACTTCGGTAATCAGTACACCGGTGTCGAAGAACTTGGTAGAGGGAAGAAGCCAGAGGCTGTTGGCGACCAGGTGCCAGGTATCCCCTCTGGCCCCTTCATCCGTCGTTGGGTTGAAACCACTGGAGGCAAGCGCTGCATCTTTGCGGTATGACAAGTCAACGCCGACCGAGGCGCCTCCCAGAACCGGACCTGCTGACCAGCTCAATCCGTAAAGCTTCGTATTTTCTGCATAAACGTAGCGCGCGAACCCCGGGCCAGTTTGCAGGCCCCAAGGGATGTAATCGTCGAACTCGCGATAGAACACACTGATATCGGAATGTAGGAAGTCGAACCCATATCGAGCCATAACCCCCCAGTTGCCAGTGTCATCCGGCTCCACGGGGTCTGTTATCGGGAACGCGAAGCCTGGTGCTACAGGCAGTTGCTCAGGGCCTTCAAGAGCCACGTCTGCAGAGGCCAGGTAGGTTCCACCCTCGGCGGCTCTGGTCGGCTCCCACTCAAGAAAATACTGTGCTGCCACTGACAGGCGATCGGTCAACTGAACCTGGCCAGACACCTGGGTTAAAGGAAGAAATATTTCTCGGGTTTCTGTACCTGGATTGGTGACCGCCTTACGGCCATCAAGCGGAGCTTGGGAATAAGACGTTGCGTGTCCTGGAATCAGTAGCCCATTTCCCCAATACAGGGTATGCCTGCCCGCCCGCAGGCTGACGGGCGCGTCGCCTGCGTAGAAACGTGTAAATGCGAAGGCGTCCAGGAGTTCACCGCTGGGGCCATTGTGATAGCGATCGGTGTGAGGTGAGTATCGCCCGCCAGCATAACTGGGGGTGCTGGGCCCGGATGGAGCGCCCGGATAAAAGACATTACCCGGGTTTGTTTCGACGTCGCTGTCGGCGTAAGCCTGGTCATACCAACCCGCTGCACTGACCCTGAAACCGTGATCACGCTTATAGGCCAGCTCAAACTCGCTCAGCAGGTCCAAACGATTTGTCACCACATCGCCACGATCGAATTTGTAATCTGACTCGTCGTAGGTGGCGTTATTGGCAAGGGCAGTGTCCCTGGCTTCAGCGCGAACACCGAGGTTGTAGCGGACGGTGTTGTCCCATCGGATGATGAGGTCATTGTTGCCGGTATCCAGTTCCATCCCGTGCGTCGCACTGGCACAGGTCAGCAGCACCGAGAACCGCGCAATGTGGTTGATACGTGAAAATCTGTTTTTGGGCATCTAAGCCTCCATGAATCTTGTTTTTGTTGTCCGACATTTTTAGTTAAAGCGATCGCTCCCGGCGGAACAACGCCAACCACTATTGACGAAATGCATATAGCTATCGCTCAACGTCACGAACCATTATTCTTGATGTAGTATCTTATTCTGCTTTCAGATTTTAACGCAGGAGAAGATAGTGTGATGAAAAATGCACAAAAGTAGGTCCAGGCCGCGTAGTTGGCGGCTTCAATCGTTTTACTCCGGGTAAAACTGATGTTCGATGATATGAGGCGGTTTGCTGGTAGGGTCATGTCCAGTGATAGGCAGTCATCTGTCGCAATGAAGTGATCTCAGCAGGCCTGTGGTTTATGGCTGGCGGTGTGTCCTGACGATGAGGAGGCGCTGATCTGAACAGGGTATGGAGCAGGATTCATGAAAAACAACAAGACAGAGTACGACGTCATTATCGTCGGTGGAGGTAGCAACGGATTGTCCGCAGGCTGCTACCTGGGCTTAGCGGGAAAGAAAGTGCTCGTTCTGGAGGCGTTGGACAAGGTTGGGGGGATGGCCTCATCAGGGTATCTGATACCGGAAGCTCCTGAGCACCTCGTACATCCATGCGCACTGGACATGATGTCGATGCGGGTTCATTCCCACGTGCCCAAGGAATTGGATTTATCCCGCCATGGTTTTGAAATTCTGGATCTCAGTCCTGGATACGTCTATCTGCATCCGGACGGCAGCTCTTTGATATTTTGGCGGGACCGCCTGAAAACGGCGGATGAAATAAGGCGATTCAGCGAGCGCGACGCGGAAGCGTTCCTGAAGTTTATGGATCTTATCGATCTGTTCATGGACGTGGCGTTGCCAATGATGCGGGTCGACCCCGCACGCACCAATATCAGGACAAAGCTTCGTGTGTTGGGTGCGATTTTAAAGAAAAGAAAACTCAAGCCTGAACTAATGGCATTGATGACCGGCTCGGCTCATCAAGCGGCTCGCGAGCGCTTTGAGCATCCAGTCACGATATCCGCAATGTGCGCCTTAACAGGGCTCGCCGGTGACATTACGGCCGATGGTGGTGGTATCTATTATGCGCTACTCGGGTTTCTCCACCGTTTCGGTGTCGGACGTGTTTCGGGTGGTATGCAACGGTTGAGCAACGCCATGCAGGCTCGCCTGGAAGAGCTGGGTGGTACGGTGAAAGCGTCAGCGCCGGTCAGCGAGATAATATCCGAAGAGGGTGTCGTGAAGGGTGTGAAACTTGAGGATGGTCAATGTTTTAGTTCATCAGTTGTAATCGCAGGCTGTCATCCGAAGGTTGCTCTGGAGATGGTAAGTGAAGGCGAAATTCCATCGAACCTTCTTACAAGGGTCGCGATGGCGCCCGCCAATGCTAAAGGCACTGGGCCTCTGAAGGTGGATGTGGCCCTCAGTGGGCAAATTTCAGTCCCCCGGTTTGAAGCAGCCAGGGGTGATGGGGTTGATCTGAGGCGTGCCTGTTTGCTGATCGGAACGGAGGAAGCTGTGCTGGAGAACTTTGCCTCGTCATCCCGTGGGCAGGTCCCGAAACTCCCCTACATAACGATGGCCGCCCCAAGTGCAGTAGATGCTACACAGGCGCCTGAAGGACAGGAGGTTGTTTACATTTATCCGCCAGTTATGCCGGTTAATCCGACGGATGGCTGGGATGGTATTCGCGATCAGGTTGCCGATCAGGTTATTGAGCAGGCGTCCGACTACGTTGATGGTTTGAAAGATCAGGTGATTGGTCGTCGTATCGAAGCAGCACCGGATTTTACGGCTAGGTTGAATACGGTCAATGGGTGTGTGGTTCACATCGATACCACGACTATGCGATCGAGCACTATGCGGCCTGCTCAGGGGTTGGGAGGGGACACCTTGCCTGTTCAGGGGTTGTACCTCGGTAGCGCGGGTATTCATCCAGGTGGTGGCGTAAATGGTATGGCGGGTCGCTTGGCCGCAAGTCGTGTTAATCGTTATCTCGCGAAAAAGGCTGAGAAAAAGTCGCAGTAGCCCCTCAGGCCTGAAAGCAGCGCCACCACATGGATGATTATTTCAGTAACAAATCTACAAGAAAGATGATGAGGAAAGGAAAAAGCATGGCACTCACAGCTAACAATTTGGATATTGAGGCGGCATATCATGCGGTTTCAGACACATATCTTGGTTCGGAAGTGGATATCCACGCGCTCTGCAGGGAAAAACGTCACAACGAGCCCGTGATGCAGGGGGATTTCGTTGATACTTACCTGAAAGTACCTACCAATGCCGGAGCAAAGGGCGGTAAATGTGCAGTCACACTGTTCAAGTACAAGGATATATTGTCGGTATTGCGTGATGCAGAGACCTATACCAGTGGCTTTATTGCAGAGGGTCTGGGTGCATTCTTTGATGGCCTGATCATCCTGGCCATGGATGGAGAGCAGCACCGGCGGACTAGAGCGCTGTTGCAACCTGTTTTCATGCCAGAGACGGTTAAGGAGTGGAAGCCGGAGATTGACCGGGTTATTCGGGACGAGTTTTTGGCCCCGATAGTCGCTGAAAAGAAAGCAAACCTTATGGATTTCGGGCTCTATTTTCCGATTCGCGTGATGTACGCATTGATGGGCTTTCCAACCGACGATGCGGAGAAGTTCAAGCAATACGCTAGCTGGGCCCTGGCATTGGTCGCAGCCAATCAGATTGACCCTGAAAAAGCGAAGATCTATGGGCCTATTGCGGGGCAGGCGGTAAAAAGCCTGTATGACGCCATCAACCAGGTTGTCGTCAAAAAGCGCGCGGAAGGCACTGAAGGAAATGATCTCATCAGCCGTTTGATTAATGCCGAGTACGAAGGACGGGCGCTGGATGATCATGAGGTCACCACGTTTGTTCGCTCACTCCTTCCGGCGGCCGGTGAGACCACGACACGAACCTTCAGTTCGATCATGACGCTGTTGCTTGAGCGTCCTGAATTGTTGGAGCGTGTGCGAAATGATCGCAGCCTGATCGGCAAGTTGATTGACGAAACGGTACGTTACGAACCGGTGGCAACCTTTAAGGTTCGACAGGCCTCCAAAGACGTTGAAATCGGTGGCGTAAAGGTGCCGAAAGGTGCGCTTGTACAATGCATGGTGATTTCAGCCAACCGGGATGAAGAGTCGTTCCCTGACCCTGACACCTTTGATATTGACCGTAAGGCCAGGCCTTCTCTTGGATTTGGCTTTGGACCACATATGTGTATCGGTCAATTTGTCGCTAAGGTAGAGCTCAACTCGGCCATCAATGCAATCCTGGATCTGTTCCCCGGTATCCGGCTGGATCCATCGAAACCTGCCCCTGAGATTGCGGGTGCCCAGCTACGAGGCGCAAAGGCCATCCATGTGATCTGGGACTAGAACGTTTGCAGCGGACGCCCCCGGTTGGTGGCGAAATGAGGATGAATATGAGTGATATCGATTCGAACACCATTGAACGCTTTCTCCATGCTCAGGTTGAGGCCTGGAATGCGAGTGACAAAGAGGCTTTTTTCGAACAGTACCGGTCAACCTGTCCCAATGGCCTGGTTATTGAGTATGTCGGTCGCCCACCGCTAAACGTCGATGGCTGGACGGTGCTTGAAGGCATGTGGGAGCAGCAGAACAGTAAGTTTTCGGTAGAAGTAGATGTCTCTGTCATTGCTGGGCAGGAGGCCGCCTGTCATCACCGAAATGTCATGCGGGACGGTAGTGGCGTGATTGAAACGATTGAGCACTATCGATTCGAGGGCGGCAAAACCTTTGTTCGCTATTTCGTTAAGATGTAACAGCATATTGTTTCCCGGATAGGATCCGTGGTTCGGATTGCTTGGTTAACAAGAGAAACCATAACGGTAGGGAGGCGACTCCCCTCCTTTATGGTTTCGGCAATGCGCGTAAAGGCTAAGGCCCGAAACAGCGGCTTCAAAGAGGGCAATGGTTGTGGCTCTGAAGTAAAATGAACAAAAATCAAAAAAATGTCTATTAAATCTTGCCCTGTCCGATTGCGTCTCCTAGAGTAATCGCATATCACTAAAACTATCTTCGTCCAAAGCGCCTAATTGCAGGTCGCGTGGACGCAGAACAATAATAATCTGAGGTGACCCTATGTCCTCCAGCACTTGGTGGGCCTCGGCTCTATCCGAGGCCGTGAATGGTGAGAGACCACTCCCTGTCGTTTATGACGGTGAAGAGTTGGTCCTGTTCAGAAATACAAAGGGGCAAGCGTTAGCGCTGGAGGACCGGTGTCCTCACCGACGGGTCCCCCTGGCCCTTGGCTGTGTCGTGGGCGATGCGGTGCAGTGCGGCTACCACGGCTGGATATTCGACGGTACAACGGGTGCTTGTACGGAGATTCCCAATCTGCACGCGGACGAGCGAGTTCCCCCTCGCTATGCTGCCCGCGCTTATCCGGTTGCTGAGCAAAATGGATTTGTGCATGTATGGCTTGGCGACGGGGAGCCGTCCGACTCCTTACCGGCCGCAAGCTATCAGCCTCGGGGCCGTGAGTTTACTGGATCGGCCGTTGTCAGCCTGCAGCACGATGAGTATCTGGCCGTCATGCTTGACGGGCCGGAATGCCTGATTGATTTTGAGGGCGTTAAGATAACCGACTTTTTCCTTGGTGATCCGATCCGCCGAGAGAGCCATCTGGTGCTTGATCGGGGCGCTGTCTGGACAACTCAGCTGCTTCCTGCAAATTTCGTTGTGGACTATCCCTTGATCCTGCGCACCAGCGTTCCGCTCGTCGGCGGCGATATCCGGGTTGACCTGCTGACGGCCGAGGAAAGACCCATATGTTCCGTATTTGTAGCCTCCGGAGCTAATCGTCGCCGCACGACGAGTCTCTGCTGGCGAGGCTTTATGCATGACCATGACGTTGAGGGCGCGCCCCTACGCTGGCGCGCGATGCGGGCCGCCAGACGTCCCCCGATTACGGTGTTCTCGGAAATAGATGGTGCGCAGATAGCCGCGTTGTTGGTCGCACCGTCGCGGGACCTCACAGTCTTACGGCAACAGTCACTCATTCCCGCAACCGCCGCCGTTTGACGCCGACAAGGAGACGCCAAGATGCAGACTTCGACCGCTTCCGACGACATGGCGGCCACTGAAGCCCAGGGCAAGAAGCGCAAGCCCCGGGGCGACTGGATTCCAACCAACTATGATTTGCGCGACACCTGGTTTCCGGTTTCCCACAGCCGTGATGTCACCTCACGGCCAATCCGTCGTATTATCCACGCCCAGCCGTATTTTCTCTGGCGCGAGGGTGGCCAGCCCATGGCCTCTGAGTTTCACCCGACGCAGTTGCAGTCTATGATGGGTGCCGCCAGTGCCTTGACCGGCGGCTCGGGTCTCTATCCGGTGGTGGAACGTTACGGATATGTCTGGGCCTGGTACGGCGATCCTGATAACGCTGACCAACAATTACTGCCGCATATCCCATTTTTACCTTTGGATGGGGATATTCCTGGCTATACCCAGCGCACTGTCCGTTTCGATGCGGCTTCAGCCCTGTCGGTAGAGAATCTTCTCGACTTGACCCATGCAGATTTTCTGCATGCTAATACTATTGGTGATGGCATCTCGGAGTCAGATGTTGTTGAAGTTGAGTGGACGTCGGAAACCGTGACCCGTACCCGCATAGTGACCCAGAAATCGGTGGCGCCGATTATGCGTTGGGTGGGTGGTGTGAGGGCAAAATATCAGGATTTCCGTGCCGTGCTTCATGTTCACCTGCGAAGCAATGTGTGCATTTCCTATCCGCGTTTTCGGCCCGGGTATGATGTGCCCAACCTGCAGCCCTTTCTGCCCGTGGGCAAGCATCGATCACGCTGCGACGTAACGTTCAATACAACCGCTGCACCATCACCTTTTCGCTACCTCATGCCGCGGATTAACTACATCATTCAGCCGCAAGATAACTCGGTGGTGCGTCCCCAAAACCAGCGCTATTTCGAGCAGCCTGAACAGAGGGACCTTCACTCCCGCTTCGACGCACCTGGTACCCGCTATCGCCTTTTGATGGAAAAGTTGGCCAAACGCCAGCGTGAAGGTGACTTTTCATACGGCTCTGATGCAGACCCAGGCCGAGATATCACCGCCCTGCTTGGAATGGATGGTTAAGGGCAGGCCCTGGGGGGAGCAAACACAGTAAAACGAATGCAGGCTTAATCCTTCAGTGCAGAGCGAGCCCGTGGTCCGCTTGGCGTGCTGATCGCCGTGCTGTGCAAGGTCATCCAAAAATTGCGCGCATGGCTCAACTCGAAGTACAACAAAAATAGAGGAAATGTCTTATGCGTACCGATCGAAATATACCTTTCCGTTCCTCGGGTGCTTTTCCCGGGTCTATTGCGAACTACGGACAGTATCGCTGGAGCGGGCTGCTGGTGGGCACGGTGTTGGGCATGAGTGCTCTGTTGTTATCAGGTTGTAGCGACGACGATGATGATAACGAAACGCCCCCTGCCGTAGATGAAACGCCCCCTCCCGTATCGACTCTAGACTGCAATGCAGACAGTCTACAGATGGTTGTTTCCGATGCGACCATCGATTCCGCAACGCTGAAGAATACGGAGCAGGGACAGTCTTATTGCCGGGTCGACGGCCATATCATCACCGAGGGCGTCACTCTGGAAGGGGAGGGGCGTGATGGGGAGCCAAACCAGGTGAACTTCATGCTCTCGTTACCGACTGATTTTTCCAATCGCTATTATTTTGTGGGGCTCGGCGGATCGGCCGGCTATGTACCTGAACCCCCTGAGGGGCTTCTGGCCCAGGGCTACGCCATCGCAGGTACCGACGCCGGTAGTCCTACACCCGGCATCGATTGGACCTTCGCCTGGGACCGCACCAAGGCCCTGGACTATGCGAATCGCGGCGTGCATCTCACCACGCTGGTGACTCAGGATCTGACCGCTGCCTTCTATGGCAATGCCGATGAGAATGAGCGGATCTATAACTATCTCCAGGGTTGCTCCGGGGGGGGGCGCATGGGTCAGGTGGAGACGATGCTGTACCCGAACGACTATGACGGCATCGTCGCCGGCGCGCCCGGGCTGGATACCAATAACCAGCTGTTCTTTGGCAAAGTTGTCAAGCGTATCATCGATAATCCCGACGCCTGGGTTTCGCCGCAAGAACTCCAAACCGTAGAGGACATGGTGGTTACCCAGTATGACGCCGCCGACGGCGTGGAGGACGGGTTGATCTGGGATCATACTAGGGTTGAGACGGACTTGGATACGCTGGGAATATTTACGCCTGCCCAGTTGGAAACCCTGCGTCTGATTATTGAGGGAATGGATGATTTTGGCCAGAGTTATCCTGGCTTCAGCGTGGCCAACCCCATTGGCTGGTCGGCATTTCTGCTCGGAGCGACTCCGCCGCCATGGTCCCTCGACCCGGCCGATGAGAACTTACCGCCAGCGGCCTATTACATTTTTGATAGCCAGACGCGTGCGCTTTTCGGTCCCGACTATGACTTTACCGAGTCGTTTGATTTCGGCAGCAGTGAGGATGTCAACGCGTGGCACAATACCTTCGAAGAAGTCTATCCCGGCTCCGGCACGGCCCATCCGGAAGATATGCAGGACTTTAAAGCCGCCGGCGGCAAGATTCTCTACTGGCATGGCGAGGCTGATAACGGAATTTCGATCAATGGCATGACCCGGTTTTATGATGAGCTGGCGGGGCAGAACGGTGGCCATGAGGGCACCCGCGACTTTGCCCGGCTTTTCCTGGCGCCCGGCGTCCAGCATTGCGGCGGCGGTATCGGCCCGCAGGACGTACCCGATCAGGCACTTAGCGCATTGGTCCAGTGGGTCGAGGAGGAACAGCCGCCCCGCCAACTGGTTACGCATAGTGCCCCGAGCGCCATGCCGGAACGTAGCTTCCTGCTTTGTCCCTATCCGCAAACAGCTGTCTTCAACGAGGAGGGAGACTTGAACGATGCAGCGAACTGGAGCTGTGAGTTGAAACCACTTCCCTAGAATCAAATTGGGCGCACTTTCGGTGCGCCCGTCCTTTATCCAGGAAGGATATGATCCGAGCCAGGCGCAAAGCTCATGGCCCGGATTTTCTGTTTTCAAAAACCGAGGAACAGTAGTCGTGGGCAACCCTTTAGTTGTTTTTGTTCACGGTGGACAGCATACCAAGCGGTGTTGGCAGCCAACGATCAACGTCATCAATTCGGATGCGCCACAGTGCCAAACCTTGGCAGTGGATTTACCGGGTCATGGTGATGCAGTAGGTGATTTGGCGACTTTGAGTATTTCTGACTGTGTCGATGAGGTCGTTGATAAAATACAAAAGCAAGACCCGCAGCGGGTAATAATTGTTGGCCATTCTATGGCCGGCATTACCCTGCCAGGCGTTGCCGCCAAGCTGGGTGCCGCACGTATCCAACGTATGGTCTATGTCGCTTGTTGTATTCCACCACAGGGCAAACGTGTAATTGATACTTTGCATATGCCCATGAATGTGGTGGCGGGTTTGGCGTCTAAATTAACGAAAGTATCGAAACCACTCCCAAAATGGCTGTCTCTTATACACATCTGACGCTGC
>OJBO01000634.1_pt1 | contig 18241 bp, 17 predicted proteins | sample 1590461 | NCBI WGS metagenome assembly OJBO01 (sample SAMN05416836, study PRJEB24817) | seawater metagenome | isolation source: Sea water | place: Canada:Atlantic | collected 2013-07 | reverse complement strand
AGGAATTGGGCGTTGATCAGGCGGATAATTACCTGGATCGGCTTGAGGCCGGCATCAAACGGCAGATTGATCATCCATCACTTGGCGCGAACTACGACCATGTTTTTTCTGGGTATCGCAGATTACAGGTCGAGCATCATGCTGTTTTTTATCAACTGCTTGAGTCGGAAGTGCTTGTTGTTCGTGTATTGCACAGGGACATGGATGCACCGGAAAGGCTTCTGGAGTAATGGGAGCTATATTTTCGGTAGAGCTTCAAGATTTCCATCCAGCCCCGCGCTGTTGTCGTCCAACAAGTAGCTGCACTCGGAAAAATTGCTCGCTGCGCTCCTAATTTTTCGGCAAGCACGGCGTTCGGCAGTACAAGACTTTCGATGGGAGGTGTTAGATGAATATCAAAGACCTGATTCATGAGGCAGGGGCCCTTCCGGTAGAGGAGCGAGCGCTCGTTGTTGATTCGCTGCTTCGTAGCCTAAATCCGCCGGAATCCAAGATCGACGAGAAGTGGGCGGCGGTGGCCGCTAAACATTTGAAGGAGGTTCGCTCCGGAGCGGTCGAAAGCGTTCCTGGTGAGGAGGTGTTTGCAAGGATTTGGAGGGACCGGGCCGAATGAGCTTTCGTCTCCATCCGGAGACCGAACGCGAGCTGGACGAGGCTGTGGAATATTACGAAGATATCGAACTTGGCCTCGGATATGATCTCTCGGTTGAGATCTGCTCAGCAATTCAACGCGCTGTGGCCTATCCACGGGTGTGGCCGATTCTTGATGGCGAAGTTCGGAGGGCGTTGGTTCGGAGATTCCCATATGGGGTGCTTTACTCCGATGAAGAGGGCACGCTTCTTGTCATTGCCCGAATGAATCTGCACCGGGCGCCTGGCTGCTGTTTGGCTACTGGAAGGGGCGTCGTTGAGTGCCGAACGAGGTCATCCAGCCGACGCTCGTACCTCACGCGGCTGATGGCCAGCGTTATGTGTAAGAAAGGAGGCAACGATAGTGCGCAGAGTTAAACAGGGTGACCCCACTGGATGTGGTTTTGCATGTATCGCTATGTTGTCAGGCGCAAGTTACGATGAAATTAAAAATATTGCAATCACTGACCTCGATTATGAGGGTTCAGGGGCTTTTTATACAGGAACCCGTGAACTTAGATATTTAGCGAGCAAAAATAATGTTGAATTGGGTAAAAGAAGAAGAACATTTAAAAGCCTTGACGCTTTACCCGAAACAGCGATACTTGCAATTAATCACGAAGATAAATTAGATACTTGGCATTGGGTCGTTTATTGTAGAAAACCAAACGAAGAATATGTTTATGATCCAAAGAAATCCATTAAATCAAATAAACGTACAGATTTCGGGCGTATGAAAATTAAATGGTTCCTGCCAATAATCACATAACAAGTGGCTGCTACGGATTGGTTACAGTTGGCACCTTTCCCCCCCCGATCTCCTCGGCCTCGGGCCTGAATCACCGCCAGCCGATGAAGCAGCGTGGCGATTTGGACTTGCCGAGGTTTAGTGGACACCTGGTTTAAGCTGCACTTTGCAGCGGAACATGGCTTCTTTCGAACTCCAGCGGGCTGACGTAATCGAGGGACGAATGTCTGCGCTCGCGATTGTAGAACACTTCGATGTACTCGAAGATTCCGCTGATCGCTTGAGCCCGTGTACGGAACAGCGTTTCGTGGACAAATTCGACCTTCAATGTCGCAAAGAAGCTCTCGGCGACGGCATTGTCCCAGCAGTCACCTTTGCGACTCATGCTGCAGATGGTTCCATGTGCTTTCAGGACCTTCTGGTAGGCGTTGCCAGCATACTGGCTGCCGCGGTCCGTGTGGTGAATCAGCCCAAGTCCGGGCACTCGCGCTTTGAGCGCCATATGCAGGGCTCGCAAGGTCAAGGCCTGGTCGATACGGTGGCTCATGGCCCAGCCCACGACACGCCGCGAGTACAGGTCGAGGATGACCGCCAGGTACAGCCAGCCTTCCATCGTCCAGATGTAGGTGATATCACCGACCCAGGCCACATTCGGTTGTTGCGTCGTGAACTGGCGCTTCAGGACATTGGGCGCCACCGGGTGAGTGTGATTGGAGTCGGTGGTGTTGCGAAACCGCCTGCCACGCTTGCCCCGCAGCCCGTTCTCACGCATCAGGCGGGCCACACGATCCCGGCCCACCCTGTGTCCCTGGGCCACCAACGCCGGAAGTATCCGAGGGCTTCCGTAGCTGCCCCGAGAAGCGCGATGTGCCGACTTGATGTCCACCACCAGGGCCCGGTCCGAACGCGAACGAGCGCTCTCCGGGCGCTTGCTCCATGCGTAGAAGCCCGAGGTCGACACGTTCAATATCCGGCACATCAGCGTCACCGGGTAGTTGGCCTTCTCCGCCGCGATGAATCGAAACCTCACGTCGATTCCTTGGCAAAGAAGGCCGTCGCTTTTTTTAGGATTTCGCGCTCCATCCGCAGCTGGCGATTCTCGCGACGCAGCTGCGCGAGCTCCTGGCGCTCGGCCGTGGTCAAGACCTTTGCGTCACCGCGGCCCGCGTCCGCCTCGCTTTGCGAGACCCATCTGCGGACTGCTGATTCGGTCAACCCCAGATCCCGGCACACCGCCGTAATCTCCTTTCCACCATCACGAATCAGGCCAACCACCTCGGCCTTGTACTCTGGTGTGAATGAACGTCTCTTTCTTGTCATGGGTCACCTCTCCAGGGCATTGTCGCCCTATCTGAGGTGTCCACCAATCCCCGGCAAGTCCAATTCCTCCAGGGTCTGTAGTATCGCGGTGCCGCCCAACCGGCGCATGCAGCGGACCCGCGAGGCAGCGTCAGCCGGCTCCTGGCGCGCCGGGTTGAGTTACAATTCGCCTCCCTCTGCGCGGGAAGCCACCGTGGCCGGCAACACTTTCGGCAGACTCTTTACCGTCACGACCTTTGGCGAGAGCCATGGACCCGCGCTCGGTTGTGTCGTCGACGGCTGCCCGCCCGGCCTGGCACTCACCGAGGCCGACCTGCAGCGGGACCTGGATCGCCGCAAGCCGGGGCAGTCGCGCTATACCACCCAGCGCCGGGAGGCGGATCAGGTGCGTATTCTATCCGGGGTCTTCGAGGGCGTGACCACGGGAACCTCCATCGGCCTGTTGATCGAAAACACGGATCAGCGCTCCAAGGATTATCGCGACATCGCCCGGACCTTCCGCCCCGCGCATGCCGACTACAGCTATTTCCGGAAATACGGCCTGCGCGATTACCGCGGTGGCGGCCGCGCCTCGGCGCGGGAGACCGCGATGCGGGTGGCGGCCGGAGGCATCGCGCGCAAGTATCTGCGCGAGCGCTTCGGCGTCGAGGTGCGCGGCTATCTGCGCCGCCTGGGGCCCTTCACCGCCGGCGCCCTGGACTGGGACGAGGTGGAGCGCAATCCCTTTTTCTGTGCGGATGCGGCATTGGTGCCGGAGCTCGAAGGGTTCATGCAGGCGCTCGCCAAGGAAGGGGATTCCATCGGCGCCGAGATCGCGGTGCAGGCCGCCGGCGTGCCGCCGGGCTGGGGCGAGCCGGTGTTCGACAAGCTGGACGCTGACATCGCCGGTGCCATGATGAGCATCAACGCGGTCAAAGCGGTGGCCATGGGTGACGGTTTCGACGTGGTCGAACAGCGCGGCACCGAGCATCGCGACGAGATGACCCCCGAGGGTTTTGTCTCCAATCACGCCGGCGGCGTGTTGGGCGGCATTTCCAGCGGTCAGGACATCCTGGTGCGCCTGGCGCTCAAGCCGACTTCCAGTCTGCGCCTGCCGGGGCGCGGGATCGACCTCGAGGGCGCTGCCGTCGAGGTGGTCACCACGGGTCGCCACGATCCCTGCGTCGGGATCCGCGCCGTACCCATCGCCGAGGCCATGCTCGCCCTGGTGCTGATGGATCACGCGCTGCGCCATCGCGGCCAGAATGCGGATGTCGCCTGCGGCCTGCCGCCCCTGGACAGCGGGTTCTGATTGCCGGTCGCGGGCCAGTCCAACCCGATTCCCTACTGGCGGCTGTCGGGGTTCTATTTCTTCTACTTCGCGCTGCTCGGCGGCCTGTATCCCTATTGGTCGCTGTATCTGGATGCGCGCGGCCTGAGCCCCGAACAGATCGGCGCCCTGCTGGCGATTCCCCTGGTAACCAAGATCGCCGCGCCCAATCTGTGGAGCTGGTTGGCCGATGCCAGCGGCCGGCGCCTGGGCGTTATCCGTCTGGGCGCGCTGTTGGCGCTGGCCTGTTTCACCGGGGTGTTCTTTGCCCAAAGCCCGCTGCAGCTGGCCCTGGTGCTGATCGGCTACAGTTTCTTCTGGAACGCGGTGCTGCCCCAGTGCGAAGTGATCACCCTGGGCTTTCTGGGTTCCCGTCCGGAACGCTACAGCCGCATCCGGCTGTGGGGCTCGGTGGGCTTCATCGCCGCGGTGGTCGGCGCCGGCTACAGTTTCGATGCCTGGGGCATCGAGCTGTTCCCGGTGCTGGGCATGGCGCTGCTGGCGGCCATCCTGGTCAGCAGCCTGCTGGTGCCCCGGCCGCACGACCTGGACGGCGAGCGCCGCAGGCAACCCCTGCTGCTGGTGGTTCGCCAGCCGGCGGTGATCAGTTTTCTGCTTTCGGGTCTGTTGCTGCAGGCCGCGCACGGCGCCTACTACAGTTTTTTCAGTCTGCACCTGCAGGACATCGGCTACGGCCGCACTGCCATCGGCTTGCTGTGGTCGGTGGGGGTGGCTGCCGAGGTGTTGATGTTCGCGGTGATGCACCGGGTGCTGTTGCGCTTCGGGGTCCGCACGCTGCTGTTGGCGAGTCTCGGGTTGGCCGCGTTGCGCTGGTGGCTGATCGGCCATTTCAGCGACTGGGTCGTGCTGCTGGTGATCGCCCAGACCCTGCACGCCTTCACCTTCGGCAGCTATCACGCCGCCGGCATCGAGACGGTGCGGCGACTGTTCGAGAGCTCCGGCCAGGCTGGCGGCCAGGCACTGTACGGGGCAGTGAGTTTCGGGCTTGGCGGTGCCCTGGGCTCCTGGATCGCCGGTCAGCTGTGGTGGCTGGGCTCGGCCGTGGTGTTCGATGTCGCGGCGTTGCTCAGCGCGCTGGCGCTGGCGATCAGCTGGTACGGGTTTCGCGATCCGCGCCTGCGCGACTGACGCCGGCCTCAGTCGCCGGTGACGGCCCGGTGGACGGCGCGCTGGAAATGCGCCAGCGCCGGTTCGTTGCGGCCGATCAGCACTTCGTCGACGGCGCCCGATAGATAGCCCGTTTCCATATTCACCTGCATGGCGATGTCTTCGGCGTCGACCGTGCGCAGGGCGAGATCGATATTGGCCTCCCAGTAACGGTGGGCCTTGGCGGTGGCCGGCGGTTCCGGGACATAGCAATCGAATTGCACCATACAGCGGTCGGGCCGGTCGCCGGCCGGAAACAGCCGCCAGGTCTCGACGTGATCGGCCTGCATCACCAGCACGGTATTGGGAAACAGCTGATAGGAGATCGCCGTGTGGCGGACGAAATCCCACTGCTCCTCGGGCTGTTCACGCAGCTCCTCGATGCTGCGCCGAATCACCGCTTCCCGGTGGTTGAGGCCGAAGGCGTCGAACAGGCAGAGGTTGGGAAAAAAGATCGGCGCCACGGTATCGCGGTGCAGGGTGGCGAAATGATAGGCCTCGAGAAAGGTGTCGATGGGCATCTTCCAGTTGGCGGCGCGCTCGAAGACTTCGCTGCGGTAGAGGCTGTAGCCGCCGAATTCATAGGCGGAGAGTTCCGCGCCCAGGCCCTGCAGATGGTTGTCCAGCACGCTGTCATCCAGGGCTGCGCCCGGTTCCGGCAACAGCCAGAGCATGCCGTTCTTTTCCAGTAGTGGCAGTGGAATGAGCCCTCGGCTCTCGCGGTCGATACCGGGGAATGAGCGCTGATCCGGAATCGCGATCAGGCGGCCCTCGCGGTCGTACCGCCAGGCGTGATAGGGGCAGCTGAAACCAGCGCTGCGCCCGCAGCCCTGAGCCACGGGCGCGCCGCGGTGGCGGCACAGATTGACGAAGGCGCGTGCCTGGCCATCGCCGCCGCGGGTCAGCAGTACCGGCAGGCCGGCCACCTGCTCGGCGACATAGGCGCCGGTTTCGGGGAGCCGCCCGGACAGTCCCATGAACATGGGGTACTTGCGAAACAGGGTGCTTTGCTCTTTGGCCAACCATTCCGGGTCGGTATACGCCCGGGTCGGATTGCGGGTGACTTCGGCGTCCAGGTCCGTGGTGCCGGCGTCGATGTGGGCGAAGGTGCGGCGCACCAGTGCGATCTGGGTGGTTTTATCCATGGGGCGTCCTCGGTGCGGGTTGGTGACGGCGGCTGATCCGCAGGCGCGTAGACCACCTGTTATACCGCCAGTAGGCGCGAACGCCAAGTCCGCGCGAGGTCCGGCGGTTGACGGCGAGGTTACTACTGGGTAGGTTGAGCTATTGCTGGCCGCTTGCGGCCGACACCGGCGCCAGACCGGGACCAACACGAGGGGACGGGGAGGAAGATCTTGGCAAAGTCGGACTGCAAACAGAAGACCATCGCCGCTGCCGGCGCCGAGCTCAGTTATCTGAAGGCCGGCAAGGGCAAGCCAGTGCTGGTATTGCACGAGGAGCTCGGCAATCCCGGCTGGCTGGCGTGGCAGCGGCAGTTGGCCGAGACGCGCAAGGTGATCGTGCCGCTGCACCCGGGGTTCGGCGTGTCGCCGCGCATCGATTGGATTCGCAGTGTCGGCGATCTGGCCAATTACTACGCCCAGGTGATGCTCGAGCAGGACTGGGTGGGCGCCGACGTGATCGGCTTCTCCTTCGGCGGCTGGATAGCCGCGGAGATGGCCGCGCAGAATCCGGGCCAGTTCGCGAGCCTCACCTTGGTGGCGCCCATGGGCATCAAGCCGCCCCAGGGTGTGATTCGGGATCTCTTCGAGGCACCTGTCGAACAATACCTCGCCGCCAGCGTGAAGGATCCAGCGTCCAGCGAAGAGTTCGCCAGCCTGTTCGGCGGCGCCATGACGCCGGAGCAGTTCGAGCATTTTCAGGATGCCACCGCAGAGGCGGCGCGGCTCGCTTGGCAGCCCTATATGAACAATCCCGCGCTCTATTACCGACTCGGATTGGCGCGCGATCTGCCCACCCTGATGCTCTGGGGCAAAGACGACGCCATAGTGCCGGTCAGTGCCGCGTCCCTGTATCAGGACGCGATACGGGATGCGAAGCTGGTGCTGTTCAAGGATTGCGGTCACCGCCCGGAGATCGAGCAGACCGGCAAGTTCCTCAAGAAACTCGCCAACCACCTGTCCTGATACCGCCTGCGCTGCGGTGGGAGGAGCCATCATGCACATTGCGACCTTTACCGAGCGGCCCTACGGACCGGTCCCCGAAGAAGAAGTGATCCGCAACGCAAGTTTCTTCGGTGTTTCCAACCGCTTTCTGGATCCCGTAAAGGCCGGCGCGCTGTTCAACCGTTACCTGGACGAGAAGCTCTACGCCGAGGAACTGGGCTTCGATGGCGTGATGCTCAATGAGCACCACGCCAACCCCTTTACCCTGGGCGCGGTCATGGATGTCGAGGCCGCGATCCTGGCGCGCATCACCCGGCGGGTGAAGATTTCTCTGATGGGCAATCCGCTGCCCGTGGCCGACCCCCTGCGCCTGGCCGAGGAGCTGGCGATCATCGACATGATTTCCGGCGGCCGCCTGGTGACCGGCTGGGTGCGTGGCGCCGGCTGCGAGCAGATCGCCAACAATATCAATCCGACCTACAACCGTGAGCGCTTCGACGAAGCCCACGACTTCATTCTCCAGGCCTGGACCAGGGATGGGCCCTGGAGGTACGAGGGCAAGCATTACGAATATCGCCACGTCAATCCCTGGGCCAAGCCGATCCAGAAGCCGTTTCCGCAGACCTGGATTCCCAGTTTGGTGAGCCCGGAAACCGCGGTGTTCGCGGCCCGTAATCGCTACAGCTATATCGCGCTGGCGACCTTTTTGCCGCCCACCATGGAGATGTGGAACCTCTATGCGGATACCGCGGCCGAGGAAGGTTTCCAGGCCGGTCCAGAGTGTTTCGGCTACCTGCAGAAGGTGGTCTGTGCCGACACCGAGGAAGAGGCCCATGAGCTGGGCAAGAACTATGTCTACGGCGGCGGCCAGCCGGCCTTCGCCCGGCCGGAGTGGATGTTTCCCGCGGGCTACAACTCCAAGGCGGCGACCAAGCGGCTGGCCTACGCGCTTTCCGATCCGGAAACCAACGAGGCCGTGGTGTCGGGCAAGCAGGCCGGCAGCGGCGTCGACGTGACGGAGACCCGCAGGTACAACAACGAGGTGCTCTACGAGAGCCTGTTGCGCAATGGCCAGATCATCGCCGGCACCCCGGATACGGTATTGCCCAAGATTCGCCACATACTGCAAGCGCTGCGGCCCGGGATTTTTTCGATCTGGCACATCGAGGGGGGCTCGACCACGCAGGAACAGTCGATGCGCAGCATGAAGCTGCTCGCCGACCATGTGCTGCCGCAAATGCGCGAATGGGCTCGTGAGCTGGATCTGCCGGCCCCGGACGAGGTTCGGCCCGGCTCGCGCAAGCTGCCGCCGAGCGGCCAGCGGGACCCGGTCTGCGATCCCGGTGCGAGGGCGGCCTGATGATGATGATGATGGTGTTCGGCGGTGGGAATCCGCAGGGTCGGGATTTGGTCGGAGAGACAGGATTTGAACCTGCGACCCCTGCCTCCCGAAGGCAGTGCTCTACCAGTCTGAGCTACTCTCCGCCATGACCCGCGAGCGCGGGCCGGGCATTATAGCATCGGCTACCTTGGTGTAAATCGGCGGCCGGCGCGGTGGCCGTTTACACCGGCGGGGGGCGCTCTTAGGATAGTGGAGAGAGGTCGACCCGCCTAGCCAGAACAACAAGATCGACAAGATCGACAAGAGCGACAAGAGCGCTACAGCCGGAGTGGTCAGGCAGCCATGGGATCCATGAATTCGTCCAGTACCGACAAAATCCGCGAAAAGAAGCGGCAGTTCCTGGCGCGCGAACAGCGCATCATCGACAAGGCATTGCAGTGTCTGCTGCGCGCTGGTATCGATCAGGTCACGGTGGCCGCGATCGCCGACGAGGCCGGCATCGGCAAGGGTACCGTGTACAAGCATTTCCAGAGCAAGTCGGAAATCCTTGCCCGCATCCTGCTCGACTACGAGAACCGAATCCGCGTCAACATGGATCAGGGGATTGCCGCCGCCGAGGCCGGCAATCCCGGCGCCATGGTCAAGGCGTACTTCCATTCACGCCTTTCCAATCCCGAGCTCGACCGCCTGGTGCAGCAGTTGGAGGAACGCATCCAGGATGATCCCCTGGTCGCCGAACAGATCGCGGAACTGCACGCCATGCGCCGCGCCACCACTGAGCGTATCGGGGTCATGGTGCAGCAGCTGATCGAGCGTGGTGTGCTCGAGGAAGTGCCCCCTCATTATCATTATCTCGCCTGCTGGGCGCTGGCCCAGGGGGCGGTCGACGTCTGCTTCAACAAGGGTTTCGCCGATCAGTTCAGCGACAAGGAGGATCTGCTCAGGTTCATTACCGGCATCGGGGTTACCATGGGCAACAAAGGCCAACTGCGTGGTGCTGACTGAGCATGTTGCAACTCTCACTCGACGATATTCGCGCCGGCGCCGAACGCACCCGCGATGGTGGGCTGCCGCCGGTAGAGCGCTGGGATCCGCCGCTGTCCGGCGACATCGATATCCGCATCGCCCGTGACGGCACCTGGTATCACGAAGGTGGTCCCATCGAGCGTCTGAAATTGGTGCAATTGTTCGCGTCGATACTGAAATACGAGGATGGCGAATACTTTCTGGTGACGCCGGTGGAGAAATGGCGCATCCAGGTGGAGGATGCGCCATTTCTGGTCGTGGCCATGGAGGCGGAACACGACTCCGGGGGAGACCCCCGGCTGGTGTTCACCACCAACACCGGCGATCAGGTGGTGGCCGGTCCCGACCATCCCCTCCGGGTGAGTGTGGATCCCGACAGCGCAGAGCCCGCGCCCTATCTGTTGGTGCGGCGCAATCTGGAAGCCTTGCTCAGCCGCGCGGTCTTTTATCAACTGGCCGAGCTCGCCGAGCCCGGGCCGCAGGGGTCAGCCTACGGGGTGACCAGCCAGGGGGCGTTCTTCCCGCTGGCCTGAGGCACGGCCTTCGACGCGCGGCAATCAGGGAGAGCGACCATGACCGAACCCATGGTGGAAACTACCGGCGGCCGCCTGCGCGGCAGCCACAGTCGCGGCGTGCTGGCTTTCAAGGGAATCCCCTATGCGGCGCCCCCGGTTGGCGAGCTGCGCTGGCAGCCACCCCGGCCGCCGGCGCCCTGGGCCGGGGTGCGCGATGCCCTGGAGTACGGATGCTGGGCGCCGCAGAACCAGAGTGCGCTGGGCGAGGTCATGGGCGCCGAGACCGGTACCCAGTCCGAGGATTGCCTCAATCTCAACATCTGGACGCCGGGTCTGACCGGCAGGCGGCCGGTGATGGTGTGGATCCACGGCGGCGGTTTCACCATAGGGTCCGGCGCCCAGGGGATCTACGAGGGTGCCACCCTGGCGGCCCACGGCGATCTGGTGGTGGTGACGCTCAACTACCGCCTGGGCATCCTGGGTTTTGCTCCCCTGGCCGCGGTGACCGGGGGGCGCATTGCCGCGACCGGCAACGAAGGCCTGCTCGACCAGGTGCAGGCGCTCGCTTGGGTGCGCGACAACATCGCTGCATTCGGCGGCGATCCCGGGCGGGTGACCATCTTCGGCGAGTCGGCCGGCGGCATGAGCGTCGGCAGCCTGCTGGCCATGCCGGCCGCGCGGGGTCTGTTTCACGCCGCCATTCCGCAGTCCGGCGCCTGCCACACCTGCGCGGACCCGGAGACGGCCGTGCTGCGCGGCGAGGCGATCCTCGCCGCCACCGGGCTTGACGCCGAGGGCTTGCGCACCGCCTCCCGGGAAGATTTGCTGCGCGCGCAGCGGCTGATCGAAGGCGGCCGCGTGGAAGGCTATCCGTTGTCACGTATCGGCAGCCTGCCCTTTATGCCGGTGATCGATGGCCAGCTGCTGGCGCGCAAGCCGATTGAAGCGGTGGCCGAGGGCTCCGCCGCCGGTGTTCCGGTGCTGGCGGGCAGCACCCTGGACGAATGGAACCTGTTCGGCGCGCCGGCCAAGGCGATCCGGGCGCTGGACGAGGCCGGCCTGCGCAAGCGGCTCGACTACCTGGTGGGAGAGGAGCACGCCCCAGGGTTGATCGCCGCCTACCGTGAGGCACTGCCCGCCCGTGGCGGTGAGCCCGGCATTCCCCAGCTGTTCATGGCCATCCAGACCGACCGCATCTTCCGCATCCCGGCGTTACGGCTGCTGGAACGCCAGCAGCCCCATGAAGCGCGGGTGTTCAACTATCTGTTCGACTGGCCTTCGCCGGCCATGGACGGCAGGCTGGGCGCGGCCCACGCCATCGAGCTGGCCTATGTGTTCGGAACCCACACCAAGCCCGGGGCAAAGGCCTTCTACGGTGGCGACGCGGCGGATGCCGGAGCACTTGCCGAAATGACCATGGACGCCTGGACGCGGTTTGCGCACCGGGGGGATCCGGGCTGGCCCGCCTACGGGCCCGAGCGGCGCCTGACCGCGGTGCTGGGCTTGAGCCGCCGGCTGCTGGAAAAGCCCCTGGAAGTGGAACGCCGTGCCTGGGATGCGGTGCCCGATGCGTGGCTGGGGTCGCTTTGAGTTGGTGGCAAAGGGGGAAAAGGGAGCAAAGGGGAAACAGCTCAGCGCGAGCTGGGCCGCGCGCCCCGCGACCCTGACGGCAAGGGACGCTGACGGCAAGGTAGAAAGGGATTTTCGGAACAGGCTGTTTGTGGCCCGTGCTCGATGATCTTTTCCTTTGCGGTGCTCATCAGAACTGGTGTCAACCGCCCCGGCCCATGGTGAATTCCATCTTCGGGGATCGAGGCCTGGGTCTCGCGGCCTTTGGCGCCACGTCGTCGGCAGCGCGCAGGTGCGGCAGGCGCACAATGTCCGTGCCGCTCATGCAGACTTTCTCTTGCGGCCCCCGGGTTTCTCGGGCGGCAACAGCGAGGTGATTTTCTGGTGCAGCTCGAACAGGAATGCCACGCGCTCCGCCTCTGTCGCCCAGGCGCGTTTCCCGCCGCTGGGGACGTAAGCCGCATCAACGGCCTTGTCGAGAGCCTGATGCGCATTCACAAGCGCAGGAGGCATGCTCAATGGGTCGTAGAGATCAGCCAGCGTCGCGTCAGGGAACTGCGCTCTGGCGTCGAGGACGCCTTTTGTGCAGCATCGGAAATCGCCTCCCGCTGCTTCTCATTGGCGTCAATGGGCCAGGGGAAGTTGTTGTAGACGATCCCGACCGAATAGCGGTAGCGGCTTTCGAGGCGTCCGCAGGTGGCGCGTGTCCATGCCATGTGCATGGTCGAGGTCACCACGCCGAAGTGGTACAGCGTTGCGTTGGGCGCGACAAACACAAGGTCGCTGCTGAGCGTGTCTGGACCTAAGAAGCCAATGGGTATGAAGTTCCGCCGCTCCGACGAAACCTTTGGAACAACAAGGTAGTTGCTCTCCGGGAAGTTCTCCACATGGAAGCGAGTCGGTGTGTCAGCAATTTTCCTTGTCGGTGCGCTCTTGCTGTCGAGGCGAAAGCGCCTCACGGCCTCAACACGCTTGAGACACTCCGGCATTTTCCGCAGCTCCGCCGGTGGGCATTCGCCCAGCCATAGGCACCAGCGCTCCATGCCGTTGATGAACTCCCGCGATCCCAGCCAACGACGAAACCATCGCTGCGCTTCTGGTTCCTTCGCAATGAATTCGGCCTTTTCCTCTGCCGTGAAAAGGTAGTTGCCGCCGTCGATGGGTTTATTGCCAATCCCGATCTGCGGCACGTCACAGAGTGGCTTGGAGCGGTTGGAGAGCAACACGTCAACAGCATCGACAAGATATGGGTTAATGTGTTGTGCCCTTATCTCGACTGGCTCGCCAACGGCATCTGCGTATTCGAAAAGGCGCTTTTCCTGGGTGCCGCCCCGGCTGAATCCGATAATGACGCAGTGAACAGCCGCGACGCCCTTGGCTTCGTTACTCCACCGAAAAGTGCGGTGAGCAAAGTCAACAGATATGCCCTGCGAAAGCATCCATCCCCACAACGCCGAAACCTGCTCACCTTGGCAAATGGAGTTGGTGGACACGAAAGCACAGCGCGTCCGGTCACTCGCATATCGAGCGGCTTTGACATACCAGGCCGCAACAAAGTCCAACAATCCGGCGCTGGGCATGTCGGCAAACACAGCATCAACATCACTGCGCTGCTGGGCATCCATGTATTTCGCACCGACGAAAGGCGGATTGCCAAACAGGTAGCTGCAACTGTCACTGGCGACCACGGAGGACCAGTCCAATTTGAGGGCATTGCCATGCACTACATTCGCAGACTTCACCAACGGAATTCGAACCACGGCCTCCCCGAAGGTCTCGCCCACCAACAGATTCATCTGGTGGTCGATAAGCCACATCGCCACACGAGCAATCTGGGCGGGCCACTCTTCGATCTCGATGCCGTGAAACTGGTCTACATTGACCTTCACATACTGATCCACCGCATCCATCGAAAGCTGCTGCTGGTCCGATCCGTGCAGTCGCTTGATGACCTCCAGCTCCAATAGCCGCAACTCCCGGTAACTGATGACGAGGAAATTGCCGCAGCCGCAGGCCGGGTCGAAGAAATTGAGACTGCCCAGCTTCTCGTGGAAGGCCGTGAGTTTGGACTTCTGCGTCTTGACGCGCTCGAATTCGGCCCACAGTTCATCCATGAACAGTGGCCCGATGACCTTCTGGATGTTCTTTTCACTGGTGTAGTGCGCGCCCAGGTTGCGGCGCATATCGGCGTCCATGATGCCCTGAAACAGTGAGCCGAAAATCGCCGGGCTGATACTGCCCCAGTCCAGCTCGCAGCAGTCCAGCAGCGTCTCGCGCATGGCCCGGTCGAAGCTCGCCTGGGGAAGCCATTCCTCGAACAGACGCCCATTCACGTAGGGGAAGGCCGCGATCTGCTCATCCAGATTCTTCAGGCGCTTCTCCGGTGCTGTATTGAGCGTCTGGAAAATCTGGTTGATGCGCGGCGCGAGGTCGGAGCCATCCTCCGAAGTCCGTACCCGCAGGAAGTCCTCGAAAGCGCTGCGCGGCATGAAGATGCCGGTGTCATCGGCGAACAGGCAGAACAGGATGCGCACCAGGTACACCTCCAGTTCGTGGCCCTCGTAGCCCACATCCCTCAAAGCATCGTGCAACTCGGCCAGCCGTTGCGCAGCCTTGATGTTGACCGGATCTTGCTCTTTGTACTCGCGTGTTTCGTAGCCGGCGATGAAACCAAACAAGGGGAGGTTCTTCGGCAAGTCTGTCAGCGCAAACTCGGCTTCCTCGCCGCTATCGAGGTTGCGCAGCCGGATGTGGGCAAAGTCGGAAACGATGACGTAGCGGGGCAGCTCGGCGTCCTTCAGACCCGGAAAATAGTCCGTGGCCTGCGTGAACGCGGAGTCGAGGTTCTTGCCGAGAGACTTGTGCTCGGCCAGCAACATGCCCGGCCAGAACAGGTCGATGAAGCCCTGCGCGCCACTGGCCTTCTTGACGTTGTGCTCGAAGGTCGCCAGCCGTCGCCGGTTGACGCCGAACACCCGGAAGAAGTCGTCCCAGAAGCTCTTGGCTTCCGCGTGCTCCGACGACTCGCCTTCCCACTCACGGACGAACGCGACTGAACGATCCCTGATTTCGTTCCATGACAATGGCATGTGCCCTCCTGGTTGATGCGAGGGGAATACATGCCCCATTCCGTTTTATGGAGCCATTGTCACATGCGTCGCGCACACAATAAATTCCGTGCTACAGAGAAGCTGCCAGATCCGGGTTCACGGAGGTCAAACACACTCGGTTCCGGATGCCCAAAGAATGAGCCGTCCGGCGAGGTGCCCGGGCCTGTGGCGGCGGACAGACAGCTGGCCCGATACCACATGCCCGGGTTCATTGATGCTTATCGCATGGGCTCAATGCGTGCCGTCGGCCTGTTGCGGCACGATCTTGTACATTCCCGAGCTGCGGTCTGCCGAGACATAGATGGCCCCGGACGGCGAGACCCCGACCCCGGTCTGCACATAGCCGGGCGGTGTGCCGGCGGCGGCGGGAAAGCCGATCGCCAGATTGCGCGCGATCTCGGTGACTTCGCCGTCTTCCGGATCGATCCGCACCAGGCGCCGTTGGCCCACTTCGGCGAGCACGATATCGCCCTCGGTGGTCAGATCGAAGCCCTCCGGCTGCTGAAGCCCTGCTGCGATCACCTTGCTGCTGCCGTCGCGCACGTCGATGCGCAGCAGCTTGCCTTCCTGCGTGTCGGTCAGATAGACATAGCGCACCGGGTCGTCGGCGTCGTCCGGCGGCAGGGCGCGCAGCGCGGCCATGCCGGGGAGGTCCTTGCGCAGGGTTTTGCGCTCTGTGCCCTGCTCGCCGGAGAGGCGCAGCAGGCGGCCGCGGCCCTGTTCGGCCACCAGCACCACGCCGGGTTCGATCTCCAGGGCGTCCACCGGGTGGTCCAGATCGTGGTAAATGGCCAGGGATTCACCCGTGTTCAGATCCATGACCTGGACCGCATTGGTGAACCAGCTGGACGTGGTGGCCCGGCCGCGCCGGACGCTGACCGTCATCGGCATTTCCAGCCGGTCCCGCAGGCCGCGTTTGAGTTCGGTGACCGCGCCGCTGTCGCCGTCGACCCGCTTGAAGGAGAACAGATCCGCCAGATAGACCTGATCGACACCGTCTTCGCGCACCACGTCGATACCGCCGGGCACCGCCAGGGCGCTGTGGGTCAGGGTGCGGGTGGCGCCGGTTCTGGTGTTCACCTGGAGTATCGCGTTGTCGACCATGTTGGTGACGAATAGCCGGTCGCGGGAGTCGAGCGCCAGGTTGTCGATCCCCGGGGTCAGGCTGGCGACCAGCGTTTTCTCGCCGTTATCGATGTCGACGCGGACGATGCGGCCCAGTGCGGTATCCGGCACATAGAGGTTGTCGCGGCTGTCGAGGTTGACCGCCACCGGGATGCGGAAACCACTCGCCACGGTCGCCAGTTCACCGCTGTCGACATCGACCCGCACCACCTTGCCCTTGTAGAGCAGCGGCCCGTAGAGTTCGCCACTGCGGCTGAAGTCGAAGCCGTTGAGGTGGCCCTGGTCGGCGATCACCTGGCGCGGCTCGCGCTCGCCCTTGGGATCCAGTTCCCAGAGGGCATCGCCCCACAGCACCTGGGTGACGAACAGGCGACCGTCGTTGTCGAAGGCCACCGAATTGATTCCCGGGAGATCCTCGGCCAGCACCCGGATGCTGCCGTCGGGACTGCGCGCGTGGACCTTGCCGGTGAGGATGGAGGTCCACACCAGGGTGCCGTCGGGGCCGAACTCCAGATCGTCGGCCATGCCCTCGGGCGGACCCACGAAGATCTCGGCCTCGCCCGTGGTGGTGTCGACCCGGTAAATGGTCTGGCCGATGACGCTGCCCACATAGAGGTTGTCGTCGGCGTCGAAGGTGAGTCCGTGGACGCCGAGGAAGTCCGCCCCGGGCACCAGGTACTGGACCAGCCAGGGGTCCCGGGTTCCCTCGGTGTCGAGCAGTCCCTGGGCGGTCGGATCGTCGGTGTCTCCGCAGCCGGACAGCGCTGCGGTCAGCAGGGCACCGGCGAGCAGGCGGTTGCGATGATTGTGGTGCATGGGCGCTTCCTCCACAGGGTTGTCTGACGTCCCGGGTCAGCCGTGGGGCAGCCCGACCAGCTTGCGCGCCATGATCACGCGCTGGATCTGCCCTGTGCCCTCGACGATGTCCATGGCCTTGACGTCGCGAAACAGCTTCTCGATCAGGTGATCGCCGCGCGCGCCGACGACGCCCAGCAGCTCCATGCCCAGGCTCGCCGCCTCGAAGGCGGCGGTGGGCGCGAGCGCCTTGGCCATCGAGGCCTCGACGATATTGGCGCGGCGATGATCGGCGAGCCAGGCCGCCTTGAGGCTCAGCAGCCGCGCGGCGCGCAGCTTGCGTGCCACCCGCTCCAGGCGATCGCGGATCCGGGGGTCATCGGTCATGTCCTGGGCACGGGCGAAGGCGATCGCCTCGTCGAGGGCAGCGCGGCCGATGCCCACCGCCATGGCTGCGACCATGGGCCGGGTCGAATTGAAGGTGTTCATGGCGCCCTTGAAGCCTGCGCCGCGCTCGTAATGGCCTTCGCCGCCGAGCAGGTTGGCGCCGGGCACCCGGCACTCCTCGAGGCGAAAGGAGGTGGATTCATAGGCCTTGAGGCCCATCTTGCGCTCGATGTGGAAATCCTGCAGGCCGGGCATGCCGTGTTCCACCAGAAAGGCGCGGTGGCCGGCGCGGCCCAGACTCGGATCCACGGTCGCCCACACCAGGATGAAGTCGGCGCGGCTGGAATTGCCGGAGAACGACTTGTTGCCGATCAGCACCCAGTCCTCGCCGTCGCGGATCGCCCGGGTCTGGATCGCGGCGACGTCGGAGCCGGCGCCCGGTTCGGTCATCGCGAAGGCACCCCAGCGCGGTTTGTCGGGGTTGATGAAGGGTGTCAGATAGCGCTGCTTCTGATCTTCGGTACCCATGGAAATGATGGCGCCCTCGCCGAGCCCAGGCCCGGGCGCCGACACCGCGACGCCGCGATCCCAGTAGGAGAGCTGTTCCGAGAGCAGCAGGGTGGCGCGGCTGTTGCCGACCTTGTCATGGGCGTCCGCGGACCCTTCCTGCTCCCCCCGGTCGGGCCGCCAGCGGGTGCGGCCAAAGCCCATCCCGATCAGGGTCTGGAAGTAGGGATGGTCGGGTGGAATGGGGCGGCCGAGGCGGTCGGCCTCCAGGCCCAGGGGACGCATCTGTTCGCGGCCGAGTTTGTCGAAGGCGGCCAGGCGGTGTGCGCTGGCGGCGTCGATGGCGAAGTCCATGGTCAGGGTTCCTCCGCCAGGATTGGAGACAGGGCAAAGCCGTCGGCGCTGTCCGCCACGGCCGCGCCGGCGAGATCGCGGGCCAGGTCGATGCCGCCGGCCATCAGGGCCAGGGTGCGGGCCTCACGCAGGTATTTCTCCAGCGGCAGATCCTGCATGAAACCCTGTCTCTTATACACATCTCCGAGCCCACGAGACTAGGCATGATCTC
>OJBO01000632.1_pt1 | contig 18244 bp, 17 predicted proteins | sample 1590461 | NCBI WGS metagenome assembly OJBO01 (sample SAMN05416836, study PRJEB24817) | seawater metagenome | isolation source: Sea water | place: Canada:Atlantic | collected 2013-07 | reverse complement strand
TACACCTCTCTATTCGTCGGCAGCGTCAGATGTGTATAAGAGACAGGTCTATGATTTTTCCGTAGCTACTATTGGAAGGGGTAATGTCCTTTTCGAAATATTTATCACGTTTTACAAGTTGCTTTGCATTGTTGCGAAGCGTTTGTGCCATTGCCAGAGCAGAACCTCCAAATCCCATAGTTTACTTTTATGAAGTTTAAAAAAGTAAGTTACAAATTATTTTGTTTTTTTGACATGCTTCAAAACCAAAAAATTCTGTGGATTTATGCCGAGGCCCGAAACATTTTTATTTACAAACCGCACGGCCATATCATAAAACAAAGGGACAACGGGCGCTTCTTCGACAATAATGGAATCCATTTTGGTGTAATTCAATTTTCGTTCTTCAATATTTGAAATCTTCAGTGACTTTTCATAAATACTATCAAAAGTCTGATTTTTAAAGTGCATATAGTTTGGCCCATCGGGAGCAAAGTTGGGACTGTAAAAAAGCGAAAGATAATTTTCGGCATCGGGATAATCGGCAATCCAACTGGCGCGAAAAATATCGAGCTCACCGCTGCTTTTCATCTGTCGAAGTGTGGAAGGAGGCATTACATCTATAGTCACGGCAATTCCAAGTTTTTCAAGTTCGCGTTGCACATATTCGCATAAATCCAAATACTGACTGTTGGTACCGATTGTAATTTCAGGTTTAGAATCACCAGTTTCCTTTTTGTACTGTTCAATCAATTCTTTTGCTTTTTCCGGCTGATAGATATAACCGTCAATTTCAGCATAACCGGGCAAACCTTTGGGAATAAAACCGTGAATGGCGGGAATGCCCATTCCGTTGCGTAAATATGTTACCATTTTTTGGCGATCGAAACCGTAATTAATTGCCTGTCGCAATGTTTTGTTTTGTATTTCTGGGGTGTTTGTTCCCAGGAAATAACCCAGATATTCCGTGTTTAAATAGGGCCCTGTAACCATATAAGACAAATCTTCGTACTTGGGTTGAAGTTCTCCGCGGGTAGTCAATAATTCATCTTTGTAACTACCATCCAAACCTGAAATAAAATCTAGTTTCCCCTGTGCGAATTGCAAAAACTCACTTTGCTTATCGGGCAAAAAAGTAATTGAAACGGCCTCCAAGTATGGAAGTCTTTCTCCGTTCTCATCTCTTTCGAAGTAAAGCGGGTTTTTTCGGAATACGAGCTTTACGTTTTCTTCCCACATTTTAAACTGAAAAGGTCCCGTGCCTACCGGGTTTCTTCGGAATTCATTGCCATAATATTCCACCGCTTCCTTCGGAACCACGGAACAATACCGCATGGTAAGCAATCCCAAAAATGCAGGAAAGGGCTGTTTTAGTTGAATTACAAAAGTGCTGTCATTTTCGGCCCAATATTTTTGAACATAATTCATCACCCAGCTTCCCGAGGAGGCAACCTTTTCATCGGTCAAACGGTCAAAACTGTAAACAAAATCCTGTGCCACAACTTTTCTCGTGTATCGAGGTGGCCCCGCGGAATCCATTTTTGCAAAAGCAATATTTTGATGAAAATAAACATCATTCCGCAGGGTAAATGTATAGATGTAAGTTGAATCATTAATAATCCAGCTTTTCGCAATATCAGGTTCAATATTTAAGGAATCATCCAGTTGCACCAAACCATTATAAAGTTGGTTATCCGGCCAGATAGCTTGCGGATTTCTTGCAAAAGCAGGATCGAGCGTAGGGATGTTTCCGTGTTCGTTGTAGCGGAAGACGAGATGGTCATTTTCGGTTTCTTCATTATTTCCACAGGAAATTAAAAAGAAGAGCACGCAATATTTTGAAATTCTTAAAATTTGATTTTTCAACGGCGCTATCATGTTTTTTCGGGAACCGATTTAAGTTTGTATTTTTGTGCCCTCATTTGCCAAAAATACAATAATGAACGCATCAAAAAAAGTCGCTTTTTATACATTGGGCTGTAAACTCAACTTCAGCGAAACTTCTACAATTGCAAGAAGTTTTGAGGGGGAGGGATTTGACCGTGTTGATTTTTCTGAAAAAGCTGATATTTATGTAATAAATACGTGCAGCGTCACAGAAAATGCCGATAAGCGCTTTAAAACAATTGTAAAGCAAGCACAGAAGGCCAATCCCAAAGCTTTTGTTGCCGCTGTAGGTTGTTATGCACAATTAAAACCACAGGAATTGGCAGATGTAGATGGGGTTGATTTGGTATTGGGCGCTACCGAAAAATTTAAGATTACCGATTACTTAAATGATCTTTCCAAAAACGATTTTGGCGAAGTGCATTCCTGTGAAATTGAGGAGGCAGATTTTTACGTGGGTTCCTATTCCATCGGCGATAGAACGCGGGCTTTTTTAAAAGTGCAGGACGGTTGCGATTACAAATGTACGTACTGCACCATTCCTTTGGCGCGCGGCATTTCCCGAAGCGATACTTTGGAAAATGTATTGCAGAACGCGGCCGATATTTCGGCGCAGGGGATAAAGGAAATCGTTTTAACAGGCGTAAACATTGGTGATTACGGCAAAGGGGAATTTGGAAATAAAAAACACGAGCATACTTTTCTGGAATTGGTAAAAGCTTTAGATGAAGTGGAGGGCATTGAAAGGCTTCGTATATCTTCAATTGAACCTAATCTTTTGAAAAATGAAACCATAGATTTTGTTTCAAAATCGCGCACTTTTGTGCCGCATTTTCACATTCCATTACAAAGTGGAAGCAATGAAATTTTAAAATTGATGCGGCGTCGTTATATGCGTGAACTTTATGTGGAAAGAGTTGCGAAAATTCGTGAAGTAATGCCACACGCCTGTATTGGAGTCGACGTTATTGTTGGTTTTCCGGGCGAAACGGATGATCGTTTTTTGGAAACCTATCATTTTTTAAACGAATTGGATATTTCATATTTGCACGTTTTCACCTATTCCGAAAGGGACAACACGCCTGCGGCTGAAATGGAGGGTGTTGTGCCGATGAAGGTGCGAAACAAGCGCAGTAAAATGTTGCGCGGTCTTTCGGCGAAAAAGCGAAGGGCTTTTTATGAAAGTCAGCTTGGCACAACCCGAACAGTTCTTTTTGAGGGCGAAAACAAGGAAGGCTATATTCACGGTTTTACAGAAAATTACGTAAAGGTAAAAGCCCCGTGGAATCCGGAATTGGTAAATACCTTACAGCAAATTAAACTTACTGAAATTGATGAGGATGGATTGGTGCGGTTTGAGGTAGCTGAAACCGTTTTGGCTTAAATATTAATTCCCACTGGCAATAAATCTTTATACTTTCTGCGGTTTTTTCGCATAAATCCTGCAATTTCAGGGCTGGTGGGCACCAAGCTTATGCCACGGTTTTTTACTTCCTCAAAAACGGCTTTGATAAAAATTTCACGAAAACCCTGCTCTTCGAGATCTTCGGGCATTTCATATTTGGTGAGAAAAATTTTTCGGTCCTGCAAAGCATATTCTATGCGGGCCATATTGTCGCCAATCTCGAGTTCGAACTGTCTCAAAAATTCGTTGTCGGTAATTTCTACATCTTCAATCATTGGGAGTTATTTTAATTTGAAAAAGGGTATTTAGAATGCAGTGATATGGAATGTTTATTTTAAGATACGGAATATGGTAACTTAAAGTGTTATTATATACGCTACTTTTTGATGTTTGGTTTGTGTTCAAAGCAAATTATGACTGAAGTTATTCAGTTGTAAAGAAACAGTTTTATAATTCTATCTTTGTACCCGTAAATTTACGAATAATCTTTGGGCTTTGCCATTTTCTTCACAAAAGACTTATGAATTCTGAAAAAACACATATTTACTTTGTTCCAGGCATGGCTGCCGGAAGTGAAATTTTCCGGAATATTAAATTTCCCGAGAATTATGAAGTACATATTTTGGAATGGTTGATTCCAGAAAAAAATGAAAGTTTGGAAGCTTACGCCAAAAGAATGGCACGACGAGTAAAGGAAAAAGATGCTATCTTGATTGGGGTCTCATTTGGGGGCGTGGTGGTACAGGAAATGAGCCAGTTTTTAAAGTTGAGAAAGCTTATAATTATTTCTAGTGTGAAATCCCGCAATGAGCTTCCGCGGCGCATGAAACTAGCAAGTTTGACCAAAGCCTACAAACTCATCCCAACAAGCTTAGTTTTAAGTGCCGACGATTTGACGAAATATTCCATTGGACCAAAAACAAAAAAGCGACTGTCACTGTATCAGCAATATCTGCACGTTCGGGACAAGCAATATTTGGATTGGGCGCTTGAGAAAATGGTAAATTGGAGCCGAAGGGAAAAGATAAATAATGTGCTACATATTCACGGTGATAAAGATATGGTGTTCCCTTCAAAATATATTAGCGACTATGAAGTTATAAAGGGCGGAACACATATTATGATTTTGAATAAAGGGAGGGAAATTTCGCAAAAGCTTCTGGAAATTTTTGAAGAATAATTTGTTCTTTGATCAATAAAAATTGATGAATTAAGTATCTTTATTGAAAATATGATTATATGAAAATGATAGGTAAGATAGGGTTGGGCGTAATTATTGTTGCGGTTAGTGCCCTTAGCATTCATGCAGTGCAGGATGCCCCAACAGATGCAAATCTTGAAAAAAAATTGGTTAATGATTACAATGTATACGCTTTGCCACTGCCCGAAAAAATGGACTTCGCTGGTGAATCTGTGCCGCTTCACAATCCAGATATCCGCGAAAGGATGGATAGGGAGTTATTGGTAAACACTTACTGGCAATCCAACGGATTGCTGCTTTTTAAGCGAGCCAACAAATATTTTCCACAGATAGAGCCACTATTGAAAAAATACGGACTTCCGGACGATTTCAAATACCTTGCCGTAGCGGAAAGTGGTTTGGAGTACCAAAGTTCTCCTGCCGGAGCTTCTGGAATTTGGCATTTTATGAAGGGAACGGGATTGGAATATGGCCTTGAAATCAATGATTACGTAGACGAGCGTTACAACTTGGAAAAAGCTACAATGGTCGCTGCGGAATATTTAAAAAAATCAAAAGAGAAATTTGGAAGTTGGACTATGGCCGCTGCATCATATAATGCGGGTGTTGGGGGGATGAACAAACAGATAAACCGACAGAAAGAGACCAGCTATTACGACTTATTGTTAAATACCGAAACTAGCAGATATGTTTTTAGAATCTTGGCCTTGAAAGAAATTATGAGCAACCCCCAAAAATATGGTTTCAACTTTAGGGAAAAGGATCTTTACACAAATATCCCTACCTACACTGTAAAAGTGGATACACCCGTTGAGGATTGGTCGGAATGGGTAAAGCCTTACGGAATAAATTACAAAATTTTAAAACTTCACAATCCATGGTTGCGGGATACCTATTTGAAGAATGCTTCGGGTAAGGAATATTTTATTGAAATTCCCGAAAAAGGATATTATCAATAAAAATTATCTTAATGTAATATTTGAAACCCATAAAAGCGTAACGCTTTTATGGGTTTTGTTTTGAAGCAAAGTGCTCTTTGTCTTCGTATCCTAAGTTTTTCAGAAGCGAAATACCATTTAAAAACGAATTGTAGTTAAGCTCAAATGAAATTTCATACTTTTCATTATATGGGTGCAATACGCCACGCCTTACATCTACAATACGTTTGGTTTCATCAATAAAAAAGGAAGTGGGGAAGCCAAGACTGTGCTTCATTATCTCAACAATATGGTCATTGGTGTTTTCCTTTTCATCCACATATATTATATTGATTCTATTGGAATAGTCGCGGGTAGATTTTCGCACATTTTCTTTTGAATCCCAAAAAAGCACCACAAAGTCAATGTCTTTATAATATTTTTCAGCTATTTCATTTAAGGCTGGAATTTCCCCCACACCGGGTGTACACCACGAAGCATAGGTCATCAGGAAAATTGGCTTTTCAAACTTGTATAGTTCAATCTTTCTGCCGGAAAGTTTACGAACTTTAAAATTGTCCAGATAACTCCCGTTAATTACATTATTTATAAGCGAATCAAATAGAAACTCTGCACGTTCAAAATCCTCTTCAGCGTATGCCTTTTGTGAATTTTTCGTGTATTTCCTTATGTTTTTTCCAATCGCTTCAGAGAAATAATCACCTTGCCCAATCTGTGATTGTGCTGAGAAGGAAACCAATAAGAAGAGATAAAGTAGTTTTCTACCCATAAGCAAAAGCTTTGGGCAAATGTAGTCTATTTACTTGATTAACAGGGGTGTATTCGATAAACAGCCACTAAAAATCGATTAAATGCAATAAAATAGAAAATTACTATTAAAAAGAAAATGACTTAAAACCTTCTTCCTCCGCGGCCGCCCTTGCCAAATTGCTGTCTGGGCTGTCCCATCTTTTTCATTTGCTGTTTCATCATTTTTATCTGATCGTCCAGCATATTGTGCTTATCCAGTTTTTTTGCTTCGGCCATAAGCTGTTCAGCCTCGCGTTTTCGGTTTTTGGTCATTGCGATTCCGGCAAGGTTTAATTTTGTCATCGCCATATCTGCAGACATATTCAGACCTAGTTTTTCAGCTTTTTTAAAGTACTTTTCAGCTTCAACCATATTTGTTTGCGAAATCATCAGGCCGTTTAGGTAATTGTAGTAACCTTCCTGTTTGGGTACTAAGGCGGCGCTTGGATTCTTAATTTTATCCAACCATTTTTTGGCTCCGGGGAAATCTTGTTTTCGCAAACGGAGAAATGCAAGCAGGATAATTTCATTTTTAAAATATAGGAGCACAAACATTAAGGAGAGCAAAATGAGCATAATACCATTGCCAATATTTGTCTCGGTGAACTGCCAAACTGCCGCACCGATTACCAAAGCGGCCAAAACTAATTTTATATTTTTATTGAACATTTTAAAGTAATTTGTATGTTATTGTTGAAGTAAGAGAGGTAGGGATTACAATATCGTTCATTTCTGAAACAATTGTTGTTCCCGTTGTTTGTTGGTTTACAACCATTGTTTTTATGATGCCAGTATCAGAATTTGATGTTAATTCTGTTTGTTGTGTCCCGGCTAGTTTCATTATAATGGATTCTTCATCTATTTCCATTTGGATTGTAGAATCTGCTCCCAGTATTATATCATTTTTTGAGAAACTTAAGAGTTTCCAATTGTTTTTTGCATTAACTGCTCCGGAATAATTATTGGTCCAGGTTTGGTTGACACTTACCTTTGTTTCAGGATATATATAGGTAAACTGTTGCATGCTTTCCTTCATGTCTTCATTGTTGAACTCTTTGGCCACACTTTCTCTTATAATTGCTTTTGAGAAATCATCTTCAATTTCCACTTGATCAATCATATTGATTACAAGGTTTTCGATTCCTTCTAAAGATTCTATCTCACCAGTTTTCAACAAAACCATCTGGAATTTTGGACCTATTAACCCCTGAAATATTTTAGCTTCAATATCTTCTTCATTTGCTGGAGGTATAGAGGTGTCAACATCTGAAAAAACACCATAAAGATTGGATTCAGTTTTAAATTTGAACTTTTCAAATTTTACGTCCAGCACATATTTATCTTTAATTACGTTTACAACTTCCATCACAAAAATGCCGCTTAAGTTATTGGTCATTAAATGTTCTATACTATCCATTTCCTGAACAATATTTTGAACAGCGCTCTGTTCAATTCTAAAAATATCTCCCTTTTTAAGATTATATTGTAGCTTCTCTTGGGCACCTAAGGTTTGAATGCCAAAAATATGTAGAAGTAGAAGTAGGTATATAGCTGATTTCATCGGATGGTTTATGTAAAATTTGAAAGGTCGACAAAGGTATAAAAAACAAATAAAAATAATTTGATATTTACATTTGGGAAAGTAAAAAATGATTGTATATTTGCACCCGACTTTTGAGGGAGTACTCTAAAGTTTTTGAAAAAAGAAATTACAGAAGTTAAAGAATACTAAAATGAGCAAAAGAACATTTCAGCCATCAAAAAGAAAAAGAAGAAACAAACACGGTTTTAGAGAGCGTATGGCTTCTGTAAACGGAAGAAAGGTTTTAGCTGCCCGCAGAGCAAAAGGCAGAAAAAGACTATCTGTATCTTCTGAAGCCCGTCACAAAAAGTAATGTTGATAAATTATATATAAAAGGTGTTGTTTAACTAAGCAACACCTTTTTTTTATACCCTAATGCGCCGTAAATTTGCGGCACCGAAAAAAGTAAAGAAAATGCCAAAAAATCCTTCCATTAAATCTGTTCTTATAATTGGCTCTGGGCCTATTGTTATTGGTCAAGCTTGTGAGTTTGACTATTCCGGTTCACAATCCCTTCGATCTTTGCGTGAAGATGGAATAGAAACCGTTTTAATAAACAGTAACCCGGCAACCATCATGACCGACCCATCGATGGCCGATCATATTTACCTGCTTCCGCTTACCACAAAATCAATCGTACAAATCTTGAAAGAACACCCGCAAATTGATGCGGTACTTCCAACGATGGGCGGACAAACAGCACTCAATTTGTGTATTGAAGCGGACGAAAAAGGAATTTGGAAAGACTTTGGGGTAAAGTTGATAGGTGTTGATATCAACGCAATTAATATTACCGAGGACAGAGAGGAATTTAGAGAGTTAATGGAGAAAATAGGGGTGAAAATGGCACCTCAGGCAACAGCCAACTCATATCTGCAAGGAAAGGAAATAGCTCAAGAATTTGGCTTTCCTTTGGTTATTAGGGCATCTTTTACGTTAGGAGGCGCAGGCGCTTCAATAGTTTATAAAGAAGAAGATTTTGATGAATTGCTATCGCACGGATTGGAAATTTCTCCTATTCACGAAGTAATGATTGATAAGGCGATGATGGGATGGAAGGAGTATGAACTTGAATTGCTTCGCGATAAAAATGATAACGTTGTAATTATCTGTACTATTGAAAATATGGATCCGATGGGCATCCACACCGGAGATTCCATAACTGTGGCACCGGCAATGACACTCAACGACCGCACCTTCCAAAGAATGCGAGATATGGCCATCCATATGATGCGTAGTATTGGTGATTTTGCGGGAGGTTGTAATGTTCAGTTTGCCGTTAGCCCTGATGATGATGAAGAAATTATAGCCATTGAGATTAACCCTAGGGTTTCACGTTCTTCGGCATTGGCTTCAAAAGCCACTGGATATCCTATTGCAAAAATTGCTACCAAGCTTGCAATTGGTTATACATTAGACGAGCTAAAAAACCAGATTACCAAGTCAACTTCTGCATTGTTTGAACCAACGTTGGACTACGTAATTGTAAAAATTCCACGTTGGAATTTTGATAAGTTCGAAGGCTCAGATCGTACATTAGGACTTCAAATGAAATCGGTTGGTGAAGTAATGGGCATTGGTCGTTCTTTTCAGGAGGCGCTCCACAAAGCTACACAGTCGCTAGAAATTAAAAGAAATGGAATCGGCGCCGACGGAAAAAGTTATACCAATTACGAGCAAATTCTCGATAAACTCAAAAACGCAAGTTGGGACCGCGTGTTCGTAATTTATGATGCAATCCAGATTGGTATTCCGCTGAGCAGAATTCACGAAATCACAAAAATTGATATGTGGTTCCTTCGCCAGTACGAAGAACTGTTTTTATTGGAAAAGGAAATTTCAAAATATACTTTGGAAACACTTCCGAGGGAATTATTATTGGAAGCTAAACAAAAAGGTTACGGGGATCGTCAGATTGCACATATGCTGAAATGTCTTGAGAGTCAAGTCTACAAAAAACGTGAGGAAATGAACATTCAGCGCGTTTATAAATTGGTTGACACCTGTGCTGCAGAATTTAAAGCGGAAACACCCTATTATTATTCCACCTTTGAAAACGAAATGCAGCTTGAAGACCAAAAGCCTTATTCAGAAAACGATAGTATAGTAACCGAAAAGAAAAAAATCATCGTTCTCGGTTCGGGCCCAAATAGAATAGGGCAGGGCATCGAGTTTGATTATTGCTGTGTTCACGGTGTATTGGCGGCAGCCGAATGTGGTTATGAAACTATAATGATAAACTGCAATCCCGAAACGGTTTCCACAGACTTTGACGTTGCAGATAAACTGTATTTTGAACCAGTTTTCTGGGAACATATCTACGACATTATTCGTCACGAAAAACCCGAAGGCGTAATTGTTCAGTTGGGTGGTCAAACGGCTTTAAAACTTGCCGAAAAGCTTGACCGTTATGGAATCAATATTATCGGAACAACTTATAAATCTTTGGATTTGGCCGAAGACCGAGGAAGTTTCTCAACACTTTTAAAAGAAAACAACATTCCTTACCCAGAATTTGGAACGGCAGAAACTACTGAAGAAGCCCTTGCACTTGCAGACCAGCTTGATTTTCCGTTATTGATTCGTCCTTCCTATGTTTTGGGTGGACAAGGGATGAAAATTGTAATCAACAAAAAGGAATTGGAAGAACACGTGGTGGATTTACTACGTAAAATTCCGAATAACAAGTTATTGCTTGACCATTATTTGGATGGTGCCATTGAAGCCGAGGCAGATGCAATTTGCGATGGTGAAAATGTATATATTATTGGAATAATGGAGCATATTGAGCCTTGCGGAATCCATTCCGGAGACTCAAACGCAACTTTGCCACCTTTTAACATTGGTGAATTTGTTATGCAGCAAATAAAAGATCACACCCATAAGATTGCGAAAGCATTAAATACTGTTGGGTTGATAAATATCCAGTTTGCAATAAAAGATGATAAAGTGTACATTATTGAAGCCAATCCACGCGCCTCGCGTACGGTTCCTTTTATTGCGAAAGCTTATGGAGAGCCTTATGTAAATTATGCCACAAAGGTAATGCTGGGACATAACAAAGTAACCGATTTTGATTTTAATCCGAAACTGGAAGGTTTTGCTATAAAGCAACCGGTTTTTAGTTTCAACAAATTCCCGAATGTAAATAAACAATTGGGGCCCGAGATGAAGAGTACGGGCGAGAGCATACTTTTTATCGATAGTTTAAAGGATGATGCCTTTTATGATCTCTATGCAAGGAGAAAAATGTATCTGAGTAAATAATCAGATTTGTGTTTTTTTTTGTAAATTAGATAACTAACCTTTTGAGATATTCATTTATGAAAAAAATTACTTTGTTCTTATTTTTTATTGCAACGAATATTCTGATGGGTCAGAATGTTGTTGAAATTGCTTGGGGACAAGGTATCAATGAATCTGTGGCAAGCCCTACAATAGAGGTTGGAGATACTGTTCTGTGGATTTGGAATGATGGTTCACAAAAAAGTGTAACGGCTCTTCCCAATGGCACCGAAACCTTTAGCAGTGGCACACTTGATGGTTTAAATACTGAATTTTCACACACTTTTCAAAAACGAGGAGTAACGGAATATCAAAATGAATCAAATCCTTTGATGCGCGGAAAAGTTACCGTGGTTGGAAAACTTTCCGTAGAGGATAAATTCGTGAAAAACTTAAATTTTTATCCCAATCCCGTAAGAAATGAATTGATCATTTCTTCTATATTCAAAGTAGATAGTTATCAAATTTATAATGTACTTGGTACACTTGTTTCAGAAGGAAAGGGGTCGGGCATTTTGACTCAGGTAGATATGAGCCGACTGAACAGCGGTTTGTATTTTGTAAAAGTAACTTCAAATAACCTGCAGACTACGCTGAAAATTGCTAAAAAGTAATTTTTAAAATCTATTGACGATTAAAGTGTGGTGATTGTTCCTTTACCACATCATTAATGAAATATTTTGTGTCGCCCCAAAAGAAGAAGGTAGTAAAGCGTTCTACATAGCTTACTTTTACATAGCTGCCTTGATACTCCTTTAATTTATCTATTACATCCTTCTCCTGATCTAAAACTGAAAAGGAAAAAATCTGTGCGCCGCTAATACCTTGACTGATTTCTCCTTCCCAGGTTTTTACAACTACGCCTTTATGGCTAAATTTAATAAGTTCTCCCGCTCTGGTCCCTTCACTATAGGGTACAAAATACACAAAAGCGAAGTAAAGCAAATAAAGCGCCAATAGGCTTCCCAGGATAATGATGAGTATTTTTTTCATAATTTCTTAATTTGAATCTTGTTCATCGTCGTTATTAACATTTGCCTTTTTTAACCACGAAGCCTTCATTTTATCCTTTGGTGAAATGCCCAATTCCTCAAGTTTGTTGATGTCCTTGATTAAATTTTGGTTACCTGTTAATTTTTTCATCGCTCCATCGTATGCGCTCTTTGTGGAAGCTATTCTATTTCCAACCGTTTCCAAATCGTCCAATAGAATTTTGAATTTGTGGTAAAGGCTACTTGCATGGTTGGCAATTTCCAACGCATTTTGTTGTTGCTTTTCGTTGCTCCACAGCGCGTCTATGGTCCGCAATGTTGAAAGAAGTGTGGTTGGACTCACCAACAATATATTTTTCTGAAAAGCAGTGTAAAAAAAAGAATTATCAAAATTTTGGGCCAAATATAGGGCTGGCTCAATGGGAATAAACATCAAAACGAAATCGGGAGATTGGATTCCGTGTAAATCCTCATATTTTTTTGAGCTTAATTGGGTAATATGATTTTTTAAGGATTGAACGTGGTCCTTTAAAAATCTTTCCTTTAAACCTTCGTTTTCTTCGTTTACGTATTTTTCATAAGCTGTCAAAGATACTTTTGAATCTATTATCATTCTTTTGTCATTGGGCAAATGGATAACAACATCAGGCAGCACTTTGTTCCCATCGACATCGGTATAGGATTTTTGGACAAAATACTCCCGATCTTTGACCAAATTCGATTTTTCCAATACGCGTTCCAAAATAAGTTCGCCCCAGTTTCCTTGGGTCTTGCTTTCTCCTTTCAGTGCCTTTGTAAGATTGTTTGCCTCTTCACTTATTTTCACATTCTGTTCGTTTAGGAATTGAAGCTGTTTCCCGAGTTCTGCGTGTCCTTTGATGAAATCTTCGTTGCTTTTCCCAACTTTTTCCTCAAATTCCTTGATTTTTTGATTCAAGGGTTTTAGTATTCCTTCAATATTTTCCTTGTTCAATTCCGTGAATTTGTGGGTTTTATCCAACAAGATTTTATTAGCAAGATTTTCAAACTTGTCATTGAAATCTTTTTCGAAATTTTTGAAGCGTTCCTTTTCCTTTTCAAGTTCGGAATACAAGGCTTCATATTCCGCGCTTTGGCGTGAGAGCTGCATGTTTGCCTGTTCTTTCTCTTTTTGTAAAGATTCCTTTTCCGAGACTAAAAGCCCCAAACGTTCGTTAAGTTTACCTTCTTGCAGTTGTGCGTTCTCAAGGCGTTCTTCAAGTTTACTTGTTTCGGTTTTACTTTTTAAACGAGCAAAGTAATGACCTAAAAATGCACCGATTAACAAGCAAATAGCAGCAAGTAAGAGAAATAGAAAAGTTTCGTTCATTGCAATAAATTTTAAAGTAAAGATACTTATTTCCTAATGGTAAAACGTCCGGTTTTTCCATCAAAATCTATGGTTTCTTTCGGAAAAAGTGAATCAAATCTTCCAGCTTCAATCAGTTTGCAGGGGTCGTCAAAATATGTTTCTCCTTTTGCCATCACGAGCATTTTGTCAGTAAGCTGAATGGCCAAATCTATTTCGTGGGTTGAAAAAAGAATTGTTTTTTTTGTTTCCGAGGCTAACTTCTTCAATAGTTTCAGGATATAGGCACGGTGATAAATATCCAAATGTGTTGTGGGTTCATCCAATATAATTAGTGGGGTGTCCTGCGCCAATGCTCTCGCTATCGCCACTCGTTGCATTTGTCCGTCGCTCAGTTCAAAACATTTTCTATTGGCCAAGGCTTCAGTTTCTGTTGCTTCCAGTGCAGATTGAATTGTTTTTTTATCTTCTTCGGAAAGCGAGCCAACCCAGTTTGTGTAGGGTTGTCTTCCCAAGGAAACCATTTCAATAACCGAGAGGTTTTTTGAGGTGGGTGCTTCGGTCAAAACAACGCTTAATTGTGTCGCCAATTGGAATGAGGAATATTCTTTTAAATTTTTTTCATTTAAAAATACCTCACCATTTAAAGAATTTTGCATTCCAGTCAAGGTTCGTAAAAGGGTAGATTTTCCAATACCGTTCGCTCCAACCAAACCAACCAATTCTCCTTTTTCAATTGAAAAATTGACTGTATCGGCAATTATCAGATTTCCTGTTTTTTTCACATAACCCACGGTAAGGTTTCGTGATTCCAAAATGATATTTTTTTTCTTTGAATCCATTTAGAAGAAAAGTTTTCGTTTTCGTACTAAAAGCCAAATAACCACGGGAGCGCCAACCAATGAGGTGATCGCGTTTATGGGTAATGTAAATTCACTGAACGGTAATTGAGCCAGGGTATCGCAGACCAGCATAAGCAATGCGCCACAAAGCAGAACGGCAGGCATTAAGACTAAATGGTTCGAAGATTTATAAAACTGGCGCACCAAGTGTGGCACCGCAAGCCCAACAAAGGCAATGGGTCCCACAAAGGCCGTAATGCTTCCAGCTAGAATGCTCGTAGCCAGTATTATTATAAATGTGGTTTTTTTGATGTGAAGCCCCATGCTTTTCGCATAATTTTCACCTAAAAGTAATGCGTTTAATGATTTGCTGCTAAAAATACTTAAAAGCAAACCTGCCAAAAAACAAATTACTAAAATAAAGACGCCTTGCCACGATTGGTTACCCAAACTTCCGAAGGACCAAAAAATGTATTGTTGAAGTTGTTCCGCATTACTGAAATATGACAAAACCGAAACTACGGCTGTTGTCACACTGCCAAACATCAACCCGATGATCAAAATGGCCATCGTGTCTTTTATTCTGAAAGTTATGGCTAGTACGGCAAGTAGTACCAAAAAACTCCCTAATGCGGAGGCGATTACCAAGCTCCACTGGCTTAATAATAGTGTTCCAAAAAACCCTCCAAATGCACTTGCACCCAAAATTAAAATGGCAACGCCTAAACTTGCGCCACTGCTAAGCCCTAAAACAAAAGGACCTGCCAAAGGATTTCTGAATAAGGTTTGCATCAACAATCCAGAAATTGCCAATCCGCCACCGGCGAGCATTGCCGTAATTGCTTTTGGTAAACGGTAATCCATTAAAATATAACGCCAAGTTTCTTTTGAAGCACCATTTCCTATAAAAACCGAAAATATTTCATCTAAAGGAATGGAGACTGAGCCCATACTTAAATTCACCAAAAAAACTGCAATGAGCACTAAAAACAGAACCAAAAAGTGAAACCGGTATGTTTGAGAAGTTTGCATTATTGAAGTTGATCAAAAAAGAAAATATTGTAGTCGGGCAGTAATTGAGGATGGAAAATTTTAATAAGATCTTTGAGGACTAAATCTGGTCGGTTAGGCGCCAATTCATAATAAACAACTCCACCCGTTTCCCCTTTTTTCAGGCTGTATGAATACACTTTCCCAGATTTGTAGGCATTAAATTGTGAATAGGCCTGACTTGCGTTTTTCATTTCCTCCAAACTTGTGAATTGTCCTGGGCCAATCCAAATATCGGCCTTATGACCTTTTTCAATAACAGATTCCAAATTTAGGGATAAACTTCCAGTACCCTCAGAATGTTTCCAAAGATAATCGCCATTTGCATCGGCAATAAACTGCGCTCCCCAACTATCGCCCTGCGGCATATACCAAACGTCTTTATACATTGCACCACTGATCACAGTTGGGGTTTCTTTGGCGTCGGAAGCTATTTTTTTAGCAGATAGATACTCGGTCTCTATATTTTTAAAAATACTGTCGGCTTCTTTTTCTTTATTGAAAAAGGCTCCGAAAAACTTAATCCACTCGGCTTTTCCCAAAGGTGACGTTTCGGTCCAATCTGAATTGTAGAGCACTGGAATCCCCATTTGTTGAAGGGTTGAGTATGCAGAATTATTTCCGTCCACGGCAAAACCAATAACCGCATCTGGACTCAGATCTATCAAAATCTCTGTATTCAAGTCTTCGTTTTTGCCGATCTCAGAAATTTTTCCTTCGGAAATTTTCTTTCGTGTTTTTTCTGAGGAAATATAATCCAGATTTGGAAAACCGATTAGAGCTTCCAATTCATTCAGCATTTCCAATGAAGGAATGTGGGTAGTGGAGGTGACCACAATTTGTCTCACGGGAACTTCAACCACAGCGTCATAATTTTCAGGATTTTTTATAGGAGTGTTTTTTTTAACTAAAGCATATTTAAACGTTTTGTCAGTTCCCGGCCAGGGCTTTTTTAAAGTGATAACCTTAAAATTTCCCAGCTCCTCAATTTCAAAACCCTCCGCATAGGTAACTGATACCATTTTTTGGGTTTGATTTTCAGTTTTTATTGGTTCGGAAGTATCGCCATTGTTTTTACAGGCAGTAAAAAAAATAAGGATGTTTATGAGGAAAACAATTTTTTGCATCCCCAAAAATAATGGTTTTGTTTGGGCGAACTAATATTTAAAACCTATTTTTGCAGTGAATTTTGGTGAGCAGTTTTCCGTATCGTAAAACGCTCTTAAAAGGGAATTCGGTTAAAATCCGAAGCTGTTCCCGCAACTGTAAGTCGTCCCGAAGTATTTTCGGGCGTGCATGCTTCAAAAACCACTGTTCGCATATGGCGGATGGGAAGGTTGCACAAAAAGACAAGCCAGGAGACCTGCCTTATTCATAACATAAAACGTCAAACTTTCGGGATAAAGGTTGAATTATGAAGCAAATAGGTTTCCATATTATTTATATTATTTTTCTGGCCTCGGTTTCAGCGAATGCACAATTGGACAGTATCCAGCGGTTGCCCGAAGTAATGCTGACCGATTCAAAATTCATACACTTTTCAAAAGGATTTAAACTTGAAAAACTCGAAGATTCCATTGTGGAAAGAAATGCTGGCTCGCTAACGGAAACGCTCCGGTACAATTCAACAATTTATTTTAAGGAGAACGGATTTGGGATGGTATCTTCGCCTTCCTTTCGGGGTACAAATGCGGCCCAGACTGCCGTAGTTTGGAACGGAATCAATATAAACTCGGTATTTACCGGCCAAACCGATTTCAATATAATTTCTCCTTTAAATTATGACGAAATTTCAATAAGAAGTGGCGGCGGTGGTGTACAATATGGTAGTGGCGCCGTGGGCGGGAGTATTCATCTGAATAATTCCTTTTCTTTTGAAAAAATGGATATTACGAAATTTGGGCTACGCTATGGTAGTTTTGCCACGTTGGGAGGTAATGCCAATACAACACAAACTTGGGGCAATCATTATTTAAATGTCGGTGTGGATTTTATCAGTTCAGAAAATGACTATGATTATGTGGGAAGGAATCAAAAAAATAATCACGGAGAATTTTTACGTTTTTCGGCAAAAATAAATGAAGCGCGTAAGCTGGAAAATGGTGTGGCAACCTGGAATTCGGAATATACGTATAACGACCGGAATTTTTCGGGAAGCTTAAATACTGTTGGCAAAGATGCCTATAAAGATATTGCTACGAGAAATCTTTGGCAAGTGCAACAAAAACTGGGTGCTTTTCAAACCAAGTTGGCAGCGGCACATCTTTTTGAGCAGTACCGTTATTTTCCGGATAGTTACAAACCGTTTTATGACGAAGGAAAAGCCAATACATTTATCAGCTTCCTTCAAGCAGAGATTTTTCTTCTTAAAAAGTTACGCTTAAACGGAAAATTAGAGTACAATTATGTAACTGCCGAAGGTAGCAATGTGGGGAAAAATGACCGAAGAACAATGGCTGCAGTGCTTTTGTTGAAACATAAAGTTTCAAAAAAATTCACTTATGGATTTAACATCCGAAAAGAATTTTTGAATGATTTTGAAAATCCTTGGCTTTTTTCGGCCGATGCAAAATGGATAGTTTCAAAACAATACGCTTTTCGTGTGAACGGCTCAAAAAACTATCGAGTTCCTACGTTCAATGATTTATATTGGTACGCCGGTGGCAATGTTGAATTGCAGCCAGAAACTTCGTATCAAACGGAATTGGGGCAGGAATTTTCTTTCGGAAATCTTAAGGCCGATATAGCGGTTTATTATATTTCTTCAGAAAATTTAATAAAATGGATTCCCGGAAATGGCGGAATTTGGGAACCGATGAATATCCAAAAAGCCAGAAATTATGGTCTTGAGGTAGCCGTTGGTTATTTCATAAAATTAAAAAACCAACAAACATTGGATTTTAATGCAAACTTTTCCTATACGAAGGCAGAAGATTTGGAAACTGTCTCTTATACACATCTCCGAGC
>OJBO01000623.1_pt1 | contig 18366 bp, 20 predicted proteins | sample 1590461 | NCBI WGS metagenome assembly OJBO01 (sample SAMN05416836, study PRJEB24817) | seawater metagenome | isolation source: Sea water | place: Canada:Atlantic | collected 2013-07 | reverse complement strand
GAGATCATGCCTAGTCTCGTGGGCTCGGAGATGTGTATAAGAGACAGTGGCAGGCGCGGATGCGCAGTTCCATCATGACCGGGGTGTTGGACGCCTCGGACAGTTCGAACGACGTCTCCACCGCATTGACGATACTGGTCAGGTTCGGGCGCGGATCCATCAGGCACTGGGTGGATTTCATCGCGAAAGCGTGCGTGCGTTCCTGGATGACAGAGGAGCCTTCGCCGAAATCCTCCCCCACCACGATCAAGGTGCCGCCCATCACACCGGGTGAGGCAAGGTTCGACAGCGCATCCGCCGCCAGCAGGCTGACCACCACCAGCAGGCACCAGAATCCCGCACCCGGCGAAACCCTCGCATAGTCTCCGGCATCCGCGATCAGGTTCGAGGCGCCCTGCGACAAGAGCCAGAGCAAACCGGCAAGGCCAAGCGCCGCGCCCGCCAGACGCAGCCCCTCCCGTCCGGAGAGCAAACCAAGCGCGAGGCCGACGACCAAAGCGATCAACCCCGGCCCCGTCACAAAAAGATCCGCCATGCGCCATGCCGCGACGCCCTCACCCGCGACGATACGGTTTGCAGCGAGTGTGAGGAAAGGCAACGCCATCGCGGCGACACCGAGCAGCGCGAAAAGAACGCCGGGCGCAGAGACCTGCAGCCCCGCCCGGCGCGATGTGGTGAGGGCCGAGATTAGTCCAGCACCCCGGTCTGGGTCAGGTGATCACGTGCAACCACTTCGGCAGGCTCACCGCCGACCTGAATACGGCCGTTCAGCTTTTGCAATGTCGCCATGTCCAGCGCGGAAAAGATCGGATTCAGAACCTCGGCAATCGCGGGATATTCCTTTAGAACATCGTCCCGAACCACCGGCGTAGGCTCGTAAACCGGCTGAACGCCCTTGTCGTCTTCCATCACCACGAGGCCGGTCGCGCCCACGCCGCCATCCGTGCCATAGGCCATCGCCGCGTTCACGCCAGAGGTTCCGCGCGCCGCCGCCTGAATTGTCGCCGCCGTGTCACCACCCGACAGAACGACGGTCTGATCCGAACTCAGCTCAAAACCATAGGCTTCCTGCATCGCCGGCAGAACGGCCGGGGAGGAAACGAACTCCGTCGACGCGGCAAGCTTGACCTCGCCGCCCCCGCTCACCCATTTGCCAAAGTCCGACATGGTGACGAGGCTGTTCTCTTCGGCCAGCGGCCCGGTCAGCGCGATGGCCCATGTATTGTTGGCCGGCGCAGATTCGAGCCATGTCAGACCGTTTTCCGCTGCGTCCAGCTCGGCTGCACGGGCGCGGGAGGCTTCGGTGTCCTTCCAGACCTCACTGTCGGCTTCGTTGAAAAAGAACGCCGCGTTGCCGGTGTATTCAGGATAGATGTCGATCTGGCCGGCCAGCAAGGCCTCGCGCACCACCTGCGTGCCACCCAGTTGCAGGCGTCGTTCCACCGGCAATCCGGCATCTTCGAGCGCCAGCGCGATCATGTTCCCCAGCAATCCACCCTCGGTGTCGATCTTGGAGGACACGACGATATCGGCCTGTGCCGCCCCGGCGAGAATCCCGGTAACGCTGGCGGCCGCTAGAATACGTTTGATTGTCATGGATCGTTCTCTCCTGAAAATACCCTTTTGCAGCATTGTAGGGTGGTTGTGCGAGAAGTGTAGCCGCGAAGAGAGTTTTTGCCCACCGTCGCGCGCGCCAAGCCTCTGGGTGCAGAGGCTCGCTGCCTGAACATTGCCGCTCACTTGGGACGGCAGGAAAGGAGGGCCAGCGTGCAGCTATCCTCGGTCGTGGGGCGACGGACGTGCCAAAGGTTTTCTGAAGTTGGCACAATGAAGATTGAACTCGCTGCCCAGACGGTGCGGTTACACGCGCAATGCTGCAATGCACGAATAGCATGGCTCCAAGTATTGTGCGGCCGCAGAAACAACCCTATCTGCTATCTCAGTGATCGGGTCTCTTCTCCTCCCTGACCTGGTCCTGCCAAAAGGCGGCATCCACCTCCTCCCGGATGCCGCCTTTTCCTTTTCCCGCTCAATGCAATACGCCCGGCTTAGGTCACATATCCATCAACGGGATTCCCGAATGTGTGCTTCTGTGGTTCAGTTGTCGCAAGGGTCAGAAAACGGGCGGTGATCATATCCGACATGGCCGTTCTCCTTTGTGGATCAGTGCAGATCCAGCTCGGCACATCGACGCCCTCGGAGGGCGAATACATCGTCAAAGCCGGTAAGTGACTTAAACCGGAAGCGCCGTTGTCTTGAACACCGTGCGCAGGGCAAAGCTCGACTGCATCTGTTGCACCCCCGGGAGCCGGGAGAGATGCTGCCGATGGATGCGTGCGAAATCTTCGGTGCTGTCGGCCACAACCTTGAGCATGTAATCCGCCGTTCCGGCCATAAGATGGCATTCCAGGATCTCCGGGACACGCTTTACCTCGGCCTCGAAGGCGTCCAGGATTTCATCTGCCTGCCCTTGCAGTTTGATCTCGACAAAAATGGTGGAGGGCAGGCCAATCGTGCGGGGGTCCAGCAGGGCGACATAGTCCCGCACGATGCCGTCGGTCTCCAGTCGCTGCACCCTGCGATGACAGGCCGAGGGCGAAAGGCCGACCTTTTCGGATAGATCGGCGTTCGAGATCCGCCCCTTTTTCTGGATCACGCGGAGGATCTTGCGGTCAATGGAATCGAGGGTCATCAGCATCCTTCCGGCCAGGCTTGGCCGGAAAGTATTCGATTTATACGCAGTTTGACGAGGGATTCTTCGCCCGAGCAGCGATCAGGCCGACGATTTCAGCGTGTCGCGGATTTCCAGCAGGACGTCCAGTTGCGTGGGTCCGGCGGGGGCCGCTTCGGCGGGTTGATCGGGGACGCGCTCTTCCTCCATGGAGGCCTTTGCGCGGTTCACGCCCCTGACCAGCATGAAGACGACGAATGCGACGATCAGGAAATTGATCACCGCCATGATGAAGGAGCCATAGGCGAAGACCGCAGCGCCTGCTTCCCGCGCGGCCTCAAGGCTTTCAAACGAGCCGTCACCGGACAACACGACGAAATTGTTGGTGAAATCGACGCCCCCCGTGAACAACCCGATGATCGGGTTAAGCAGGTCGTCCACCATGGATTTCACAATCGCGGTAAAGGCGGCGCCGATAATGATGCCGACGGCCATGTCCATGACATTGCCCTTCGCGATGAAAGCTTTGAATTCGTTCAGCATATGACAGTCTTCCTTACTCGTATGTTTGAAATCCGGGTGCGCCTGTGCACCTGCGCAGGGAGTCTAGCATCTAATCGCACAGGGGCATCCCTTTTATCGACCGCGCGCCCTGCGTAGGTTTGGCCCGAACCACAGGAGTTTACCATGTTCCCCGACGATTTCCCGATCACCGAGCGCTGGCCCGCAAAGGACCCTTCGGTCATTCAGCTTTATTCCTTCCCGACGCCGAATGGGGTGAAGGCTTCGATCATGCTTGAGGAAACCGGACTTCCCTACGAGGCGCACAAGATCACGCTTTCGGATGCGGATGTGAAAAGCGCGGCTTTCCTGTCGCTTAACCCAAACAACAAGATTCCTGCGATCATCGACCCGGACGGCCCGGATGGCGCGCCAATCGGCCTGTTCGAAAGCGGCGCGATTCTGATCTACCTTGCGGAGAAATCCGGCAAGTTTCTTGGGCAGAATGCATCGGATCGCGCCCGGATCATCCAATGGCTGATGTTTCAGATGGGTGGTGTCGGACCTATGTTCGGACAGCTGGGCTATTTCTACAAGTTTGCCGGTTCCGAGATCGAGGATCCGCGCCCCCGAACGCGCTATATCAACGAGGCCAAGCGCCTGCTGTCGGTGCTCGACGGTGAGATGAAGGGCAGAGATTGGATCGCGGGCGACTTTTCTATCGCCGATATCGCTCTGGTCCCTTGGGTGAAAGCACTGGAATTCTATGGTGCCAAAGAGGCGGTGGAATGGGAATCTCGCACTAACCTGATCCCGTGGCTCGACCGGTTCGACGCGCGACCGGCTGTCCAGGCCGGAAGCAATATCCCGGCGCGGAGCTGAGCGTCGCGATCCCAGCGGTCGACTGTTTTGTTGGCAGGGTGCAGGTCGGGGCATATCGCGAGATATCCAAGCAGCCTTGGCGTTGCGGTGACAGGCAAGGCCGAGGCATCCATTTCGTTTGGTACGTGAGGCTCAGCTTTAGGCTTGGCGAGCCGCGCCGAACTTCACCGCGCGACCGGCGTCGCAAGCAATGTTCCATACCCCGCATTGCCCGCCGTACCTCATTCCGTACCTCATGACGACGGCACCGGCCTGGCCTCTCGGGGCGGTGGCCGCACTGCCAAGGGGCCCATGCTTTTACATCCGATCCCATTGCGCTGCGACGGCTGACAAGGCAGGTTCGCGAAAACCGGATGAGGGAGAGGGCGGATGATGCGGCATGGCGAAGAGGTGACATTCGGCAAATCTGGGCTGGACCGCGCTGCGGAATTGCGCGGGCAGGATGATGTGCTAGCGGCTGCGCGCCTCTCTGCGACGTCGGAATGCATCTTGTTGTGGCGCGGCTTTCCACTGTTGTCGGGCGATGCGGTCCTGGCGCGACTTGCGATGGATCATCCGGTCTTGCAGGGACGCGACGCAGTGCCGATCCTCCTGGGGCGCAGCGAGAATGGCTTGGTTTTTGCGCAGGATATTTCGGAATGGTCCCCGGACGCGGCACCTGCTGACCTCGGTCCGGGGCACCATCAGCCCGCGCCGCTTCCGCAGCATCCCGAGATCGAGCAGGGCTATCATTTTGGAGATTTGCGCGGGATCATGGGCCGAATGGAGCGGCGTGACGCAGAGACCCTGTCGACCGCCCGCGCGCTGTTCAACTGGCACTCCACACACAAATTCTGTGCCCGCTGCGGTCAACCGAGCCAGATGAGCATGGCGGGCTGGCAACGCGAGTGCAATGCATGCGGTGGCCAGCATTTCCCACGGACCGACCCGGTCGTGATCATGCTGATCACCCACGGAAACGATTTGCTGATGGGACGCTCGCCGGGGTGGCCCGATGGGATGTGGTCCCTCTTGGCCGGCTTTGTCGAGCCGGGGGAATCGATTGAGGGCGCGGTGCGTCGCGAGGTGATGGAGGAAGCCCGGATCCCCGTTGGCGACGTGGAATACCTGTCAAGCCAGCCTTGGGCGTTTCCTAATTCACTGATGTTCGGATGCCGGGGAGAGGCGTTGGGGCGTGAAATTACGGTCGACCCGGTGGAGCTGGATGACGCACGCTGGTTCTCCAAGGAAGAGGTCATGGACGCGCTCTCCGGAACCCATCAGTCCGTGCGCCCCTTCCGACGCGGGGCAATCGCCGAATTTCTCATCCGAAATTGGGTTGCGGATACCCTTGATTGAGGTTTTTAGGCTATAGTAGTGCCAATCGTCCCGGCCACAGCGTCTTGTGGACCGGACAAGGCAGAGGCAAAAAAGGGCAGTGACCATGAAATTCAGTACGCGCGAGGATATCGACGCACCGATCGAGCATGTTTTTGCGGAACTTTCCGATTTTTCGACTTTCGAACGCTCGGCCATGCGTCGCGGCGCGCAGGTCCGTCGTATGGACACGCAGGACGTGCGTGGCCCGGGGATGAGCTGGCAAGCCGATTTCGCATTGCGTGGCAAGATGCGCTCCGTCCTGATCGAGCTTGAGGAATTCGAAGCGCCGACACATATGGGTTTTTCGGGCAAATCGCCGGGTCTGAACGGGTTCTGCGACATCGAATTGCTGGCGCTGTCGCCGAACAAGACGCGCATGCGCCTCTCGGTCGATATCAAACCGCTGACCTTGTCCACGCGCTTGCTGGTTCAGTCATTGAAACTGGCGAAAGGCTCTGCCGATAAGAAGTTTGAGGATCGGATCGCCGAATTCTCCAAGGACGTTGCGGGCCGGTATCGCCAGACCGCCTGAGAAGACGCGCGGTCGGGGCGGGCCAGCCTGCTCCGGCCCGCAATCGACCCCGGGTCGCTAGCGCCGGCGATCGGCAGGGTAGACGCCCAGAATTTCGACCATCTGAGTAAAATACCGCAGTTCATCCAGCGCCAGCTGGACGTTGGGGTCATCCGGGTGCCCTTCGATGTCGGAATAAAATTGCGTGGCCGTGAAGCTGCCGCCAACCATGTAGCTTTCCAGCTTGGTCATGTTCACGCCATTCGTCGCAAAACCGCCCATAGCCTTGTAAAGCGCCGCCGGGATGTTGCGCACCTCGAACACGAAGGTTGTGATCATGACATTGTCGCCGCGCCGCTGATGATTGGGGTCGCGCGACATGACGAGAAAACGTGTGGTATTGTGGCCGTGATCCTCAATATCGCGCGCCAGCACATCGAGGCCGTGTATCTCGGCGGCGAGATCGCTGGCCAGAACCCCTTCGGTTTTGCGGTCGGTGCCGGAAAGTTCGGCGGCGGCACCTGCGCTGTCGGCGGCGGTTTCGGCCTTGATGCCGTGTTTGCGCAGGAAGCTGCGAGCCTGGGGTAAGAGGACCAGATGGGCGCGCACCTTTTCGATCTCGCTCAGCTTGGTGCCGGGCAGCGCCATCAAGGAGATTCGAACGCGGACAAAGGCTTCGTCTACGATGTGCAGGCCGCTCTTGGGGAGCAGCGAATGGATATCGGCGACGCGGCCATAGGTCGAATTTTCGACCGGCAGCATGGCCAGTTCGGCGGTCCCGTCCAGAACCGCGTCTATGCATTCCTCAAATGTACGGCAGGGCAGCGGATCGTGCTCGGGCCGGGCCTCGCGACAGGCCTCGTGGGAATAGGCACCAAGTTCGCCTTGGAATGCGATCAGCGGTCTGGTCATGCAACGTCCCCCTTGCGCCTCTGGTACCCCGGTCGAATGGTCGCGGCAACTACACCTTGCGTCAGGTGAGGGGAAGCATATAGATACGCGCCGAACACACTGAACAAACATCAGGGACGCGGCATCTCATGTTCGATACGATGACTTTGACCAAGATTGGCGGGGCCCTCTGTGGGGCTCTGCTGGTATTCCTGCTGGGTAACTGGGCGGCCGAGATCGTGTATTCGACCGAGTCCGACGGTCACGGTGACGAGGTCGCGCAGGCCTATGTGATCGACACCGGCGCTGACGAAGAGGCCGGCGGTGCCGAAGAGGAAGGCCCCGATTTCGCTACCTTGCTGGCCAGCGCGGATGTCGATGCTGGTTCCAAGGTCTTCAACAAGTGCAAGGCCTGTCACAAGATCGACGGCACCAACGCAACAGGTCCCCATCTGGACGGAGTCGTGGGACGCGCTGTCGATGCGGTTGACGGTTACGCCTACTCCGGGGCGCTGGCAAAGGTTGCGGACGTCTGGTCGCCAGAGAACCTCGACGGCTTCCTGGAGCGCCCGAAAGGGTTCGCGCCGGGAACCAAGATGTCTTTCGCCGGTCTTCGCAAGGCCGAGGATCGCGCCGACTTGGTGGCCTACCTCCAGTCGCTTGGCGGCTGACCGGGCTGACGGTACCGGGTTTCGACCCGCGACCGGGGTGACACCATGAGAACAGGCCGCGGCATGTGCCGCGGCCTTTTTCGTTTGGCCGCAGGATCGCGTGTTCACGCGGAAGTCACGCATTCTCAACTTGAATGTGGTCACGCGGCCCAAGTAGCTTACCTCGACAGGTATCACCTGAATCCGACACTGGAGGAGCCCCGACAATGCGTGACGTCCCAGCCCGCAACCGAAGAATCGCCATGACCCGCCCCACGGGTTTGCGAAACGCCGGGATCGTCGCCCTCGGAGTGTTGGGCGCCGTGGTCCTCGCCACTGGTCTGCGCGCCGAAAGCCAGGCTGAGCCGGCGATGACCAAGAGCGAGGCAGTGATCAAATCGCACGGGTTCAGCCACTACGGCGATCTCGCCTATCCCGAAGGGTTCGATCAACTGAACTACGTCAATCCGGACGCGCCCAAGGGCGGATACTTTGCGATCGACGCGTCGGGCACCTTTGACAGCATGAACCCCTATAGCCGGAAAGGGCGAGCCGGGGCGCTGTCCTCGATGATGTATGAATCTCTGCTCGATCCGGGCGCGCCTGCGGATGAATACGGCGCGCAATACTGCCTGCTCTGCGAAAGCCTGGAGTATGACGAGGGCAAGACCTACGTGATCTTTCACATGCGCGAGGAGGCGAAGTTCTCTGACGGCACGCCCGTCACGGCGCATGATGTCGTATTTTCGCACGAGTTGCTGCTGGAGCAGGGGCTTCCGTCCTATGCAAATGCCGTGAAGCAGCGGATCACCGGTGCCGAGGCTTTGGATGATCACAGGGTGAAGTTCACCTTTGCGCCTGACATTCCACGCCGGTCGCTGATCGATCAGGCGGGGGGCGTTTCCGTCTGGTCCAAGAAGTGGTTCGAGGAGACGGGCGCGCGTCTGGACGAGCCGCGCATGGACACCTCGCCCGGATCCGGTCCCTACATGGTGGCGGGTTACGACATAAACCGGCGCATCGTCTACGAGCGCAATCCGGACTACTGGGGCAAGGATCTGGCGATCAACAAGGGTCGGCATAATTACGACGAGATCCGTGTCGAATATTTTGCCGATGAAACCGCCGCCTTCGAGGCGTTCAAGGCGGGCGAATACACCTTCCGTCAGGAGACGAATTCCAAGCAATGGGCGACCGGATATGATTTTCCCGCCGTCGATAAGGATTACGTGAAGCTTGAGACAATTCCGGACGGCAACCCGCCGACCAACGTCGGGTTCGTCTTCAACCTCGATCGCGAGGTGCTGAAGGACAAGCGCGTCCGCGAGGCGTTGGCCCTGGCCTACAATTTTGAATGGACCAACGAGAGCCTGCAATACGGCCTGTTCGAACAGCGCCATTCGTTCTTTCAGGACACAGTGCAAGAGGCCAAGGGTGTCCCCGAGGGTAAGGAACTGGAGGTTCTGCAATCCCTCGGCGATCTCGTCCCCCCGGCCCTGCTGACAGAGCCGGTGCGCATGGCACACTCCAGCTCTGCGGACCGTCTGGTGGATCGGGGAAACCTCCGCAAGGCGATGAAATTGCTGGACGACGCGGGCTGGGCGGTCGGGTCCGACGGCAAGCGGCGCAATGCCCAGGGCGAAACGCTCGACATCGCGATTCCGATCAATTCCTCAGGCTCACCGACGATGGAGAGCATGATCCAGACCTACGTGCAGAACCTGCAACAGATGGGTGTGAACGGCGAGGTGCAAAAGGTCGATCCCAGCCAATATACGCTGCGCCAACGCGACCGGGATTACGATATTCTCTTTGCCGGCTACCGGACTTTCATCGGGGCGGGTACCGGGCTGATGCAACTCTATGGCTCCGCGAATGCCGAGGTCAGTCTCTTTAACCCCGCCGGTGTGGCCAGCCCTCTGATCGACGCGCTGATCCTGGTGGCACTTCAGGCCGAGGAGAAGGAAATCGAGACCGCCGCCTTGACCGCGCTTGATCGGGCGTTGCGTTACGAATTCTTCATGGTTCCGGCCTATTACAAGGCCGACAACTGGGTGGCCTATTTCAATATGTACGAGCATCCCGAAACCATGCCGCCCTTCGCCGTGGGCGAGATGGACTTCTGGTGGGTCGATCCCGGAAAGGCCGACGCATTGAAAGCCGCCGGCGCATTGCGGTAAGGCCCTCTCATGGGAGCCTATATTCTTCGACGCCTCTTGCTGGTGATTCCGACACTGTTCGGGATCATGGTCATCAACTTTGCCCTGGTGCAATTCGTGCCGGGTGGCCCGATTGAGCAGATCATCGCCCAGCAGCAGGGGCAGGGCGACGTATTCGGCAGCTTTGCCGGGTCGGGCAGCGACATGGGGCTGGAGTCGAACGCAGGTGCCGCGGCGAGCGAGGCCTACGCAGGCTCTCGGGGCCTGCCGCCGGAGTTCATCGCGCAGCTTGAAGAGGAGTTCGGCTTCGACAAGCCGCCGCTTCAACGCTTCTTCATCATGATGGGCAACTACCTGCGCCTCGACTTCGGGGAGAGCTATTTTCGCAAGGCCGACGTGATCGATCTGGTGATCGATCGGTTGCCGGTCTCGATCTCTCTCGGGCTGTGGTCGACCCTGATCGCCTACCTGATCTCGATCCCGCTGGGCATACGCAAGGCGGTGAATGACGGCTCGCGGTTTGATACATGGACCAGCGGCGTGATCATCGCCGCCTACGCCATCCCGGGTTTCCTCTTCGCGATCCTTTTGCTGGTGCTTTTCGCTGGCGGGTCCTACTGGCGCATCTTCCCGTTGCGGGGGCTGACCTCGGACAATTTCGACCAACTGTCCACCCTTGGCCAAATCAAGGATTACATCTGGCACATCACGCTGCCGGTCTTGGCCTCGACGATCTCCAGCTTTGCCACCTTGACCCTGTTGACCAAGAATTCCTTCCTGGACGAGATCAAGAAACACTACGTCATGACCGCCCGCGCCAAGGGGTTGTCGGAGCGTCGGGTGCTTTATGGTCATGTGTTCCGCAACGCCATGCTGATCGTCATCGCGGGCTTTCCGGCGGTGTTCATCGGTGTATTCTTCGGCGGGTCGATCATCATCGAAACGTTGTTCTCCCTCGAAGGGTTGGGGCGGCTCGGCTATGAGGCGGCGGTGGCGCGCGATTACCCGATCATCTTTGGCTCTCTCTTCGTCTTTGGCCTGATCGGTCTGGTGGTCGGGATCCTGTCCGACCTGATGTATGTCTTCGTCGATCCGCGTATCGACTTTGAAAGCCGGGAGGGCTGAGCATGGTCCATTCCGACACCGATCCCATGCCGGGCCGGATGCCCGGTCAGGACGCGCCGCCCCCCGTGCCGCCGGCGCGACAAGGGCGGTTCACCCTGTCGCCGCTGAACCAACGCCGCTGGCGCAATTTCCGCCGCAACCGCCGCGCGTTTTGGTCGCTCGTCATCTTTGCCGTGCTGTTCGGGATGTCGCTGTTTGCCGAGTTCATCGCCAACGACAAGCCGATGTTGGTGAAATATCGCGACGGCTACTATTTCCCCGTCTTCAACTTCTACCCCGAAACCACATTCGGCGGCGATTTCCAGACCGAGGCGATCTATCGTGACCCCGAAGTCAAATGCCTGATCGAAACCGGAGGGATGGAGGCCTGTTTCGACGATCCCGAAGCCCTGTTCGAGGATGCGCAGGACGGTGTGATCGACGGCGAGGCCATCGCAAAGGGATGGGCGCTCTGGCCGATCATCCCCTACCGGTTCGACACGCCGGTTGAACGCTCTGGCGCCGCACCGCTGCCGCCGAACGTCTTTGGCCGCTACATCGGCGACGACGGTTTCCCGCATTTCGGCATGTTCCCGGATGATCAGCGCGGTGCCAACCTGCTCGGCACCGACGACACCAAGCGGGACGTGCTGGCGCGCGCGATCTACGGGTTCCGCCTGTCGATCATATTCACCATCATCGTAACAACCTGCGCCTCCCTGATTGGTATCTTCGCCGGTGCGCTGCAGGGGTTCTTTGGCGGACGGCTCGACCTTGTCTTTCAGCGCATCATCGAAATCTGGCAGGGTGTGCCGCAGCTTTATGTCATCATCATCCTGTTCGCGATCCTCGGGCGCGGGTTCTGGCTGCTGGTCTTCCTGATGATCGCCTTTGGCTGGACCGCGCTGGTCGGCGTCGTACGCGCTGAGTTCCTGCGCGCGCGCAACCTTGAATACGTGCGCGCCGCCCGCGCCCTGGGCGTGTCGAACATGACGATCATGTTCCGCCATATGCTGCCGAATGCGATGGTGGCGACGTTGACCATGCTGCCTTTCATCGTCACGGGCACGATCGGCTCTCTCGCCTCGCTAGACTTTCTCGGCTATGGCCTGCCATCCTCCGCCCCGTCCCTTGGCGAGATGACGTTGCAGGCCAAGCAGAACCTGCAGGCGCCATGGCTCGGCTTCACCGCCTTCTTCGTCTTTGCCATCATGCTCTCGCTGCTGGTCTTTATCTTCGAGGGGGTGCGCGACGCGTTCGACCCCAGAAAGACGTTCCAATGAGCGGGGATAGCATGCTCGACGTCAGGGACCTCCGCGTCTCCTTCAAGCAGGACGGGCGGTTGATCCCGGCGGTCAAGGGCGTGTCGTTCCATGTCGCCAAGGGCGAAACCGTCGCGCTGGTCGGGGAATCCGGCTCGGGCAAATCGGTCTCCGCGCTGTCAACCGTTCAACTGCTGGGCGACAACGCGCATGTCGAAGGCTCCGTCACCTTCAAGGGCGAAGAGATGATCGGCGTCTCCCGTGCCAAGCTGCGCCAGGTGCGCGGCAATGACATCTCCTTCATCTTCCAAGAACCGATGACATCGCTCAACCCGCTGCACACGCTGGAAAAGCAGTTGGCCGAATCGATCGAACTGCACCAGGGCCTGCGCGGTGACGCCGTTCGCGCGCGCATTGTCGAACTGTTGGAAAAGGTCGGCATCCGCGACCCCGCAAGCCGTCTCGGCGCCTACCCGCATCAGCTTTCTGGGGGACAGCGCCAGCGCGTGATGATTGCCATGGCGCTGGCGAACCGCCCCGAGCTTTTGATCGCGGACGAACCGACCACCGCGCTCGACGTGACGATCCAGGCGCAGATCCTCGACCTTCTCGCGGACCTCAAGACGGAAGAGGGGATGGGGATGCTCTTCATCACCCACGATCTGAACATCGTGCGCCGGATTGCCGACCGCGTCTGTGTCATGAAGGGCGGGGAGATCGTGGAAACCGGCCCGACGGTCGAGATCTTTGCCAACCCGAGCCACCCTTATACGCAAAAGCTGCTTGCGGCCCATGCCACCGGCGCGCCCCTCGCGGCGGCCAGCGATGCGCCGGTGGTGGCCGAAACCGATGATCTGCGCATCTGGTTTCCGATCCAGCGCGGGCTCTTCAAGCGGACGGTCGGACATGTGAAGGCGGTCAATGCGGCTTCCATTCAGGTGCGGGCGGGCGAAACCCTGGGCATCGTCGGCGAATCCGGCTCGGGCAAAACGACCTTAGCACTCGCCATCATGCGGCTGATCAACTCCGAGGGCGGCATCACCTTTGACGGCTCGGACGTCCGCGACTGGTCGACCCGAGAATTGCGGGCCAAGCGCGCCGAAATGCAGATCGTGTTTCAGGATCCCTTCGGCTCCCTCTCGCCCCGAATGACCTGCGCGCAGATCATCGCCGAAGGGCTGACGGTCCACAAACTCGCAACCGACAAGCCGCAGCGCGACCTCGTTGCCGAAGTCATGATCGAAGTCGGTCTCGATCCGGTGACGATGGACCGCTACCCGCATGAATTTTCCGGCGGTCAACGTCAGCGGATCGCCATCGCCCGCGCGATGATCCTGCGCCCCAAGCTGCTGGTGCTGGACGAACCGACCTCCGCGCTCGACATGACGGTGCAGGTCCAGATCGTGGAGCTGTTGCGGACCTTGCAGGAAAAATATGGCCTCGCCTACCTCTTCATCAGCCACGACCTGAACGTCGTTCGCGCCATGTCGCACCGCGTCATGGTGATGAAACAGGGCGACGTGGTCGAAGTCGGCACGGCCGAGCAAATCTTTACGGCGCCCGAGCACCCCTACACGCAACAGCTTCTCGCCGCCGCGACCATGACGGCGTGAAAAAGGGGGCGCGACGGCCCCCTTCATCTTTCCGGTAAATACGCCTGATCACATCTCATTCAGCGCGCACATGTCCTGCTTTAGAAAAACGCCTGCAACCCGGTCTGCGCACGCCCGAGGATCAGCGCGTGGACGTCGTGCGTACCCTCATAGGTGTTGACCGTCTCCAGATTTGCGGCGTGACGCATGACCTTGTATTCGATCTGGATCCCGTTTCCGCCATGCATGTCGCGCGCCATGCGGGCGATATCCAGCGCCTTGCCGCAGTTATTACGCTTGATCAGGGACACCATCTCAGGCGCCGCGCGGGCCTCGTCAAACAGGCGACCGACGCGCAGGGCGGCTTGCAGGCCCAGGGTGATCTCGGTCTGCATGTCGGCCAGCTTCTTCTGATATAGCTGAGTCCCGGCAAGGGGCTTGTTGAACTGCTTGCGGTCCAGACCGTAGGAATGCGCCTGAAACCAGCAATCCTCAGCCGCGCCCATGACCCCCCAGGCGATGCCGTAGCGCGCGCGGTTCAGGCAACCGAACGGCCCTTTCAGGCCCGAGACATGCGGCAAGAGTGCCTCTTCGCCGACTTCGACGTTATCAAGGACGATCTCGCCGGTGATCGAGGCGCGCAGGCTAAGCTTGCCGCCGATCTTGGGCGCGCTCAGCCCCTTCATACCCTTGTCGAGCACAAAGCCGCGGATCGCTCCGTCATGCGCCTCGGATTTCGCCCAGACGACAAAGACATCGGCAATCGGCGCGTTGGAAATCCACATCTTGGACCCGACGAGGCGATAGCCGCCCTCGGTCTTGATCGCGCGGGTTTTCATACCGCCGGGGTCCGACCCCGCATCGGGTTCGGTAAGGCCAAAGCAGCCGATCCATTCGCCCGAGGAGAGTTTCGGCAGGTATTTCTTGCGCTGCTCTTCGGATCCGTAGGCGTAGATCGGGTACATCACCAGCGACGATTGCACCGAACACATGGAGCGAAAGCCGCTGTCGACCCGCTCTACCTCGCGCGCGACGAGGCCATAGGCGACATAGCCTGCGCCCAACCCGCCGTATTCCTCGGGGACGGTCACGCCGAGCATCCCGGCGGCGCCCATTTCGGCAAAGATTTCGGGATCCACACCTTCTTCGAGGTACATCTTGTCAACGCGCGAGGTCAGGCGATCCTGGGAAAACGCACGGGCGGATTCACCAATCATGCGCTCGTCCTCTTCCAGTTGGTCGTCCAGCAGGAACGGATCCTGCCAAGAAAAACTGGACATGTTGGGGCGGTCTTTATCTTTGATGGCGGGCCTGTTCTCGGCGGACATAACGGTCTCCCTATGATTTTCTTGCGTATTATATGGCGGGGTTTGCGCCATGGATAACGACTTATGCTATGGAGGTCATGAGATCTTCGCATATAGTTTGCGGATGCGTCACACCTACACCCCCACCATCGCAGAGCTGGAGGCCTTTTGCGCCTGCGCGCGCGGCGGCACCACCGTACAGGCCGCCGAAACTCTTGGCTTGACCCAAAGCGCCATCAGCCGGTCTATCGCGGGATTGGAGGGACGGCTCGGCGTGGCGCTGTTCGTGAGAGCGCGACAGCGTATGACTTTGTCCGACGCGGGGCGCGCGTTCCTGCGCGAGGCGGAGCCCTTGCTCGACCGCCTGAACGAAGCCGCGATGACGGTCATGGCCTTCGGCGGGCAGGCGCGTGTGTTACGTATCGCAGCCCTGCCAACCTTTGGGCGGTTGTGGCTCATTCCGCGATTGCGCGCGTTTCAATCCACCATGCCGGGGCTGACGATTGACATGGCCGCGCGGCTCGCTCCGGTCGATTTCGAAGCCGAACCCTTCGATCTGGCGATCCAGCGCACCCAGCACCGGACGTCTTCGGCCACCCATATTCACTTGCTAGACGAAGAGCTGGCGGTGGTCGCCGCGCCCGGCCTCGCCGGGGGACGGCTGACAAAGCACGAGGTGATGAGATTGCCTCTTTTGCAGCAATCGACCCGGCCGACGCTCTGGCCGGACTGGTGCCGGGCTGTCGGGCTGGATCCCCGCCTGGCGCTGCGCGGCGCACGGTTTGACCACTTCGATATGGTTCTGGACGCGGCCATTGCCGGATTGGGCATCGCGCTCGTGCCGGAAATTCTCGCCCGCGCCGCCTTGGGTCGGGGTGAACTGATCCGCGCGCTGCCGGGTGATTTCGAGACCGGGCAGGCCTATACTCTGATCTATCCGGATCGCAGCGAAGAGCTGCCGCATTTCGCCCGTTTCAAGGACTGGTTGCGGGCGGAAATCGAAGGGATATGGGCCTGAGAGGACGGGGCGCAAGTGTCTCCGCCTTGTGATTTGCGCAATGGCGAGGCACATCTACATTAACGAGAGGAGGGCCGTCATGACCCCGGAAGAGATCGCAAAACTGCCTTATCGGCCCTGTGTCGGTGTCATGCTTGTTAATGACGCGGGCGAGGTTTTCGTCGGACAGCGCATCGACAACCCCGGACCCGCCTGGCAGATGCCGCAAGGTGGCGTCGATCCCGGCGAAAACCCGCGTGAGGCCGCCCTGCGCGAGCTGTGCGAAGAGACCGGCGTAACGGCTGACAAGGTGGTGATCGAGGCAGAGACAACCGATTGGGTGCCCTATGATCTGCCCGCCGAGCTGGTGCCAAAGCTGTGGAAAGGGCAATTTCGCGGGCAGGAACAGAAATGGTTTCTGATGCGTTTTACCGGCACGGATGCGGATGTGAACATCGCGACGGAGCATCCGGAATTCAACACGTGGCGCTGGATGCCTGCTGCGGACCTCGTCGATAACATCGTGCCGTTCAAACGTGCGGTCTATACCGCCGTGTTGGACCAGTTCAGTGGGAAGTTATGATCCGGACCCTTGGAAACCTCCTCGTTTTTGCCGCTGCGAGCCTCACCGCCGCGCCCGCCGTCGCCTTGTCCTGTCTCAGACCGGATGTCTCGCAATCCTACAAGGCGGCGTCGGAGGCCGCTGAGGCCTATATCGTCGTGCATGGGCAGTTGCAGCACGACAAGGTCAGCGTGCCAGAGCGGACCCAGGAAGGCGGGGCGCCTGAAACGTTCGAGGCGCGCTTGGTGGGGTCATACCTCAACGGCGCGGATTTCAGCGGCGCGTTCGACGCGCCCGTGACCGTGACCCTGAATTGCGCGGTCGTCTGGTGCGCGCCCTTACCGCCGCAGGATAGCGATATCCTGGCCTTTGTGCAAAAGACCGAAAGTGGCTTTTTGATCGACGCGCAACCCTGCCAGCAATGGCTGTTCACCGCGCCAACCGCTGCCCAGATCGAACAGATCACCTCCTGCCATGCGGGCGGGGATTGTACGCCGTCAAACTGACGCCTTCGACCCCTCAGCCATTTCAGTCGCGAAAATCGAAGAAGCCTTCGCCCGCCTTCGCCAGCAGATCCAGTGCCATCTCACGCCCCAGATCCGCGCCGTCTTCGATCGGCGCACTTCGATCATCGCTCAGGCTTTCCGACCCATCAGGGCGCAGGATTTCGCCGCGCATGCGCAGGGTGCCACCGTCCAGTTCCGCCAGACCGGCAATCGGGGTTTCGCACGACCCGTCGAGGGCGGCGAGGAACGCGCGCTCTGCGGCGAGTCTCTGCCCCGTCGTCTCGTCGTGGATCGCATCGAGCATGGCCGCGACCCTCGCATCGTCCTGCCGCCGTTCGATGCCGATGGCACCCTGCGCCACGGCTGGCAACATGTCCTCGGGATCGAGCGCGGATTGCGCGATCTCGGGTCGGCCCAGACGGTTGAGCCCGGCCATCGCAAGAAACGTCGCGACCGCCACACCGTCGGAGAGTTTCCGCAGGCGGGTCTGCACGTTGCCCCGGAACTCCACCACGTTGAGGTCGGGTCGCCGCACCAGAACCTGCGCGCGACGACGCAGGGATGAGGTGCCGACGTTCGCCCCCGCAGGGACATCGGCGAGCCGCTTGAAATCGTTCGAAACAAAGGCGTCGCGCTCATCCTCGCGGGGCAGGTAGCAATCGAGGGTCAGCCCCTCGGGTTGCAAGACGGGCATGTCCTTCATCGAATGAACGGCGATGTCGATATCCCCCCGGATCATCGCCGCCTCGATCTCGCGCGTGAACAGGCCCTTGCCGCCGATCTCCTTCAACGGGCGATCCTGTACGCGGTCACCGGTCGTCTGGATCACGCAGATCTCAAAGGCTTGGGGCGGTAGGTTGAACGCGCCGGCCAGTCTGTTGGCCGTCTCGTGGGCCTGGGCCAGCGCGAGCGGGGAGCCACGGGTCCCGATCTTCATCGGGCGGTCGGGGGAGGGGAGGTCATGCGTCATGTCCTTGGTCTAGACGTGGCACTTGGTCCATGCAAGCGGGGCCGCTTGACTTCGCCTCGCGACCCGGCGACCACGTATGGATGGAGAACACAATGACAGACAAGACGATCCTGAAGGCCCTGCGCGGCGAGGTGCAGTCCACCCCACCCATCTGGATGATGCGACAGGCGGGGCGCTACCTGCCGGAATACCGGGCAACGCGCGCCAAGGCCGGGGATTTCCTGTCGCTGTGCTACAATCCGGAGCTGGCCGCCGAGGTCACCTTGCAACCGATCCGGCGCTATGGATTTGACGGCGCGATCCTGTTCGCGGATATCCTGCTGTTGCCTCAGGCGCTCGGTGCGGACCTTTGGTTCGTGACCGGCGAAGGTCCGCGCCTGTCCACTGTTACCTCCTGTCTCTTATACACATCTCCGAGCCCACGAGACTAGGCATGATCTCG
>OJBO01000610.1_pt1 | contig 18740 bp, 19 predicted proteins | sample 1590461 | NCBI WGS metagenome assembly OJBO01 (sample SAMN05416836, study PRJEB24817) | seawater metagenome | isolation source: Sea water | place: Canada:Atlantic | collected 2013-07 | reverse complement strand
AGCGTCAGATGTGTATAAGAGACAGAAATACTGATGACGATTTCCAAGTTTTCCATGAACCACTAATCTACAAAAAATTCGTCCTTAAAACCTATTAAATACAACTTTTGGCGGGCACGAGTTACTGCTGTATAAAGCCAGCGTAGGTATTCTTTATCAATACCGTTTGGAAGATATGGCTGCTCCACAAAAACAGTGTTCCACTGCCCTCCCTGCGATTTGTGGCAGGTAATGGCATAACTGAATTTCACCTGTAGCGCATTAAAATATTTATTGTTTTTTACTGCCAGAAACTTCTTGTATTTAGATTTTTCTGAAACATAATCCTTCATTACTTCTTGGTAAAGTTTGTTGGATTCATCATACGTTAGCGAAGGGCTTTCAGAGGTTAAAGTGTCCAAAAGAAGTACGGTTTCCAGAGGTTTCATATTTGGATAATCTACCATTCTGATTTTCACTTCGGCGAAACGAAACCCATATAATTCCTTAAAAGCGAAAATTTCCAAAACCTCAATTATATCGCCATTGGCAATAAAACCTGCCTCACTGGTACTATCCACCCAAAAATAATTGTTCTTTACCACCATTAAATAATCACCTGCCGAAAGTTCGGATTCTTGAAAAAGGATGCGCTCGCGAATGCTTTGATTGTAGAGATTCGCCCTTTTATTTGAGCGAACAATAATAACAGTATCTTCATTTCCTAAAGATGAATAACTATCGTTTATTGCATCCATAATCTCCTGGCCATCGACGGGGCGGATGATATCTTGAAAATTTGTCCCGGAAAATTTAAATGCTTCATATAGTTCATCGTCGAGGCGTTCTCTAATTTTTGTAGCATTTTCCAAAATGCCACTGTCTTTTTGCTGACGTACTACTTCATCCAATTCAAGTTTTATTACTTCACGATTGTACTGATTTTCAAGTAGAAGTGCATCAAGCGCAGGACTTATGTCCAAATGCACTGGGGGCAATTGGGCAGAATCTCCAATCAACAATAGTTTACAATTATTACCGCTATATACGTATTGCATCAAATCGTCCAGCAGAGAACCATTTTCAAACAATTTTGAATCTTGGTTTATATCTGGAATCATCGAAGCTTCATCTACTATAAAAATTGTGTCGCGATGCTTGTTTTGCTGTAAAGTGAAAGACACGGAACCTTTTTCGCTTTTTGGAAAATATATTTTTTTATGAATAGTGAAAGCCTGCTTGTTTGAATAGTTACTTATCACTTTTGCAGCCCTTCCGGTGGGTGCCAATAGTACGGAACGCTTTTTTACTTTGGACAAATTTTTAACCAATGAACCTACGATTGTTGTTTTCCCGGTTCCTGCATATCCTTTTAATAAAAACGTTTCATTTTTGTTCGTGCCCAGCACAAATTTGGCCAACAATTGAAGCGCAATATCCTGTTTAGGGGTGGTGGTATGTGGAAAATCATTTTTTAAAAAACTGTAAAATTCAGATACATTCATCTTTCACTACTATCAATGAGGGTTTAAAGATAGGTATGATTTTTTCGGAATATACTTTTGTGAACAAAAAAAAATTGTAGATTTGCGATAGACCTTTTAGTAAAATCAACACTTAAATAATATCAATAATGAAATTAGTAATTCAGATTGTTCTTTGGATTGTCATCATCTTTTTGGGCTGGAAATTATGGAACTCAGTTATGGGCCCGGTGGAATTCAATAAAATTAAAGAAGCACGTTACGTAAAAGTAATTGAGAATTTAAAAGACATCCAGGCTGCAGAACTTGCCCATAAGGAAATAACAGGAAGTTTTACAGGTGATTGGGACAGTTTGATAAGTTTTATTGACACTGCTAAATTTGCCATCACACAAAGACGTGATACAAGTTATGCCGATGTTGCAAAAAACAAAGCCTTTGGAATTAGCGAAGGTTATTTTATTGAAGAATCCCTTATAGATACTTTAGGATTCACTCCCGTTAAAGATTCCCTTTACGGAAGTACAAACAGATACAAAACCATGATGAATGTTCCGGTGAAAGGCGTGGACGCTAAGTTTGACCTAAAAGCTGGAAAAATCACGAAAAACGATGCCACCTATTCCGTTTTTGAAGCCAAGGTTTCAAAAAAGGTAATTTTAGGCGATCTGGACAAGGATCTTTTAACTCAGGAAATGCAAGTTCAATCTGTTGATGGCGTTAATGGTCCAGATATAAAAGTAGGTTCCCTGGAAGACGTTAATACTTCAGGAAACTGGCCAAAAATTTATGATGCAGCAAAAGACAAATAATATAAACAATACAATAAACAATAGACTGTCCGTTCAAATTTCTTTGAACGGGCTTTCTTTTTTAGTGACAAACCCAGCGAGTGAGGAGCCTATATTCTTTATAGAAAAAGTATTGGACCACAGCACCACGCCCGAGGAACTATTGATTGATATTGAATCAATAATGTTCAAGAATAATATTTTGAATACAGACTTTGCTGAAGTTTCAGTTGTTTACTCCACCCCCATTTATAGTTTGGTTCCCGCGCCCTTGTTTGATGAAACTAAAGCCAGCGAATATTTAAAGTTCAATTCAAAAATATTGGCCAATGATTATATGGCGCACGATTTGGTTGAAAACCAGAACATCGTTGTGGTCTATGTGCCATTTATGAACATTAACAATTTTTTCTTTGAAAAATATGGCTCATTTAGCTATTATCATTCCGTTACCATAATGTTGAAAACAATTCTTGAAAAAGAAAAGTACTCACTGCCCAAAATGTATTTACACTTTCAGAAAAACAGTTTTGACTGCATAGTTTTGAAAAATAGCGAACTTCAACTTTGCAATAGCTATACCTATAAAACCCCCGAAGACTTTATTTATTATACGCTTTTCTGTATGGAGCAATTGAAACTAAATCCAGAAAATATCCCGGTAATTCTTTGTGGCGAAATTGAAAAGGATGATGAAAACTTCAAAATTGCCTATACCTATATACGCAATTTGGAGTTTATGGATTCAAATTTTACTTCCATAAAAAACTTGGGCAACGATAGGCCACACAACCATTTCATACTAAAAAACGTGATTTAATGCGGATCATTTCGGGAACATATAAAGGAAGAAGATTAACGGCCCCTAAAAACTTGCCCGTGCGTCCCACGACCGATTTTGCGAAAGAGGCCCTTTTCAACATTTTAAGGGTTCGGTATTATTTTGATGAAATTACAGTTTTAGATTTGTTTGCAGGAACAGGTAACATCAGTTTTGAGTTTGCCTCTCGCGGCGTCCCCGCTATTACGGCGGTTGATGGGCATTTGGGATGCATCCAGTATATCAACAAGATTTCAGAAGAATTTGAATTCCCAATCAGAACCGTAAAATCTGATGTAAGCAAATATTTGGAGAAAGCATCGGGCAACTATGATGTAATCTTTGCAGACCCTCCCTATGACTTTACAACCGAAGCATTAAAGAAGCTGGTGGAAGTAATTATGGCCAATTCTTTGTTGAATTCGGAAGGAATGCTTATTATTGAACACGCAAAACAAAATGATCTTTCCTCATTTCCCCATTTTGTAGAAGCACGCAAATACGGAAGTTCCGTATTCAGTTTTTTTAATTAAAACAAATAATCTTGTCGTTCACAAATAAAACTATTGATTTAGGCTTTATTGTCATGGAACTAACCGAACACTGTGTTACTGCCACTGTGAAGGAAGGTGTTTTGATTGAATTAGAGCATATCGCTGCGCTTCATGAAGTATTTGCCGAATATTACTCCGAAAGAAGTTTTGGTTATATTGACAATCGAATAAACCAATACGCCATAAACCTAAATCCCGAACTCTACAATACTCGTTATGCCAAAATGGTTGGAATAGCTATTGTATGCTATACCGACAACTGTATCAAAAATGCAAATTTTGAAAAAACTTTCTACAATTGGCCCTTTGGCGTTTTTAAAGATTTGGATGAAGCAAAACTGTGGATTGAGAAATTAATTGCCGAAGAAAAATAAAAAAATGCAGGCCTATAAGCCGGGTTCTGTATCAGCCAGTAGCTAACCCTTATCATTTATCTAGACGTACGGTTACCCGCACGCTCCATCTGCCTACCCTCCTGCATCGGGCGGGTACCCTCAAGCACAGGTTTACGTGGCATTTCACCGCATAGAGTTTACCTGGTTTCACTACAGCATTACCTGTACATCCTTTCTGTTGCACTTGTCCTAATCCCGAAGCGAGTTCGGGACCGACGGCCGTTAGCCGCTATGCTTCCCTATGGTGTCCGGACTTTCCTCTCCCGAATTAACTTCGGCAGCGATAAGGCGGCCTGCTGTGCAAAAGTACTCCAATGTTAATAAATATAGGAAAATACGAACAGCTATTTTTTTAAAACCCGTTGTACATCTTTATATTTGTTTCCGCACTATGGAACACTTCATTGTATCAGCCCGCAAATACCGCCCTGCCGTTTTTAAAGACGTTGTAGGGCAACAGGCCATTACAAATACTTTGGAAAATGCCATAGAAAACAATCACCTCGCGCAAGCATTGCTTTTTACGGGACCGCGCGGTGTGGGAAAAACAACTTGCGCACGAATTCTCGCCAAGAAAATAAACCAGGACGGCACAGAAAGGGAAGGTGAAGATTTCGCTTTTAATATTTTTGAACTCGATGCCGCCTCCAACAACTCCGTTGATGATATCCGTAATTTGATAGATCAGGTTAGAATCCCACCTCAGGTTGGAAAATACAAGGTTTATATTATTGATGAGGTGCATATGCTCTCTTCAGCGGCTTTTAATGCTTTTCTAAAAACCTTGGAAGAACCGCCGAAGCACGCCATTTTCATTTTGGCAACTACCGAAAAGCACAAAATAATACCCACCATACTTTCACGCTGCCAGATTTTTGATTTCAGAAGAATCGGCGTGCGTGATATTAAGGAACATTTAGCCGAAGTTGCAAAGGCAGAAAATATAGATGCCGAAGACGACGCCTTGCACATTATCGCCCAGAAAGCTGATGGAGCTTTGCGTGACGCACTCTCTATTTTTGATAGGGTTGTTAGTTTCGCTGGAAAAAACCTGACCCGCGAAGCCGTTACCGAAAATCTGAACGTACTGGATTATACGTGGTACTTTCAAATAACCTATTTGCTTTTGGAGAACAACATTCCGCAGGTTTTAGTTACTTACAACGATATTCTGTCTAAAGGATTTGATGGGCACCATTTTATAATGGGCCTCGCATCCCATTTCCGCGATCTTTTGGTCTGCAAAAACCAGCAAACTATAGATTTATTGGAAGTTGGCGAACAGGTAAAAGCAATGTATTTTGAACAATCCCAGAAAACAGATACACAGTTTTTAATTAACGGCATTGACATTGCAAACACCTGCGACTTGAAATATAAAAACAGTCAAAACCAACGGCTATTGGTAGAACTTTGCCTAATGCAGCTTGCTTCCCTAACTTTTCAGGGCGAAAAAAAAAACTCCAATAACGGCCAGCGTTTCGTAATACCTCCCTCCTATTTTAAGAGTGAAAAATTTACTTCGGAAAAGATAACTTCCGCGGGAACTATTGCGCCCCAATCTCCGAAAAAAAACGAAATAGAAACCGAATTCGAATCTGAAAAAAGAGAAGTAAGTGAACCTTCAGAGGCAATTGGCAATGAAAACACACAACCGAAAACTGACAACGGACAAGCTGAAAAGGTTATCGAACGCCCCCAAATCCTAGCTGAAAGAAACGCCAAAAAGGTTTCCGCGCTTTCACTGAAAAGCATTCAGAAAAAGCAGGAGATAAAGCAAGAACTGGTTGCAAACCAACCGGATGCTGAAAATCTTCCCGTTAACCATTTTTCTGAGGAAGAAATGCAGGCTGCTTGGACGGAGTATACGGCAAACGTTGAAGGTGATGGAAAATATAACCTGCTTTCACATTTAACGATGGGAGTTCCAAAACTGGATGGCGCCATCATTCATCTTGAATTCCCAAACCAAACCATAAAGACCGAAGTAGAACGCGCAAAGTACGAATTGCTTGGTTTTTTGCGTGAAAAACTTCAGAATTACGATATAGATCTGGACATAACCGTAAACGAAACCGCTGAAAAAAGGTATGCTTACACCACTCGTGAAAAGTTTGAAAAAATGAAGGAATTGAATCCGATGATTGAAAAATTGCGGAAGGAATTTGATTTGGATGTATAATTAAACAGTAGTTTTCGGCTTCGTTCAACAACCGAATTCTTTTGAAGAAAAACTTGAAACCTGAAACCTTGAACTTGAAACAATTTTTATGCTTGGTTTAAAACTCCCCACAGACCCGCGCTGGGTAAACATTGTTGAAAAAAATATAGAAGACATTCTTACCGACCACGCTTGGTGCGAGCAGAAGGCAGCTTCCACAGCGGTTTCCTTGATTGTGAGCTTTCCGGAATATACTGAGCTCGTTCAGGAAATGATTGCTTTGGTAAAGGAAGAAATAAGCCATTTCAAAATGGTGCACGACAAAATCCTTGAAAATGGCTGGGTATTAGGCCGCGACAGAAAGGACGAATATGTGCTGCAGATTGTTCAATTCTTCCCAAAAGGCGGAAGCCGCACCACCCAACTTGTTCATCGTTTATTATACGCAGCTTTAATTGAAGCCCGAAGTTGTGAGCGTTTTCGGCTTTTAAGCGAGGAATTGGAAGACAAAGAATTGGCGGAATTTTACAGAAAACTGATGGTAAGCGAAGCAAACCACTACACGATGTTCCTCGGCTTTGCCCGCCAATACGGCGACCGAAAAGAAGTGGACCAAAAATGGAACGACCTGCTTTCCTTTGAAGCCGATGTAATGAAAGATTTGGGAAAACACCAATCTATTCACGGGTAATTCATTTTTAAATTCTTCGAAATGAAACTGAAAAGAAGAAGAAAACTTGTAAAATATGCTGATATTTTAGATCGTCCCATTCGGTTCAATCCTTTCGTTTTTAGCCGTATGTTTCTTCTCTGGGCGCTACTCGGGTTACTTGGGGGATTGATTTCAGGTTGTTATTGGGTAGTGCTGATGCTCCTTACCGATTTTTTGGGAGCCTATCAAGGCTGGTTCGTTATCCCCGTAATGGCTATTTGCGGGCTGTTGGCCGGGCTGATAATCTACTTTATCGGTGATCCGGGTGAAATGCAACTCATCGTAAACAACATTCGGTTCAACAAAGGCAAATTAGATCCCAAAAATAATCCGTCCATGGTATTGTCTTCTCTTTTATGTGTTGCTTCAGGGGGAAGTTTGGGACCGGAAGCTCCTTTGGTTCAGGTCACAGGTTCTACTGGAAGTTGGTTGGGAAAAATCTTCAGATTAAAAGGCGAAGAATTGCGCTCCCTCAGTATTGCTGGAATGGCTTCGGGCTTTACCGCTTTATTTGGAGCACCCTTGGGCGGGAGTTTGTTTTCCTTGGAAATTCTCCATCACAAACACGCTGTGGAGTATTATCAAGCCATCATCCCCGCACTCGTGGCGAGCGGGTTCAGTTATATCGTATTTGCCCTTATTGTCCATTTGGGGTTGGGACCTACATGGCATTTGCCAGCTTATGAGATGGCAACGGTGTTCGATTTTGCCTGGGCTGTCCTATTTGCGGTTATTGCCACTTTTGTAGGCTGGGGTTTTATATTCTGCACCAAATTTTTTAAAAACCTCTTCGGAAAATTATCAGTCCCTATCTATGTGAAAACGTTAATCGGCGGGCTTTTACTGGGAGTGATTTCCTTTTACATTCCGCTTACCCGTTACTTCAGCCATTTCGAAATTGAGACCTTGCTAGTGGGCGACTTTACCATCAAATTTCTTGTGGCAGTACTTGTATTTAAAATAATTGCCATTGCAATAACCGTAACCTCAGGATGGCGCGGTGGGTTTATTATTCCGCTATTTTTCTGTGGCACTGCCCTGGGATTGTTAATCCACAGCATCTTTCCATCAATCAGTCTTTCGCTTACAATAGTTAGTTGCATGGCGGCAATAAATGCTTGTGTAACGCGAACACCTATGAGTACTACAATTCTTTTGGCCACGCTTACGGGGTTTACGTATTTTATACCCATACTTTTTGCAAGCCTTACAGGTTATTTTCTAGCGCCCCGCATTCCTTTTATTAGTGCGCAAATGGAAGAAAAGGAACGCAAAGCAGTTCAAAAAAGGCTGTAACAATCTATAGAAAAAGGAACTAATATGTTTAAATATCTATTTAGTTTTCATAAAATTTCTTTCTATGCGATTGCTTATAATATTCATAGTTATTTTGGTAACAACAAGCTGTAATAAAGATACTTCCAACCCACAAAACCAAGATGAAACCTATTTCACTTCAACAAAATGGAAAACAAAAAAGGGCGATGATTACCCCTATCGTGAAAAACTTTTGGACAGTGTAGTGTACAACGACACCATCCGCGAGCTTGACAAAGAGGAAATTATCACCCTCTTGGGCACACCAAACCGAACCAGTAACAACTTTTTGTATTACACCATTTCCGAAAAAAGAATAGGCTTGTGGACATTGCACGCCACTACCATGGTAATAAAGTTTGTGGACGATGATACTATTGAATGGATAAAAATCCAGGAGTAGTTTATAAAATCCTTATTTTAGGAAGCTTACATCATTCAAAATTTTATAAACACTCAGCCTAAAATAAAAACCCATGAGCACCTTTTCTAATTGTCATCATAGTTATTGTACTGCATCTATTGGTTGGGTTTGGATGGTTAATATATAAGCTGTCCCCTAGAAAGAAAGGTAAAAACAAAACGCCAAAGGACGAGGAGTAATTATTTTAGATGGACTGGAGTTGCCCAATTATAAATATATAAGGGAATAAAAGAAATAGTTGCTTTTATATAAATGTTTATTAGACTTTTAAAAAAAACATTTCTCATATTAATTTTCGGTCTATTGACTAACATTTTGGTTTCGCAAGAAATCCAATCTGGATATGTATATAAATCGGACTAAATTTTATGATTATCACGAAATAATATACTAAGTACAATTACCAACACTTACCTCAAGAATTCACCTCCAATTCCGCAGCAATCTTTTCATTATAAAGACTTTTTACAATCCCGTCACTAAGCCCTATTTTGGGAACATACACGTTTTTTGCTTTGCTCCATTTCATTGCGGATAGGTAGATGCGCGTGGCCGGAATTACCACATCGGCGCGGTCTGGGTTCATATCCAGCTCGGTAATGCGCTCTTCGTAACTAAGCGATTTCATCAATTCGTAATAAGAAGAAAGATACAGATAGCTTAAAGGCTTCCCGAGTTTCTTGCCGCTCTTTTTAAAGATAGAGTTAATATTGCCGCCACTACCAATCATAGAGACACGTTTATAATCCTTGAGTTCTTTTTTTATCCATAGCTCCATTTCTCCCCAAATACTTTCGTTCACCCTGTCTTCCAAAAGACGGACCGTTCCTAGTTTAAAACTTCGTGAGGCCATGTTTTTACCATCCGCAAAAACGGTAAGTTCTGTACTTCCGCCACCTACATCTACATAAAGAAAAACCTTATCATCCTGTATCAAGTTTTTTAAATCTGTGGAAGCTATTATAGCCGCCTCGTCATTGCCATCAATAATATTTATGGAGAGTCCGCTTTTCTTTTCAATTGCTTCGGCAACTTGGTGCCCGTTGCTAGCCTCCCGCATTGCAGAAGTGGCACAGGCACGAAAACGGGATATATTGTGGGTTTTCATGAGCAATTTAAAAGCCGTCATGGCATCTATCATGCGATTGGCACTGGTATCGGAGATTTTTCCATCGAGAAAAACTTCGGCACCCAAGCGTATGGGCACACGTACCAAAGATGTTTTTTTAAAAATAGTGTCTCTTCCCTTCTGCTCTATTACCGACATTACTAGCAAGCGTATGGCATTACTGCCAATATCTACCGCGCCATATTTTTCTATTTTCAACAAATCAGTTTACTTCAAGTTTTTTTAAATAATAATCATACATTTTAAATTGGGAACGTATCGGCTTTTTGTTGTTCTTCAAATAAGCATTATCGTTTTTAATACTTATTACGCGAGCCTTCACATTATCGCTCCATCCTATTTCAAAGTTCTCAAGAATTTCCCGCTTAATGTTCTCATCATAAATAGGACAGGATATCTCTACCCTATTATCAAGGTTTCTTCCCATAAAATCTGCAGAGGAAATATATACTTTGGTATCGCCTCCATTTTCAAAAATAAACAAGCGTGGGTGCTCCAAATACTTTCCTACAATGCTTATGGCTTCAATATTCTCGCTCATTCCCTCCACTCCGGGAATCAGGCAGCAAATACCACGCACTATCATTTTTATCTTCACGCCTGCCCTACTCGCTTCATATAGCTTATCAATCATTTTATAGTCTGAAAGACTATTCAGCTTCAATTTTATGCCACTTGGCAGTCCTGCTTTTTTGTTTTTTATTTCAGTATCAATCAAATGATAGATTGCCTTACGGGTATAATGTGGCGATACTATAAGGTGGCGGTATTTGCGCACTTGGTAATTAACCTCGAAAAACTCAAAAACTTTGTTTATTTCCTTACATATGCGTGGGTCTGCTGTAAAAAGCGTGTAATCTGTATAAAGACGGGCGGTAGACTCGTTAAAGTTACCTGTACTTAAAATTCCGTAGCGTACACTTTTATTGTTTTCCACTCTTTCCACAAGACACGCCTTGCAGTGTACTTTCAATCCCTTTACACCAAAAATTAAACGGATGTCTTCGCTCTGAAGCAATTCGGCATATTCTATATTTGCTTCCTCGTCAAAGCGTGCCTGAAGCTCTATCTGTACCGTAACATCCTTTCCGTTCTTTTTTGCGTTGATAAGCGAACTGGCAATGTGCGATACTTCTGCCAAGCGATAAATGGTGATTTTGATTGATTTTACTTTTGGGTCCAGGGCCGCTTCGCGTAAAAACTTCACCACGTACATAAAAGTTTGATAGGGAGTGTGCAGCAAATAATCTTTTTCGGCTATTCTGTCAAAAAGACTTCCCTGTAGGCTCAACCCGTGAATGGGCAATGGTTCTTGTGGCTCGTACTGCAAATCTGGTCTTCCCAATCTGGGAAAATTCATATAATCGCGACGGTTGTGATAGCGACCCCCGGGAATAATACTATCGGTTTTGTCAATTCCCATCTTGTTTAATAAAAACTGAAGCGTCTTTTTATCAATACTCTTGTCATACACAAAACGTACGGGATCGCCCACACTTCTATTTTTAACGCTTTTTGAAATTTTATCTATAAAACTTCGGCTTAAATCACTGTCAATGTCCAGTTCGGCATCACGGGTAATCTTAATCATATGTGCCGAAATGGTTTCATATTTAAAAATGCTGAATATATTGTGAAGACAATGGCGAATAAGGTCATCAAGAATAATAACATATTGCTTTTCTCCCTGTGGCGGAAGCACTACAAAGCGGTCTATGGTTCGGGGAATTTCGATAAGCGCATAATTATACTTTGCCTCAAAAGTATCGTCCTCCTTGCTCATCATCATCGTCACAGCAAGATATGCCGCACTGTCCCTCAAACTGGGAAATTCGTCCAGTTCCCCTATCATAATAGTCATCATTGCGGGGCTCACATGGCGAATGAAGTATTCAGAAATAAACTTGCTCTGGTCTGGTGTAATTTCAGTTTCATCTATGATGAAGATATTTTCCTTCTGAAGTTCCTTTTGAATGTTGCTAAGGATATTCAAACTGTGTGCCTGCTGGTCTATTACCATAAGGGTTATTTCTTCCAAAAGATCTTTTGCCGAAATACCTCCCAAAAAACTACGCCCTGTTTTTCCAGCTTCTACGATTCTCCTGATAGTGGCGTAGCGTACCTTAAAAAATTCATCAAGATTGTTTGAAAAAATACCCAAAAACCGAAGTCTCTCCAATAAGGGCAATTTTTTATCGTTCGCTTCCTGCAAAACCCGGGCATTAAACTGTAACCAGCTTAATTCCCGATTATTGTATTGATTGCGAACTTGTGTATGTATATCAATTTTTTCGGTCATTATTTGAGGTCCCGTGGGAAAATGGTTTTAACGGTTTCACCCGTGGTTATATCGCTCCACTTTTTTTCGTCAAACTGCAACATCACAAAGCCACAGGTGGGAACATTGTCAATATAACGGTTTCCGAGCATATTTGCAACGGAGGTGAAAGCATGGTTATGTCCCACAATCATAACTTTATCGAGACTATCTGGCAATGATTTTATAATTCGCATTACGTTTTGACCACTAAAATCATAAAGTTCGTGATTGGTTTCAAAGTTTGAGTCATCTATTTTTAAAGCATCTTTAAAAAAATATGCTGTGGAAAGTGCGCGGGTAGCGTCACTGCTGATTATTCGCTGGGGTGGATCAATCTCCTTCCCCACTTTTTTTGACACCAGTTTTCCATCACGTTCTCCCCTTCCTTTTAAAGGGCGTTTATGATCATCCACATCGTGTTTCCAAGATGATTTTGCGTGTCTTACTAAGTATAGTGTTTTCATAAAGATTGTTTCAGGTTTTTGGAATTTTTAAAACTATGGTGCCAAGCGTTCAATGACCCAATCGTCGTCCTTCAAAGTATAACGAATCCTGTCATGAAGCCTATTGGGCCTGCCCTGCCAAAATTCAATTGAAACAGGTTTTACAAGAAAACCACCCCAATCTTCAGGTTTGGGAATTTCTTTATTTTCGTATTTTTTTTCGAGCTCAGCCAAGTTTTTTTCTAAAACCTCTCTGGAAGCTACAATTTCACTTTGATGCGAAACCGCTGCGCCCAATTGGCTTCCCTTGGGTCTTGAATGAAAATAATTGGTTGAATCTGCTTCCGAAGTTTTTTCAACGGTTCCTTTTATGATAATCTGCCGCTCCATATTTGGCCAAAAAAAGGAAAGCGAGACCCTGTTGTTATTGGCTATGGATTTGCCTTTTTCACTGTTGTAATTGGTGTAAAAATAGAAGCCGTATTCGTCGTATTTTTTCAACAGAACTACACGCCCCTTGGGAAAACCATCGGTGCCGATTGTGGAAATGGTCATCGCATTCACTTCATCCACTCCCCCACTGTCCTTCACCTCAAAAAACCAGGTGCGGAATTGCTGCATTGGGTTTGCATCAACCGATGTCTTGGAAAGTTCGCCTTTTTCGTATGATTTTCGGTAATGGTGAAGTTTTTCTGACATTTTTTGAAATTAAACTGCAAGTTAACTGTTTTGCAGAAGTTTTGAAATATGCCGGTATTAAATATGTATTAAAATTTAGAATGAAAAAGTCTTTCCATCCTCTGCCAATTCCACATTTTCAAAAACCTCCTGAGCTTCTTTTCTGAAAAGTTCCAAATTACCGTATCGTCCTGAATAATGTCCAAGAATTAGGGTTCCCACCTTTGCCTTTCGCGCAATCACTCCTGCTTCCTTGGCGGTACTGTGTTTTGTTTTTTCACAAAGATGGTAATGCTCTTCCAAAAAAGTAGATTCGTGGTAAAGTACGGTTGCGCTTTCTATCTGCGGAACTATCTCGGGATAGTACGCCGTATCGCTGCAATAGGCGTAACTTTTTGGTGATGGCGGATCAAAAGTTATTTCTTTATTAGGAATCAGTTTCCCCGCTTTGTTTTCAACATCAAAACCTTGCTTTATTTTGTTGTAATAACTCAAGTCAATATTGAGCTTTCGGGCCTTTTCAATATCTAATTTTCTGTCATCCGGTTTTTCCTTGAAAAGAAATCCGTTGGTATAAACCCGGTGGTCCAAAGGAATGGTTTCCACAGAAACTTTATCATCCTCAAAAATAATTTGTGGCGTGGTTTCTTCCAATTCATGAAAATACAAGGGATAATTGGTATAAGCTTTCCCCAATTTTAAAAGAAGCAGAATGGCTTGTTTTATGCCCTTTGGCCCGTAAATGTGCAGCTCTGCTTCCCTTCCCAAAAGCAGAAAAGTAGAAATAAGTCCAACTAACCCATAAAAATGGTCGCCGTGCAGATGTGAAATAAAAATATGTCGAATGCGTGAAAACTTTACCCTGTATTTGCGTAGTTGCATTTGGGTTCCTTCTCCACAATCAATCAAAAACAAATGACCCTTTATCTCCAATACCTGCGCCGTTGGGTGCGCCGAGGCTGTAGGTGTGGCAGAATGGCATCCGAGGATTGTTAGTTCCATTTACGATTTTGCATTTGGGATTTTATAAAATCTACAATTGGCAATCGTAAATTTAAAATCCAAGGTCTCTTTCAATCTCCTCCATTTCCACAATATCACCTGCTTCTTGAAGCGTTGGCACAACGATCATTTCAAAGGGAACTTCGTCTACCTCGATCGCATCGTTTACGATTACGAAGGATTGTTTAGTTTTTCGGTGAAGGTTTGAGGTTTTAAGAAATTGCAATAATTGCGGCAATTCCAGCGTATCGTACTTCAAAAGATTCAATACTACATTTTGTCCTTTGTATTTTGAAGGAACCTGGCTTTCTATAAATGAAGCAAAGTCAATAATATCGTCCTTTTCATCTTCAAGGACCACATAGTTTGGGTGATTCTCAATCTTCATGATGTTTTATTTTTGAAGCCAATAAATAGATTACCGCCATACGTATGGCAACGCCGTTCTGTACTTGTTCCAAAATAATGGATTGTTTGCTGTCCGCAACATCGCTCGTTATTTCAACTCCTCGATTTATCGGGCCAGGGTGCATCACAACAATTTCTTTATTTAGGGAATCGAGTATTTTTTTATTGAGTCCGAATTGCTGTGTATATTCCCGAGTTGTGGGAAAATAACTGATGTCCATCCGTTCGTTTTGCACGCGTAGCATATTTGCCACATCGCACCATTCCAACGCTTTGCGAAGGTTTGTTTCAATCCCTACATTAAGTTTTTCTATATATTTAGGAATAAGCGTTTTAGGACCACAGACCTTAACTGTTGCTCCAAGTTTTTGAAGTGCAAAAATATTTGAAAGTGCAACTCGTGAATGGAGAATATCACCAACAATTACCACGTTTTTACCAGCAACATCCCCGAGTTTTTCACGGATGGAATACGTATCCAGCAAAGCTTGCGTAGGATGTTCGTGGGCACCATCGCCTGCGTTAATAATGCTGGCATTTACGTGTTTTGAAAGAAATACGCCCGCGCCCGGATTGGGGTGGCGCATCACCACCATATCCACTTTCATTGAAAGGATATTATTTACGGTATCAATCAGCGTTTCGCCTTTCGTAACAGAGGAACTCGAAGAAGCGAAGTTTATAACGTCTGCGGAAAGCCTTTTCTCTGCAAGTTCAAAGGAGAGCTTGGTACGCGTACTGTTTTCAAAAAAGAGATTGGCAATGGTAATGTCGCGAAGCGAAGGAACTTTTTTGATGGGCCGATTGATAACTTCCTTAAAATGATCTGCCGTTTCGAAGATGAGTTGAATATCGGCTTCGGTGATGTATTTTATTCCCAGTAAGTGGTTTACACTTAGTTCGCTCATGTTCGGTTATCGGTTATCGGTTGTCAATTTTCTGTTTCAGTTTCGTTTCAATTTTTTACTAGGTAAACTGCGTCTTCCCCATCGTTCTCTTTCCAGCATACTTTTACTTTTTCACCATTGATTGCATCTACTTGTCTTCCTCGATAATCTGGTTGGATTGGTAAATGGCGGCTGAAACGACGGTCTATCAACGTCAGCAATTCAATTTCCAAAGGTCTTCCGAAAGATTGAACGGCAGTCAATGCGGAGCGGATGCTTCTTCCGGTGAAGAGCACATCGTCTATAAAGACTACATTTTTATCCTCAACAATAAAATTTATTTTGGTTTTGTTGGCCTCCAATGGTTTTTCACCTCTTCGGAAATCATCGCGGTAAAAAGTAATGTCCAAATATCCAAGCTTAATGTTCTTGATTTTGTATTCAGTTTCAAGCAGGGTTTTTAGTCTTTCAGCCAAAAAGACGCCTCTTGGCTGGATTCCGATAAGTACTGTTTTGGAAAAATCGTCGTGTTTTTCAATCAATTGGCAAGCCAAACGGTTAAGCGCAATGTTTATCTCGGTTGCGTTCAGTAACACTTTTTGGCTCATAGGAAGTTCTGAATTGTATTCAGAAAGCAAAAATACGTTTTTTTTGGCTTTTTAAAGTGAAGTATTTGAAATTGATTATGTCTAAGGCATAAAAAAAGCCTTTCGTTTCAGAAAGGCTTTTCGCTATTTATAAATGAAACGATTATTTTTTACCGTCCATTTTGTCTTTAAGCTCTTGCAATTTTGCATTGGCATCACCTAATGTTGGCTTTGCCTCCTCAGCATCCTGAGCTTGCTTTTTCGCGGCAGCTTTTACAATCTTCGCTTCTTCTTCTTTGTGAATAGTCATATGTGAAGCAACCACTTTCTTGAATTCTTTGTTGAATTCAATAATTTGGAATTCTGCTTCATCACCTTTCTTCAACATAGAACCATCTTCTTTTTCAAGGTGACGGCTTGGTACGAAAGCTACGATATCATCGTTGAATTTTACGGTTGCGCCTTTGTCAACTACCTCGTCAATAGTGGCAGTGTGCTTGGTTCCTACAGCAAATTCGTCTTCGTATTTATCCCAAGGATTTTCTTCGGTTTGTTTGTGACCTAAACTAAGTTTACGGCCTTCAACGTCCAATTCCAATACAACCACTTCAAGTTCGTCACCAATGTTAGTGAATTCACTTGGATGCTTGATTTTCTTGGTCCAAGAAAGATCGCTTATGTAGATAAGACCATCGATACCTTCTTCAAGTTCAACAAAAACACCAAAATTGGTGAAGTTGCGAACAATACCTTTGTGGCGTGAACCAACTGGGTATTTTTTAGTGATATCAGTCCATGGGTCTGGAGTCATTTGCTTAATACCAAGGCTCATTTTGCGTTCTTCCTTATCCATTGTAAGGATTACCGCTTCAACCTCATCACCAACATTTACGAAATCCTGAGCGCTACGTAAGTGTGTGCTCCAAGACATTTCGCTAACGTGGATAAGACCTTCAACACCTTCAGCAACCTCAATAAACGCACCGTAGTCTGCAATAACAACTACTTTACCTTTTACTTTATCACCAACTTTCAACTCTTCTCCAAGAGCTTCCCATGGGTGAGCGTTCAATTGCTTAAGACCTAATTGGATACGTGTTTTATCTTCATCGAAATCAAGAATTACAACGTTCAATTTCTGATCAAGTTCAACAATCTCATTCGGGTGGTTGATACGTGACCAAGAAAGGTCTGTAATGTGAACAAGTCCATCAACACCACCAAGATCAACGAATACACCGTATGAAGTGATGTTTTTAACAACACCTTCAAGTACCTGTCCTTTTTCAAGCTGGCCGATGATTTCTTTTTTCTGCTCTTCAATATCCGCTTCAATAAGCGCTTTGTGAGAAACAACAACGTTTTTAAACTCGTGGTTAATTTTAACAACTTTAAATTCCATTGTTTTACCAACGTAAACGTCGTAATCACGGATTGGTTTAACATCAATTTGCGAACCTGGCAAGAAAGCTTCGATACCGAAAACATCTACGATCATACCACCTTTTGTGCGGCATTTTACGTAACCGTTTACGATTGTAGCTTCGTCGTGGGCAGCATTTACGCGATCCCAAGCCTTAATGGTTCTAGCTTTACGGTGGCTAAGAATTAATTGACCAGTGCTGTCCTCACGAACGTCGATCAATACTTCTACTTTGTCACCAACTTTTAAATCTGGATTGTAACGGAATTCGTTCAATGAAACAACACCTTCACTTTTCGCGTTAATGTCAATGATTGCATCACGATCAGTGATGTAAACCACTTTCCCTTCAACAACCTCGTCATCTAGTGTGTCAACGAAATTCTCTGCTACCAGTTTTTCGAATTCCTCAAGCTTTCCGTCGTCGATAGGATCAATTCCCTCTTCATAGTTGTGCCAGTTGAATTCCTTTAGAAATTTTTCAGGGTTGCTTTCCTTTAAGGAAACTTCCTTTTGGGGTTTTGTAGCTTCCCCGTTTTGAGTTGCAGTATCTTCTACCTGCACTTCTTCTTTGTTTGCTTTATCAGCCATTTGTTTGTAAAATTGATTTTCACCGCAAATGCTTTAAAAATCAATGCTTTGTATTCTGCGCTCTTTCAGGATTTTACTGCGACTATCCCACAGAAGGGTTTGTTTTTATTTTGCTTCAATTCCTCTTATTCCTGACTCGTCGCTAAGAGGGGTGCAAAAATAGTGTTTTTCTTTTGAAAATCAAAAGGTTTGTAAGTTGAAACTGTAGAAATATTCTTTTGTATAAAATGCGTAGTGTTTCTTGGTTAACCAAAAGCTATAAATTTTACAAAGATCCTGCATTTTGGTTTCAATAATAACTCTATATCTACAGCTTTAGGGTTCATTACAAAAGCATTATGGTAGGCATAGAGAAAAACATTGCCGGTTTTTATCCTATCAAATATAGTAATCGAAATTTCTCAGAATTTGGCGCACTGTAGATAATCATAGAATCATTAATACCAATAAATTCAGTGTTATTTATAATCCACACTGTGTTCATTCAGTAGATTTCATACTGTATTCATACTTTATTTATGGCTTTTCTATGGCTTTTCTATGGCTTTGGGAAGGCTTTTATACGGGTGAACCTAGGGTTTGACCCGTCCTAAAATAACTATACAGGTTAAAGAATAAATCCTGATATAGTTATA
>OJBO01000602.1_pt1 | contig 18885 bp, 18 predicted proteins | sample 1590461 | NCBI WGS metagenome assembly OJBO01 (sample SAMN05416836, study PRJEB24817) | seawater metagenome | isolation source: Sea water | place: Canada:Atlantic | collected 2013-07 | reverse complement strand
ATCTACACCTCTCTATTCGTCGGCAGCGTCAGATGTGTATAAGAGACAGGCAATCTGCTGCGGGCCATTCCGTTGATTCTGATCTGGTGTGCGTTGATCCAGGCGGGCTTCTATTTTGCCGCGAACTGGACGGTGGCAGGCATCCTTTTCGTGGGGCTGGTGGGCACCAGCATGGCCCTGGGGCCGGCTCTGCAGACCCGCCTGATGGATGTGGCTGAAGACGCCCAGACCATGGCCGCCTCCATGAACCATGCCGCCTTCAACCTGGCCAATGCATTGGGCGCCTGGCTGGCAGGCATCACCGTCAAACAGGGACTGGCCTGGTCCAGCACCGGCCTGGTAGGCGCGGCACTGGCTATTGGCGGTTTACTGATCTTTCTGTCCGGGCGGGCGCTGGAGAAACGCAGCTCGCACGCTGCGCCCGCCCTCTCCGACAGAGACTAGAAACGCTGCAGGAAACCGATGTTGATGGTGGTCAGATCAAAGTCATCATCATCGTCAAGCTGCACCCATTCGGCGGTAATCGCCGTTTCCTCGCTGAGATTCACTTCCACCCCGGCACCGTAAGATGGATCACTGGCGGTACGCTCTTCTGTGTTACGTGCCGTTCCGAGCAAGGTGCTGAATTCCGTGGTGACTTCAGCGGTGGCCGTGGAGTGGCCCAGCAAAACATAGGGCACCACCGGCAGACTCCGGTCCAGACCCACCTTTAGATAAGCGCCTACCAGCCATTCAGGGTCCAGTGATATCGAGGCAGCACCATCACTGATGTCATCATCATCAAAGCCATAACCGAGACGCCCTTCCAGCCCCACAAAGGGATTGAACTGCAAACCAAAACGGGCCTGCAGAGCCGACGGCTCAAGATCATCACCCCCTGTTTCCTGATTCAGCATGTTGTACTGCACGCCGAAATATCCATCCTGTTGATACACATCAGAGGCAAAGCCAGGGACAGCAATAACAAGCAAAGGCAACAGCAACGTTTTTTTCATGATCTCTCCTTGGTCAGTTTTTCTCGCACATCAAGAGTATCGTTATGAAACCCTATTTTCATAGGTCCTATGACATTATTCCGACACAAAAAAAAGGCCGCAAAACAGTGCGGCCCAACGACCTGTTTCTGCTACTGCAGCGACAGGCTATCGGCATTCATAACACGGGTTTTCCCGGTCAGGAATCAGCGATCAGGTAGTAGAAAACGTTATCAGCACATCGGCATGATGCTGGTGCGGGGGATAAATCATGGCGGGCTCTCCCAAGTCCATTTGGCAATATTTCCGGAGCAGTATTATTGTTTCCCGACAGCGTATCTCTTTCATTTTTCCTGTCGTTTTTTTGTTTTAGCAGTACGCTCGGTGACGTGTTCAATAGAATGCGCTGCTCGGCAAAAACAGACTTTGCGCCAGCGCACATTCCCGACCCGAAAATGTGGCTTTTTTGTTATCGGCAGGTTCCTTAACGTACCCCGGCGGAGAGCGATTCCGGCTGCACAAACTTGCCGGTAACCGGAAATCGGACTTCTACCAACAGGCCACCATGTTCATGGTTCGCCAGACGAATCTCGCCGTGGTGCATATCGACGATGCGCTTGACGATGGCCAGCCCCAGGCCGCTGCCACTGAGGGTGCGGGCTTTCTCACCCCGCGAGAACGGCTGCAGCAACAGGGGAATATCCTCTTCGCGAACGCCCTTGCCATGATCACGGACGGTCAGGCACACCACGTTTTCCATCACAGCAGTACGCACCTCCACCGGTGGCGCGCCGTACTTGAGTGCATTGCCGATCAGGTTGGCGAGCATCCGTTTTACCGTTAGCCGCTTGAGCATCAGGCGCGGCAGATCCTGTAGCTCAAAACGGGTCTGCTCCGTGGGGTACTTGCCGGCCACTTCCTGTATCAGCTCGTTGAGATTTTCCAGGTCGGGCTGCTCATCGGCGCCATCGCGGATAAAGGAAATGAACTGATCAAGAATGGCATCCATGTCCTCAATATCTTCGATAATGCCGTGGGCCAGTTCCTCGTCCTGCATGAATTCCGCCGACAGACGCAATCGGGTCAGCGGCGTACGCAGGTCATGGGATACCCCCGCCAGTAACAGCGCCCGATCCCGCTGGGCCTGTTGCAGGTCACTGGTCATGCGATTGAAGGCCGCATTCACCGCCTGAATTTCCTCCGGTCCGATACTGGTATTCAATACCGGCACCGCTTCACCTCTCCCCACTTTCAAGGCGACCCGGGCCAACCGCCGCAAAGGCAGGTTAAGCCCCCGGGCAATCAGCAAGCCACCGATAATGGCCAGCAGCGGCACCGTCACCCCCCAGCCGAGCAGCAGATAGCGGTCATAGTCGCGGAAGAATTCCATCGGCACCCGCAACCACTGCTTCTGAAAAGAAGGCGCACTGACCCACAGCACTGGCTGGCGACTGTCCTCCAGCCTTACCGTGACCGGTTCGCGCAGGCGTTCCTGCACCTCTTCCCGAAACCGACTGACCACCGGCTGGGATAACAGCACGGTACCCTGATGCAGGTTGTCCGGGGTGGCCACTTCAATACCGGTGGCGCCGGCCAGTCGCTGGGCCAGGCGGGCGTCTTCCTCACCGGAAGAAGAAAACGCCAGCTCCGCTTGCAGCACCGTCAGGCGAGCGTATTCACGAATACCGGGCAGGTAGGCATTGCGGGCGAAGAACCACAGGGTCAGCGCCTGGCTGATACCGATGACCAGCCCCACCACGATGGCGGAACGGACAAAGGCAGTGCGGGGATAAAGTTTCATCGGCAAAGCTTACACGCTCCACGCCGCACGCAACACGCGCATGATGCCTGCTGCGTGCGGCCTGAAGCGTCTCTTAATCAGGCACAAACACATAGCCCACGCCCCACACGGTCTGGATATAGCGGGGCTTGGAGGGATCGTCTTCCAGCAGGCGGCGCAGGCGCGACACCTGCACGTCGATGGAGCGTTCCATGGCAGACCATTCGCGACCCCGGGCCAGGCTCATCAGCTTGTCGCGCGTCAGCGGCTCACGGGGATTCTGTATCAGCGCCTTGAGCACGGCGAATTCGCCGGTGGTCAGGTTCTGCGGGTCACCGTCGCGGAGCAGGGTGCGGTTACCCAGATCCAGCTCCCACGGCCCGAAGCTCACCTCGCCTTCTTCCTTGCTCGGCGCCCCCGGCAGTTCACGCACATGGCGACGCAACACCGCCCGGATGCGCGCATCCAGCTCACGGGGGTTGAACGGCTTGGGCAGGTAGTCATCCGCACCGGCATCCAGCCCTTCAATACGCTCCGCGTCATCGCCCTTGGCGGTGAGCATAATGATCGGCATACGGTTTTCTGCCTCCCGGAGCCGGCGGCAGATGGACAAGCCGTCCTCACCGGGCAGCATCAGGTCCAGCACCATCAACGAATAGAGCTCCCGGGACAGGGCCCGATCCATCTGTTCCGCATCACCTACTGCCTTCACGGCATAGCCTGCCTCTTCGAGAAAACGCTGCAGCAGACTGCGCAGGCGGGCGTCATCATCGACGACGAGAATCTTGTCCTGTTGTTCTGTCACGGTGCCTCCACTTATCGCAGACTCTGATTTACGCGTTGTGGACCGAACGTGCAAGATAATGGTCTGAGCAGATTGTATAAAAACATTGCAGTCTGCGAATCTGGGTCATTGTGGTCGGTGCAGAAGCACCGCCAAAGTAGGCACGAGAAAAAGAAATCGCTACAGTACGCGACAAATGAGAATGGCTATCAATAAAGGATTCCTCCCTTGCGAGACCGCCTGAAACAGCTTCCGCCCGTGGCCCTGGTCATCCTGGGGACGATTCTGGCCATTGTGCTGCTGGCCGTATTCAAACCCTCGGCCCCCACCCGCGATGTCAGTGAACGTCACGACCGGGTACGTTTTATACTGGCCGACCCCGGCGCCCATTCGCCCCAGATCCAGCTTTTTGGTCGGGTGCAGTCACCCCGTGCCGCCAGTCTGACCGCCGTGGTCACCGCTAACGTGGCAACGATCCCGGTGCGGGCCGGCAGCAAGGTCAGCGCCGGCCAGTTGCTGATCCAGCTGGACGACACCGAAGCCGCCCTGGCCAGAGACAGGGCCAGGGCCACCCGCGATGAAGCCGCCGCCCAGTTGCAGACCACCCGCTTGCGCTACCAGAGCGACAAGAAAAACCTGGCGCTGGAAAAAAAGCTGGCGCAACTGAGTGAAGATAATCTGCAACGGCTGCAATCCCTGCGTGGCAAGCAACTGGTGTCCCAGACCCAACTGGATCAGGCAGAAGAAGCCAAGGCACGCGCCGAGTTGTCGCTGGGTCAGCGCCAACTCAGTGTCAGCGATTTCAAGAATGAGCTGGCCCGCATGGAAGCCCGCCTGGCCAGCGCTGAAGCCCAGCTGCAGCAGGCCGAACTGGACCTGACCCGCACTCGCGTTGAAGCCCCCTTCGATGGCACCGTGACGCAAATCCCGGTGGCGCCCGGGGAACGGGTGCGCCCCGGCGACCCCTTGCTCAGTCTGTTCGCCGACGCCGAGCTGGAAGTGCGCGCGCAGATTCCCGAGCGTTACCTGGCCGCCGTGCGCGATGGTCTCGACCAGGGTGAGCTGGCCGCCAGCACCGACCTGGAAGGCCGCACCCTGGCGCTGAATCTGAAACGGCTGGCCGGCGAAGCCAGCGATGCCCGTGGCGGCATTGATGGGTTATTCGAATTTGTCGACGGCGTGCCCGCCGCGGCCCTGGGCCGCCCGCTGACCATTACCCTGACATTGCCGGCCCGGGACAACCTGATCGCCGTGCCCGCCACCGCCCTGCACGGACTCAACCGGCTCTACCTCATTGATGACGACAACCGTCTGCAGAGAACCGCAGCGGACATCGTCGGCGAAGCCATGACGCAGACGCAGTCGCAACTGTTGCTGCAGGTCCCCGACCTGCAGGGCGGCGAGCGCATCATGACCACCCAGCTCCCCCAGGCTATCGTCGGCCTGCCGGTGGACCCGCAACCGGTACCGGGAAGCAACGCCGACACCGACAAGGCGGATGTGAAAGACGCGCCGGCTACGCCTGCTATCAATAGTAAAAAAGAGGGTGATCAGGGTGAGTGAGCCACGGGGTCTGATTGCCAGCTTCACCCAGCACAAGGTTGCTTCCAACCTGCTGATGCTGCTGATGGTGATGCTCGGGTTTCTCGGCCTCAATCGGCTCAACACCCAGCTGTTCCCGAATTTCGATTTTGACTACATCACCGTCACTATCCCCTGGCGCGGCGCCAGCCCCGAGGATGTGCAGCGCTCCATCACCATTCCGGTGGAGCAGGCCATCAAGACCCTGCCCAACACCAAGAAACTGATCGCCCGCTCCCAGCAGGGTGCCTCGGCCATCTTTATCGAACTGGAGGACGGCACCGACCTGGGCCTGGCCCTGGATGAAGTGCGCCAGCGTATCGACTCCATCCGCAACCTGCCCCAGGACGCAGAACGACCGGTTATCCAGAAGATCACCAACTATTCGCTGGTCACCTCCATCATGGTGTCCACGGAAAACGGCTCCCTGGAGGAGCTGCGCCCGTTGGTGCGCAACATGGAGGACGAGATCCTTGCCCTGGGTGCCGGCAAGGTGGACTTCCTCGGCCTGCCGGAAGAGGAAATGGCCATCCAGGTGCCCGCCGCTGCCCTCCATGATCTGCGCATGAGCCTTGGCGAGATCGGTAATCGGGTGCGCAATTTCAGCCAGGACATTCCCGCCGGCACCGTGGGCCGGGATGACGCCGCCAAACAATTGCGCGCCCTCGGTCAGCGCCGTGACGAACGGGCCTTCGCCGACCTGCCGCTGATCACCACCGCCGACGGCCAGCAGCTGAGCCTGGGCGACGTGGCCATCATCGAACGGCGCCCCCGGGATGACCAACCCACCCTCACCTACCAGGGCAACCCGGCCATCGAGCTGCAGGTGATGCGCGGCGAAGACGGCGACATGCTGGAGCTGGCCGACAAGGTGCGCAGCTGGGGGGCCGACTACCGCGCCACCCTCCCGGAAGGCGTACAGATGACCTTCTATTTCGAGGCCTGGAAGCTGGTGCAAGAGCGTATTTCCACCCTGCTGTGGAACGGCATCACCGGTCTGCTGCTGGTCATCGCCACGCTCTACTTCTTCCTCAATGCCCGGGTCGCCTGGTGGGTCACCGTGGGCATCCCGGTGTCCTTCATGGCCACTCTGGGGCTGGTGTGGCTGTTCGGCGGCACCATCAACATGATCAGCCTGTTCGGTCTGATTCTGGCCCTGGGGATCATCGTCGACGATGCCATTGTGGTGGGCGAGGACACCCTCACCCATTTACAGCAGGGGGAATCCGCCCAGCGCGCTGCCCTGGGCGGTGCCCGACGCATGTTCTGGCCGGTGGTGGCCTCCAGCACCACCACCATTGCCGCCTTCCTGCCACTGGGCATGATGAGCGGCGCCATGGGCAAGATCGCCTTTGATATTCCTTTCGTGATGATCTGCGTGATCCTGGCATCGCTACTGGAATGTTTTCTGGTGCTGCCCGGCCATCTGCATCACAGCTTCCGGGGCATTCAGGTCAAGGCCTCTGGGCTACGCGAACGCATCGACGCGGGTTTCAACCGACTGCGCGAAGAACGCTTCCGGCCATTGGTGGCCTGGGCCATCCGCCACCGCCATCTGGTCAGCGTCTCCGCCGTGGCCGCTTTCATTCTGGCGCTGAGCCTGATCGCCACCGGCTGGCTCAAGTTCACCTTCTTCCCGCCGGTGGATGGCGACCAGCTGCGCGCCGTGGTGGAATTTTCCTCCGGCACCGACCGCAACCAGGTGGACCGCTTCCTGGCGCAACTGGAAACCGCCCTGAACGAGACCAATGAGGAACTGGGCGGCCATCTGGTCAAAACCGTGATCAGCCACCATGGCGCCGCCGCCGGCTTCCCCAACCCCGGCGGGCGGATGGAAAAATACGGCGACGAATACGGCACCCTGGTGGTGGAAGTCTATGTGGGCTCCGACAGACAGATCAGCAATGACGAACTGATCCAGAGTTGGCGGGACAAACTGACCCTGCCCGCCGGCCTGGACCAGCTCACCATTTCCCAGCCGGAAGCTGGCCCCCCCGGCAAACCCATCGAGGTGAAGCTCACCGGCAGCGATGCGCCAACCCTGAAACAGGCCTCCCTGGCCTTGCAGGAACGGCTCAACGATTTCTCCGGGGTCAGCAACGTGGATGACGACCTGCCCTACGGCAAGGAACAGCTGACCTTTGAACTGACCGCCCGGGGCCGGGCCCTGGGGCTCACCCTCAATGAGGTGGCCAGCCAGTTGCGCGCCGCCTTCGACGGCAACCTGGCCCAGCTCTACAACGAGGAAGACGAGGAAATCGAAGTGCGGGTGATGCTGCCGGACAACGAGCGGCGGCAATTCAGCGCTCTGGAGCGTCTGCCCGTGATTACCCCCCAGGGTGAAGCCATCGCCCTGCGTGACGTGGTGAACTTCGACGCCCGCAAGGGCGTGGATTTGCTACGCCGGGTGAATGGCGAACTGGCCGTCACTGTCTACGCCGATCTGGACCCGGAGCAGGGCAACGCCAACGAAATCATCGCCAGCCTCAACGACAGCACCCTGCCCGACCTGAAAGCCAAATACGGCATCGGCGTCGGCTACGAGGGCAAGCTGCAGGAACAGGCCGACAACCTCAAGGACATGGCCACCGGCGCCCTGCTCGGCCTGGCGCTGATCTACGTGGTACTGGCCTGGGTATTCAGCTCCTACTCCTGGCCCCTGGCCATCATGACCGCCATTTTCTTCGGCCTCACCGGCGCCGTGATCGGGCATATCCTCACCGCACCGTTCGGCATCAAGTTCTCCATGTTCTCGGCCATGGGGCTGTTCGGCCTGTCCGGCATTATCGTCAACGATTCCATCGTGTTGGTGAGTTTCTACCAGCAACTGGTGGCCGAAGGCATGGAACGGTTCGAGGCCATCGTGGAGGCCTGTGTGCGGCGACTGCGGGCGGTGCTGCTGACCTCCATCACCACCATCGCCGGCCTTACTCCGATCCTGTTCGAAAGCTCCCTGCAGGCCCAGTTTCTCAAGCCCATGGCGGTGAGCATTGTCTTCGGGTTGCTGTTCGGCACCGTACTGATCCTGCTGGTGGTGCCGGCCATGCTGATGCTGATCGAGGAGCAGCGCGACCGTTTCCGCGGCCTGGGGCCGCACCTGGCGCCGGCCAACTGGGGCGAACTGGCCCGCCGCGCCTGGCGTTTCGACCCGATCCATTACCGCCAGCAAGCCGGTCCCCAGGGGCTGGGTGGGCACCTGTGGTGGGTGATGATTCTCGGTCCCTGGCTGTTACTGACAATACTGGGCAAACTACCGCTGCTGCAGCAGGCACTGAAAGCCGATGCCGGGCCGCTGCTGATAGCGCCTTCCGCGCTGCTGTGGCTGGTGATGATGGGGCTGGGTGCCGCCTTCCTGTGGCACCTGTTCCGCCGCCGTCAGCGGGCCACCAGGCTGGCTGTACACTGGTTGCTGGTGACAGGTTTCGGCAGTCTGCTGATAGCAGCACTGGCGCCACTGGCAGGCCTGCAGGGAGAGTTGCTGGCTGGCGCGTTCTGGTCACAGGCAGGCTGGAGCCTTTTCACTGCCGTGATCGTACTGCCATTGCTGTTATGGAGTCGGCGCAGCGCCCATACCCTGACACGCTGACCGAAAACGGCATCACAGTGCCATAATTCGACAGCTTACCTTTTGACCAGTGACTGGTATTATTCGCGTCTGAAAGTAAAACAGACAAAAACAAAGTACCGCCGAAGCACAGCAGGATCGGCGCGAGGAGAGCAACATGGCCAAAATTCTTGTGGTGGACGACTCGCCGACTCAACTGACCAATCTGGTCAAGATCGTTCAGGGCGAAGGTCATGAGGTCATTACCGCCACCAATGGTATGGAAGGTATCGAAAAAGCCCGTGAGGAAAAGCCTGACCTGATTCTCATGGATGTGGTGATGCCGGAACTGAATGGCTTCCAGGCCACCCGCAAAATCACCCGTGACCCGGCCACCGAACAGATTCCGGTGATCCTGGTCACCACCAAGGATCAGGAGACCGACAAGGTCTGGGGCCAGCGCCAGGGGGCCGCCGGCTACATCATTAAGCCGCCCAAGGAAGCCGAGCTGATCGCCAAGATCAACGAAGTGCTGGGCTAGTCCAGCCCCGCAACATAGCCGCTTCGACAAGTCAATCTGTTAACGACCGGGATCATTGCCTATGATTTCGGTCGTTTTGTTTTACGCCTGCACGCAATACGTCTGCAGGCCGCACGCAGCCAGGAAATGTCATGCGCAGTATTGAACAGATTATCGCCGAGGAAATCGGCTGTCAGGAACGCCAGGTCCACGCTGCCGTAGGCCTGCTCGACGACGGTGCCACCGTCCCCTTTATCGCCCGTTACCGCAAAGAGGTAACCGACGGTCTGGACGACACCCAGCTGCGTAACCTGGAAGAACGGCTGCGCTACCTGCGCGAAATGGAAGAACGCCGCGAGGCGATCCTGAAGAGCATTGCCGAGCAGGAAAAACTGACCCCGGAACTGGAAAAGGCGATCAAGGCCGCCGATACCAAAACCCGGCTGGAAGATCTCTACCTGCCCTACAAGCCCAAGCGCCGCACCCGCGCCCAGATCGCCCGGGAAGCCGGCCTGGAACCGCTGGCCGACGGCCTGCTGGACGATCCGAGTCAGAACCCGGAAGAACTGGCCGCTGGCTACCTGAACGAAGAACACAAGGTTGCCAGCGCCAAGGATGCCCTGGACGGCGCCAAGCAAATTCTCATGGAGCGCTTTGCCGAAAACGCCGATCTGCTCACCCGTCTGCGCACCTTCCTGTGGGACAAGGCGCAGATCCAGGCCAAGGTAGTCGATGGCAAGGAGAAGGAGGGCGCCAAGTTCAGCGACTACTTCGACCACAGCGAAACCATCAAGGGCATCCCCAGCCACCGCGCCCTAGCCCTGTTCCGTGGCCGCAACGAAGGCATCCTGCATGTCTCCATGGTGCTGCCGGAAGAACTGGAAAGTGCCCAGCCACACCCCTGCGAAGCCATGGTCACCGCGGAAACCGGCTGGCAACACCAGGGCCGCGCCGCCGATGACTGGCTCAAGGAAGTGATGCGCTGGACCTGGAAGATCAAGCTCAATACCCACCTGGAAACCGAACTGCTGGGCCGGGTCCGCGAGCTGGGCGAGGAAGAAGCCATTCAGGTATTCGCCCGTAACCTGAAGAGTCTGCTGATGGCCTCCCCGGCCGGCCCAAAATGCACCATGGGTCTCGATCCGGGTCTGCGTACCGGGGTGAAGGTGGTGGTGGTAGATGCCACCGGCAAGCTGCTGGAGCACAGCACTATCTTCCCGCACCAGCCGAAAAATCAATGGGACCAGTCCCTGTCCGCTCTGGCCGCCCTGTGCCTCAAGCACAAGGTGGAATTGATCGCCATCGGCAACGGCACCGCCAGCCGCGAGACCGACAAGCTGGCCGGGGAAGTGGTCAAGGCCAGCAAGGGCAACATCCAGAAGATCATGGTCTCCGAGGCCGGCGCCTCGGTGTACTCCGCCTCGGAAACCGCCGCCCGGGAATTCCCGGATCTGGACGTCTCATTCCGGGGTGCCGTTTCCATCGCCCGCCGCCTGCAGGATCCGCTGGCGGAACTGGTGAAGATCGATCCGAAAGCCATCGGCGTGGGCCAGTACCAGCATGATGTGAGCCAGCTGAAGCTGTCCCGCTCCCTGGACGCGGTGGTGGAAGACTGCGTGAACTCCGTGGGCGTGGACGTGAACACCGCCAGCGCCCCGCTGCTGGCGCGCATCGCCGGCCTCAACACCACTATCGCCGGCAACATTGTCACTTATCGGGAAAGTCACGGTGCCTTTAGCTCCCGGGCCGACCTGAAGCTGGTGCCACGCCTGGGCGACAAGACCTTCGAACAGGCCGCCGGCTTCCTGCGCATCATGGACGCCGCCAACCCGCTGGACAGTTCCTCGGTCCACCCGGAAGCCTACCCGCTGGTGGAAAAGATCGCTGAGAAACACGGTCGCCCGCTCAAGGATCTGATCGCTGACGTACCCTTCCTGAAGAAGGTCAACGCCGCGGACTTCACCGATGATACCTTCGGCCTGCCCACGGTCACCGACATCCTCAGCGAGCTGGAAAAACCCGGCCGTGACCCGCGCCCGGAATTCAAGGCGGCGGCACTCAAGGAAGGAGTGGAAACCCTCAAGGATCTGAAACAAAGCATGATCCTGGAAGGCACCGTCACCAACGTGACCAACTTCGGCGCCTTCGTGGATATCGGCGTTCACCAGGATGGCCTGGTGCATGTCTCGGCCCTGGCCGACAAATTCGTGGAAGATCCCCACGATGTGGTCAAACCCGGCGATATCGTCAAGGTGAAAGTGCTGGAAGTGGACCTGGATCGAAAACGCATCAGCCTGACCATGCGCATGGACGACAAGCCCGCCGAGAAAGCCGACGGGCAACGCCCCGCCAGCGCCCGCAAGGGCAATGGCGGCGGCCAGCGCCAGGGCGGCAACAAGCGTGGCGGCGGCCAGCCCCAGAACAGCGGCGGCACCTTTGCGGATCTGTTCGCCAAGGCCAAGGACGAGCAGAAGAAAGGCAAGAAACGCCTGTAGTCATGGCTCAGGCTTACGGAAACAGCGGCACCCTCTTCCTCTGCCCCTCTCTCGCCAGTGGTAGCGGGACCGGGGAATCAGGATGCCGCCCCCGTGCAATGTAGGGCGGAAATGCCGATGGCATCTCCGTCACCCGGAGTTCGATAACGGAACCGCCTGCTATGGCACAGCTCGAACAACGCATCCATGCCCTGCTGGATTCAGACGCCGCCACCACCCTGGCCGGCATTCGCCGCGGCATCGAGAAAGAAAGCCTGCGCATTACCACAGATGGCACCCTGGCGCAGACTCCACATCCGGCGGCACTGGGCTCCGCGTTGACCCACCCCTATATCACCACGGACTATTCCGAAGCCCTGCTGGAATTCATCACGCCACCCAGCACCGAGCTGCACAAACCGCTGGAATTTCTCGAACAGCTGCACCGTTATGTGTATAGCCATATCGGTGATGAAGTGCTGTGGGTCAACTCCATGCCCTGCATGATCCGCAACGATGCCGACGTACCGGTCGCCCAATACGGCAGCTCCAACGTGGGACGCATGAAGAGCGTCTACCGGGAAGGATTGGGTCACCGTTATGGCCGCAAGATGCAGACCATCGCCGGCATCCACTACAATTTTTCCTATCCGGAAGAGTTCTGGAAACTGAACCAGGTGCTGGAGGGGGAAAGCGGTCCGCTGCAGGACTACATTTCCAAGCGCTACTTCGATCTGACCCGTAATTTCCAGCGTTATTCCTGGCTGTTGGTCTATCTTTTCGGTGCCTCCCCGGCGCTGTGCAAATCCTTCCTGGCAGGCCGCGAACACCAGCTGGACACGTTTGACCACACCCTGTTCAAGCCCAGCGCCACCAGCCTGCGCATGAGTGACCTGGGCTACCAGAACAATGCCCAGTCGTCTCTGGCCATCAGCTACAACAATCTGGACGAGTACGTGGCGACCCTCACCCACGCCATCAAGACGCCGGAACCGGCCTACGACGAGATCGGTGTGAAGGTGGGCGATGACTATCGTCAGCTCAATGCCAACATCCTGCAGATCGAGAATGAGTACTACTCCTCGATCCGCCCCAAGCGCACCATCAACAAGGGGGAGCGCCCCACCACGGCCCTGCAGAAACGTGGCGTGGAATATATCGAAATTCGCGCCCTGGACCTGAACCCCTTCGAGCCGGTAGGCATTAACCAGCAGGAAATCCGCTTCCTGGATCTGTTCGCCACATACTGCCTGTTGCGCGAATCGCCACAACTGGAAAAGTGCGATCTCCATGCCAGCAAGGAGAACCTGCGCAAGGTGGTCTACGAGGGGCGCAACACAGCCATCGAACTGTGCAACTGGGGCAAGTCCGTCTCCCTGAAAGACTGGGCCAGCGAAAAGCTCACCCAGATGCAGCCCATCGCCGAGCTGTTCGACCGCACTCACGGCGGCACCAACTACAGCGATGCCCTGGCCCGCCAACAGGAAAAAGTGGACAACCCGGACACTACCCCGTCCGCGCGGATTCTCGACAAGCTGGAAAGCCGTCAGCAAAGTTTCTTCCAGTTCGCCATGGATCAGGCTCTGGCCCACCGGGATCACTTCCTGTCACGCCAGCGTTGCGACGAGACCAACCAGCGCCTGGAACAACTGGCCGAACACAGCCTCACCGAGCAGCGCCATTGGGAAGACGCGGAGACCCAGAGTTTCGAGGATTACCTGGCGGATTACTTCCGCGACTGAAGCCCCTCCCACGCAGAGGCTTGCCCGCAAGCTGCAAAGCCAGCACTGACAGCGTGCATCGCTTGCAGGCAAGCGCCTACATTGGGCCGCTCCGTCTTGATGCTGTCACAAAGCCGCTGTGCGCCGCGTCTCAACACTACGGCCCAATCCGGTTTTTGTGCAATTTCACAACAAAAAGACGTACTTCTTCCCTGTTCAGTCTGTATTGCGGTGGTAGTCTCGGACAAACCGGCAAGGGAGCGTCGCGATGCCAGATCGTGATCAGTGCGAAAAAGCCTACAATCAAGGATGTATGTGGGGCATGGGTGGAGGCGACAACAATCGCTGTCCTTATCCCGCCGATGATGCCCTGGCAGAATGGTGGTTTCAGGGGTGGGAAGCGGGCATCCAGGCCTGGCATGATCGCAACCTGCAGGAGCAGGATGCCAGGCAGGCCTGACACCATTCGAACAACAGCCCTACCCTCTACCTCGATCCTGTGGGGGCGGTCGTTCGACCGCGAATGCCCTGCCCCATGAAGATCGCGGTCGAACGACCGCTGCCACGGTTCAATCCCACCCTTGCCGCCAACCCCGCTTTTGCCTACCCTTCGCCGGTCCCCGACGAAAAGAGTGGCCCATGTCGTCCCTTATCCCAGCACCCCGTCAGCTTAACCTGCTTGCCCTGTTGGCTTGTATTGCCGCCATGGCCGGTGCCCTTTATCTGCAGCACGTTGATGGCCTGGAACCCTGCCCGTTGTGCATCTTTCAACGCATTGGCGTTATAGCCGCCGCCCTGATTCTGCTGATTGCCACCCTGCATGGTCCGCAGCGTACCGGCGTACGTATTTACGGTGCCCTCACCGGGCTGGCCGCGATTGCCGGCGGCGCCGTCTCCATCCGTCATATCTGGCTGCAAAACCTGCCGCCGGATCAGGTGCCCGCCTGTGGCCCCGGCCTCAACTACATGCTGGATGTGTTCCCCCTGCAAAGCGTCATCCAGGAAGTGCTGGCCGGCTCCGGGGAATGCGCAGAAATGGACTGGGCTTTCCTGGGTCTGAGCCTGCCAGCCTGGTCTCTGGTGGTGTTTTCCGGCCTGCTGCTGGTGGCGCTGGTGCAACTGTTCCGCCCTCTCCCCACACGCTGATCGCACCATGATCGACGGCCTGCTGATTCTGCTGTTTTTCCAGTTCCTTGGTGAGGTGCTGATCCGCCTCACCGGCATCCCCCTGCCCGCCTCCGTGGTCGGCATGGTGCTGCTGTTGCTGGCACTGTTACTCAATGCGCCCTTCAGCCAGCGCGTGGCCCCCGCCGCCGGCGCCCTGATCAAGCACATCAGCCTGCTGATCTTCCCGCTGGGGGTGGGCATCGTGCTGCAGTGGCACCGCTACGAAGACTATGCCCTGGCGCTGGGCGTGGCCGTGGTGCTGGGCACCCTGCTCAGCCTGGTGCTGGTCACCCTGATGCTGAAGAAGCTGTTGGGCGGCAAGCATGGTGAATCCCGGGGAGGCAGCCATGATTGATAAACTCGACAACCTGGCCGGCCTGGTGCACACCCCGTTGTTCGGCATCCTGCTGACCCTGGTCAGCTACCGCTTTGCCCTGTGGGTGTACGGTCGCAGCAACAGCCTGCCCCTGTTTCACCCCTTTCTGGTGGCCTCTATTCCGGTGATTGTCGTGCTACCCCTGGTCGGCGTGGACTACGAGGAATACCGCGACCAGACCACCCTGATTTCCTTTCTGCTGGGCCCGGCAACGGTAGCACTGGCCTGGCCCCTCTACCGGCAGCTACACACGGTGCGCAGCGTGCTCACGCCGATCCTGATCGCCACTGTGCTGGGCGCTTTTATCTCTGCCGCCATTGCCGTGGGGCTGGCCTGGTGGCTGGGCGCTCCCGCCGAAGTGGTGGGCTCACTGGCACCCAAATCCATCACCACACCGATTGCCGTGGAGGTAGTGCAATCCACCGGTGGCTATGTGTCACTGGCCGCCGGCGCAGTGGCGATCACCGGCATCGTCGGTGCCCTGGCCGCTGGCCCCATCTTCCGCCTGTTGAGAGTCACCGACGACCGCATTAAGGGGTTTGCACTGGGCCTGGTAGCCCACGCCATCGGCACCGCCCGGGCCTTCGAATACGGCGAAAAAGCGGGGGCTTTTGCCGGGCTGGCGCTGGGCCTGTGCGGACTGGTAACGGCGCTGGCGCTGCCCTGGCTGTGGCCCTGGGTAGCGCAATATCTGTAAGAGCCGCAACAGGCTGCACGCATTACGCAACACGGATAGCGCTAAAAAACCGCTTTTTAGAAGAAATTTGTCTTTAACGACAAGTGGCTGAGATAGCGTGGTTTTTCCCCCTGACCCGACTTCACGCCGATTTTGTCCCATTGCCAGCACAGTCCCGCCAGTCCTAGGCTCGATAGCCCAACAAGACAATAGTCAACGGGCACTCCGAGGAGGAACCATGGCGAGCTCCCATTCTGCAGCTCTGGCCCAATGGCAGCGCATCGAGGCGCTGGTGCAGGCCTGGCTGGATGAGCGTCAGCAACTGATTGTGCTGCTCTGCACCCTGCAGGGCCTGAAAGGCTTATCCGATCACCGCCAGCCATTGCAGAAACAGGTACAGAATTTCTGCCAGCTATTGATGGACTACATCAGCGCCGGCTACTTCGAGGTGTACCGGGAGCTGGTCAATGAGGCTCGCCATTTTCACCGCGACAACCCCACGCTTACCCGACAGATTCTCCAGCAACTGGACAACTCCACCGACGAAGCCCTGGCCTTCAACGAGGATTTCGAGCGCCCGGAACAGTGGCTGGCGCTGCGGGATCAGTTACCGGAACGCATCACCCTGCTGATGCAGACGCTGGAAGAAAGGTTTGCGCTGGAAGACCAGCTGATTCTCAGCATTCACCAGCAGGAACCGCCACGGCAGCAGGCGACGCATTGAAAGCAGTAGCTAGCCACGAATTTCTAGCTGCAACACGAAGCAATGCATGGCGTGTAGCAGCACCCGCCGTGCTCCGCGCGTCAAGGTTAACTGTAGGAGCTCCGCTCTCTGTGCTCTGCGAGTATGAGGCGCGAATGAAGGTGGCTACCAGCTAACCGGTTAAATGAAACCTGTCGAGTGCGGATATTCCTGATCGCCCTGCGGGCGATTTCCGCGCTACGCACGGTTCGCACCTCAAGAGGTGTTATTCGCTACGCTCACCCTTCGGGCCGCACGGAACTACTTGCGTTACTCCGCTACGCCAGGTTCCTACAGCGGCTTCGTAGCGATGTCGCAGTCCGCACCGCAGGGTTTGTAGCAACCAAAAAGGGCGCCCGAAGGCGCCCTTTTTGTTGAAGCGTGTGACGACGGGATTTATTCCTCGTCGGCACCGCCTTCATTACCGCTGCCTTTCACGTCCAGCAGTTCGATCTCGAAAATCAGCGCCTGGTTGGGGCCGATATCGCCACCAGCACCTTGCTCGCCATAGCCCAGAGACGGCGGCACAACAATTTTCCACTTGTCACCTTCCGCCATCATCGGCAGCGCTTCCTGCCAGGCAGGAATGATGTGCTGCAGGCCGAAGCTGGCTGGCTGGCCGCGCTCTACGGAGCTGTCAAAGACGGTGCCGTCCGGCAGGGTGCCGTGGTAGTGAACTTCCACGGTGTCTTCCAATGTCGGGGATGCACCACCTTCTTCACCGGACTCCAGCACTTCGTACTGCAGGCCGCTGTCGGTGACGGTAACGCCTTCACGCTCGGCATTCTCGGCCAGGAATTTTTCGCTGGCTTCCAGATTATTGCCGGCCGCTTCTTCCATCTTCTTTTGCTGGGCTTCAATCATACGGCCCTGGAAGTCACGAATCAGCTGATCCAGATCCTCGTCACCCAGCTGGGATTTGCCGTCTTCGGCAAAGCCGTCACGCAGGCCTGCCACCATGGCATCCAGATCCAGGTTTTCCAGGCTGCGCATCTGCTCCGCACTGCGGAAGCCCAGTGCGTAGGACGCTTTCTGGTCATCACTTTTCAGTTCAGCCGTTTCCTGACCACACGCTGCCAACAGGACAGTTCCCGCCAGCACGATTCCCAATTTCTTCATTCTGCCTCCAATTGGCCTACTGTTGTTGTTGCTGTTCCGGCACCTTACCACCGCGCATTTCTTCGGCAGTGATGGTATTGGGCGCTTTTACGGTAAAGGGTTCCGCCTGCACACCGGGCGGCGGAATCTGGCCATACTGCCAGTTTCCCTGGGGGTCACGCCAGCGATACATCTCTGCGCTTTCCCCATTTTCCTCCATCCAGGGAGAAATCTTCCGGTCCAGCAACCGTTCCGGCTGCTGCCAGTTCTGTTCCACATGCTGCCAGTCCAGTAGCGGCTTGCCGCCACCGAGCGGCACGGTAAACAGCGCTGCCAGCACAACCGCCAGCAACACGATGATAATCAACAGGTAACGCATGATATTTCCTCTCCCCCTTTACTGAGCCGTCTTCACAGGATTCAGTTCCCCACGAGAGCAAAATAACATCACAAATTAGATCAATGCGCCTTATTTTGCGGTACTGTTGGTTTTGTGAGCAGCATCACCTTTTCTTCTGACAGTGATCACGCCACCCAAACCGCCGGGTACAATCCCCGCAAAAAAACGAATAAGACACGGCATGAATAGCGCACAGAACAGCCCTGCAAAGGGGATCGGCTCCCAATCGCGTTCGTCCAGCCCGTCCCGCATGGTAATTCTGATCGCAAACAGTAAAGGGGGCTGCGGCAAGACCACCATTGCCACCAACCTGGCCTGCTATTATGAGGCCTTGGGGCGACAGGTATCCCTGCTGGATATGGATCCACAGCAGTCGTCTCTGCAATGGCTGAAACTACGCCGTGATACCACGATCCACGGCCTGGCCTGGCCGGCGGGCGAGCCGGTCTCCCTGGGCAGACTGCAACAGAAGCTGGATCAGGCCGGCCCGATTACCATCATCGATTCACCCGCCGGCCTGGACCCCCATCATCTGGATCATCTGCTGCGCCTGTCACAGGTGGTACTGGTGCCGGTGCTGCCCAGCCCTATCGATATTCGTGCCACCACCCGTTTCCTGCAAACCGTCATGCTGGCCCCCAGCTACCGGCGCCGTCCGCGTCGGCTGGCAGTGATCGCCAATCGTTCCCGCACCCGCACCCGCATGTACGAGTCTCTGCGCCAGTTTCTCGCCAGCCTGAAAATTCCCTACCTGGTTACCCTGCGCGATACTCAACTCTATGTGCAGGCCATGAGCAATGGCGAAGGCGTCCTCGACGCCGCCGTCTCGCGCCACCTGGATGACCAGCAGCACTGGCGTCGTATTGGTGAGTGGCTGGAGGTACAGCGGCATCTGATACAGACCATGCCGGGGTTTCGGTAAAAGCAGCTGCTAGTGCGAACCTTCTGAGGTGGCAACAAGGCTTTCTGGTTAGACCCGTCGAGCGCTGAAATTCCTGATCGTCCTGCGGGCGATTTCCTCGCTGCTCGAGGTTCGCGTCTCAAGCGA
>OJBO01000601.1_pt1 | contig 18906 bp, 16 predicted proteins | sample 1590461 | NCBI WGS metagenome assembly OJBO01 (sample SAMN05416836, study PRJEB24817) | seawater metagenome | isolation source: Sea water | place: Canada:Atlantic | collected 2013-07 | reverse complement strand
AGATCTACACCTCTCTATTCGTCGGCAGCGTCAGATGTGTATAAGAGACAGGACCGTTACCTTGTGGCCACGTTGCATCAGGCCCAGGCATAGGTGCCTGAGGGTGTTCGCCACGCCATTGATTTCCGGAGGAAAGGTCTCCGAAACAATGGTAATGTGGTGCTTGCGCCCTGAAGCCTGGGTGACTCTCATCGCGGTGTTACCTGTGGTTTCCTCTTTCATGCCTCCACTATGGAAACCTGGCATGACAGTTCCGGGACAATCCCGTGACAATCCCTTTACCTTTTTCACCAATCAGATTCGGGAGTACGCATGAAAACCCGCAAGCTCGGCAGGACCGACATAGATGTAAGCGAGATTTGCCTGGGCACCATGACCTGGGGCGAGCAAAATACCGAACAGCAGGCGTTTGAACAGCTGGACCTGGCCACCTCCGAGGGCATTAATTTCATCGATGCCGCGGAGATGTACCCAGTGCCGCCGCGGCCTGAAACCCAGGGCCTCACCGAAAGCTATCTGGGCAACTGGCTGGCTAAGCGGGGCCGTCGCGACGATCTGGTGATTGCCTCCAAAGTGGCAGGGCCGGGCAATGGTCTGGGATACCTCCGGGATGGCCCGCGCCTGACCCGGGACCATATTCGTCAGGCGTGTGAAGACAGCCTGCGCCGGCTCAAGACCGATTATATCGACCTCTACCAGGTGCACTGGCCGGATCGTAACGCCAATTTCTTCGGCAAGCTGGGGTACCGCCACAGTGTGGACGAGCAGGCTACCCCTATTGAAGAGACGCTGGGCACACTGGCGGAGCTGGTCAAGGAAGGCAAGGTCCGCCACGTAGGAATTTCCAACGAAACCCCGTGGGGAACGAGCGAATACCTCAGGCTGGCCCGGGAGCATGAATGGCCCAGGGTGGTAAGCGTGCAGAACCCCTATAACCTGCTCAACCGGACCTTTGAGGTGGGAATGGCGGAAATTGCCTGTCGTGAGCAGGTCGGTCTGCTCGCATACTCCCCGCTGGCTTTCGGCATGCTCTCTGGCAAGTATCTCGACGGCAAGCGCCCGGAAGGCGCCAGGATGACCTTGTTTGAGCGCTTCACCCGTTACACCAGCGGTCGCGGTGCCGAGGCGACCCGTGCCTATGTAGACCTGGCAGCCAGCCACGGACTGTCACCGGTGCAGATGGCGCTGGCGTATGTCACCAGCCGCGATTTCGTTACCAGCAACATTATTGGTGCCACGACACTTGAGCAGCTTCGTGAGAACCTGGGGTCCGCGTCGGTGTCCCTGAGCGAAGAGGTGCTTGGGGAGATAGAGAACCTTAATCAGGTGTACACATACCCCTGTCCCTAGCCCTGCAAGGGTTACGGTTTTTTAACAACTCCCGCGGTGAAGCAACCACTCTGACCGTTACTGGCGGCAGAGTGGGCCTGCTTACAGTTTGCAACAAAGGTTGCTGTTTTCTTGACAAAAATGCGGTGATCCCGTGACAAAAAAGCGGCTCTTTTGTGTGCAAAATCACATCTTTCTGACCTTTAATCATTAGACTTAAGCATTACATGACAGTAGAATTCCGTTTCGATTACAGGTCGCCAGAATAATTATGATTATCCGTATCTTCGTCGCACTTCTTGCACTCAACATGATCGCCTTCGTCGTTCGCGCCGAAGCGAGTGAGCGTGTGTTTGCGGACGAAGTCCCGGCCGAGAACGTGTATCAGCTTCAGGAAGAGATGTCGGGCGACTTCGAGCGTGAAGAATCCGACATGTATGCGACCATTGGTTCGCGCCTTCTGAGTCTCAGTTTCAGCGGCTCAGATTCGGGAAAGAAGTCCTACGCGTCTGATCGTGCCAAGCCGGACCACGGTATTGCACTGCTTGAAGAGGGCGCCTGCCTCAACCTTCGCTGGAATTTCTGAACTCCCACCGACGTTTTCTCCCTTTGAATCCTGACTGACCTCCCACGAATCCGCGCCACCGTTTATCTGTCTCCGCGCATTGCCTGTCACAATGGCACATGTGATTATCCGTATCGGTAAGCATTCTGACGGCAACTGAGGGAGTAACACTATGGCCGCGATGGTGGAGGAGCAACCGGTAACGCTCGCAGACAGCAGCGCCTGTGTGGACGAGTTGATTCGCCGGGTGGGTAAGCGCATCACACTGGGCCTGCCACTGGGGCTTGGTAAACCCATACGTTTTGCCAACGCTCTCTACCAGCGCGCCAAGGACGATCCGTCCATCGAGCTTCACATTGTCACGGCGCTATCTCTGACCGCGCCCGGTGGCAGTTCATCGCTGGAAAAGCGCTTCATGGGCCCGTTCGCCGAACGCCTGTACGGGCGGATTCCGGAACTTGACTACGCACGGGACGTGATTGGTCAACGCTTGCCCGAGAACGTGCGGGTATCCGAGTTTTTCTTCAAGGCCGGGTCCTTCCTGAATAACAAGGACCAGCAGCGCAATTATGTCTGCACCAATTACACTCACGCAGTGCGCGACCTTATGGCGCTGGGCGTCAACGTCGTGGGCCAGATGGTGGCTCCGGCGACTGAGCCGGATCAGGAAGGCTACGTTAGCCTGAGCTGCAACCCGGACTTGAGCCTGGACTTGCTGCCCCTGTTACGGGCGCGGGAAGCGGCCGGAACGCCCGTGGCGTTGGTGGCAGAGACCAACAGCTATTTGCCATTCCTCGGCCATGATGCTGCGATCGAAACGGGCCAGTTTGACATCGTCCTGGAGCACCCCGCCTCCGACTACCCGCTGTTCTCGGCACCGCAAATGGCGGTCAGCCCGGAGGATCATCTCATCGGGTTCTATGCCAGTGTGTTGCTCCGGGATGGAGGAACCCTGCAGGTGGGGATCGGCTCGCTGGGTGCGGCGCTGGTTCACAGTGCCATTCTGCGGCATCGCCACAACGGGCATTGGAAGCAGGTGTTCGATCACTTGAAGGTGGCAGACCGCTTTCCGGTGGTTTCTGAATGCGGTGGCACGGGTGTCTTCGAGGAGGGACTCTACGGCTGCAGTGAAATGATGGTGGATGGCTTTATTTACCTCATGGAGGCGGGCGTCCTGACTCGCGAAGTGTTTGATCATGCCGGACTGCAAACGTTGATAAATCGGGGCGAACTTACCCACAGTGTTTCTATCGACACCCTGGATGTCCTGCGGCGGGAGCGGTTGATCGATTCGCCGTTACGGGCCAGGGACGTGCAGTGGTTGTGTCGTTACGGCATCCTGAATCCGGAGGTTGAGTTCAAGGGTGGGCGGTTGCGCGTGGGCGAGCAATCCCTGGATCCGGATCTCGACAGTGAGGAGGCGAGAAGCGCCATTGGGTCGTTGGCCCTGGGAAAGTCACTGACTGGAGGGATTGTGGTGCATGGTGGCTTCTTCGTCGGCCCCGAAGCCTTCTACCAGCGGTTGCGGGACCTGTCACCGCACGACCGCCAACGCATCTGCATGACCAGCGTCAACTACATCAACCACTTGTATGACCACGCGTTCGGCAACCAACGTCTGAAAGCTGCACAGAGGGCGCATGGCCGATTTATCAACTCGGCAATGATGCATACGCTCAGCGGTGCGGCCGTGTCCGACGGCCTGGAAGACGGGCGTGTGGTCAGCGGTGTTGGCGGCCAGTACAATTTTGTGGCCATGGCCCACGAGCTGCCGGGCGCGCGGTCTATCCTGACCCTGCGCAGCACCCGTAAGTCCGGTGAGGAAACACTGTCCAACATTGTCTTCAGTTACGGGCACTGCACCATTCCCCGTCATCTTCGCGACATAGTCATCACCGAGTACGGTATTGCGGATCTGAGGGGGCAGTCCGACGAGCAGGTATACCTGCAACTGATCCGCATTGCAGATTCCCGTTTCCAGGTCGAATTGCTGAAGCAGGCCCAGAAAGCGGGAAAAGTGGATGCGTCGTTCCGTCTGCCTGATCACTGGTGCAATAATACGCCAGAGGCGGTTGGAGAGGCCGTAAAGGTTGCCGGAGACACGGATATGTTTCCGGCATTCCCGTTCGGGCGGGACTTTACCGATGAAGAGCTCCGGCTGGGCAAGGCTTTACAAACCCTGAAGGCCGCAACCGCAACTCGCCGTGGTAAACTGTTGACCTTGTGGCGTGCCGTTAAGGCAAACGACGACGAAAATCGCTACCAGTCGTTGCTGGAGCGCATGAGCCTGGATAAGCCCCGGAGCCTGAAGGCGAGACTGGACCGGCGCCTGGTTATCCATGGCCTGAATCTGACTGATACACCTCCGAATACAGGAAACACAAACGCCTGATGCAAAAACCTGCTGTATTAACCGTCCATTATGTCCTCAAGAACAAGCTCGGTGAGCTCGTTGACACCTCCGAGGGCAGTGAGCCACTTCATTTCCTGGAGGGCAGCCCGGAAATCATCGAAGGCATCCAGAAAGCGGTGAAAGACCGTAATGTCGGCGATTGCCTGGAAGTGACCGTGCCGCCGGCCATGGCGTACGGAGAGCATAATCCGGAACTGATCCGCAAAGTGCCCCGCTCCATGTTCGAGGGGGTGGAGAATCTGCACGTGGGGATGAAGTTCCAGACCAATACCGGCGACACGGCCCAGGTGGTGCAGGTGGTGAGTATTGATGGCAATCTGGTGCGCGTGGATGCCAATCATCCGCTGGCGGGTTTTACCCTGTACTTTGATCTGGAGATCATCGGTAAGCGTGAAGCCACGGAAGAGGAAATCAACGCTGGCCATCCGCTGAGCTGATTTACAGCTCCGGGCCGGCAATCGCTGTCGGCCCGTCTGATGCCTGATCTGAAAGGCGTCCCTCCTGAATCTGCCGCAACCCTTCGTGTACTGTCTGTCGCAAATCCCGCGTTACATCTGCCAGGTCCGTGCTGTTATCGATAGTCACCACCGGGTGGGCGATAACGCCGACCTCGACTGCTGGCTGGCGAAGCATGCGAATTAAATGATGCTGGAACTCGTCGTCGCCAATAAAGGGCGCCAAATGGTCGGGGCGGCCGTTTCTCAGGTAACCGATGCTGAGAGGCTGTATGTCCACGCCCGCATCCGCCGCGGCGTGCAGCAGGCGGCTATGGAAGGGCAGGACCGTCACGCCTGCTGTGGTGGTGCCTTCCGGAAACACCAGCACCGACTGCCCACTCAATAAGGTGTTGGTAATTTCGCGGCGAGCCTGACCGGCTTTGCCACTGCCGCGTTGAATGAACAGTGTGCCCGCCTGCGTGGCCAGCCAACCGATCACCGGCCAGCGGCCGACTTCCGCTTTGGACAGAAAGCGCAGGGGCACCTGTCCGCCAAGTACAGGGATGTCCGACCAGGAGATGTGGTTGCTGACGTAGAGCACGGGCTTGTTGCTGAAGGTACCCTGCGTGGACATGCGAAACCCAAGGCAGCGGCTTGCCCCATTGAAGCAAATGCGGGCGAAGGGCGCTCGGTCGATCCGGCAGCGGAACAGGGCCTCAATCAGTAACAGGGTGCCGGCTAGTGTTGCCGTCAGGCCCATAAAGCCGGTAAAGAGTGCCAGTCTTGTGGTCAGGCGTATCCGTTCCATAGCCAATCCTCGGGTTCCAGAATGGTCCCAGTCGTTTACCGGACCTGTTTGCGCATGAAATGTCGGCTGTAGCGACTGGCCAGGTTGTTGACATCCAGTACCACCAACAGGTCCGCGCAACGGAAGTCCGGGTCCCAGCAGGGTTCGCCGCAGACGCGGGCTCCGAGGCGCATGTAGGCCTTGATCAGCGCGGGAACGTCCACCGGGCGATCCTCGCTGACAGTGTGGGTCAGGTGCGGCAGCGCCCGCAACGGGGTTACCCGGTATTCCTCGCCAGCCAGGAATTCGCGCTGCAGGTAGCGGGCTATGCGCCAGGCTTTCAAGCCGCCATCCGACATACCGATACTGGCACAGCCAATCAGGTAGTCCACGTTTCGCGATACGAGGTATTCCGCAACGGACGCCCACAACAGGCTGATGGTCGCGCCGTTACGATAGTCTGGGTGCACACAGGTTCTCCCAAGCTCGGCGACGGTCCCGGGGAGTTGGTAAAGGGATGAGAGTTCAAACTCACCTTCTGAATAGAAACCACCGGCTTCCATGGCCTGACTGTGGTGAAGCACTCGTGTTGTGGCCACCAATTCACCAGTATTCTCGTCGGTGACGATCAGGTGATCGCAGAATCGGTCAAACTCGTCCGCGTCAATGCCAGGGACGGTAGCTCCCAGGTCAGAACCATACTCTTCCGAAAAAACCCGATAGCGCAGTTTTTGGGCGGATTCAACGAGATCCGGCTGTTGGGTGATGACGGTTTTAAGCTGTCGGGCCGAGCGTGACAGGCGGGCAGTCTGGGCGTTCATGGCAATGCCTCTTTGTTTCCACTTTTCGACAAGGCTATGAATCCGGTGTGACATCGGAATGAACGGGGGATGACGACTTTGTGACAAGTCCCGTTACCGGTGTGGCGCTGTGACCTTTGTCACGGGCTGTAACGAACAGGCGGTTCCATGTATATTTCTGAATAGCATGTATAATTGCTGTTACAGGAGGTAGCCTGTATTGTCAGTTGGGTAGCTGATCTTCTGACAGGCAGCTCTGGTCCGGCCATGTGGGGTGACGTTGGCCGGACGTTTCAGAAACCGGAAAAACAAAATCAGAGATGGATGGCGTGGAACAGACGAACGAAAGTTGGCGGATTCTTATAGTCGAAGATGATGAGAGGCTGGCAGAGCTTACCAGGGAGTATCTGGAGAGTAACGGGTTGACTGTCGCCCTCGAAACTCACGGTGGGAACGCGGTGGAGCGCATCCGCAAGGAACAGCCGGATCTGGTCGTGCTTGACCTGATGTTGCCGGGTGAGGATGGGCTATCCATATGCAGGCGTGCGCGGCCTTTCTATCCAGGCCCGATTATCATGCTCACTGCCCGCACGGACGATCTGGACCAGGTGCTCGGCCTGGAAATGGGTGCCGACGATTACATCGGCAAGCCGGTTCAGCCGAGGGTGTTGCTGGCGAGAATCCGCGCCTTGCTGAGGCGGGTTACCGAGAATGGTACGGTGGCTGCGGAAGAGGGTAGCGGTGAAGAACCGGTCAGACTGCAGTTCAACAACCTGGTGGTAGACAGGTCGATGCGTGAGGCGTGGTTGAGCGATGACAGCATTGATCTTACCAGCGCTGAATTCGACCTGCTCTGGCTATTGGCAAGCAATGCCGGCCGAGTGCTCAGTCGGGAGGAAATTTTCACCGCCCTGAGAGGAATCGAATACGACGGCCAGGATCGTTCGATTGATGTCCGGGTTTCAAGGATACGCCCCAAAATTGGCGACGATCCTATCCACCCGAGGCGCATTAAAACCGTACGCAGCAAAGGCTACCTGTTCGTAAAGGAAGCCTGACTGTGCAATCTCTGGCGCTGGCCCGGCGGGGCCGGCGTTCATTGCCAGGGTTATCGCAATGCCCTTCAAGTTTTTTCTCAAGCTTTACGCCCGGCTGATTGGTCTTACCTTTCTGATTCTCCTGTTTTGCGCCGCATTGTTCCTGGGTGTGAATTCCGTCAGGGAGCAGTACTGGCAGGAGCGTTTTTCCGAACCGCTGTTGCGCTGGCTTGTTGCGACACCATACCCTCAGCAGCAGTACCCCTGGCTTGAGTCCTTCTACGATTTCCGGGTGACGCCGCCCGGTAACCTGGCGGTATCCGATGTCATCATGGAGCGCCTTTCCTACGGTCAGGTGGTGGCGACGGACACCAGTATTGGCCAGCAGGTCATGGTCCGTAACGATAGCGATGGGATCATCGACCTGCGATTCCGGGACATCTATAGCGACATTGCCGAGGCCACCGCTCTCATCGCGCGCCTCCACCTTGATGACATGTCTTCGGACGGTCGGGAAGGTGCCATGTCGCAACTATCTGATACGCTCGGGGTAGAGTTGCTGCCGGTTCGGGATCAGGCTGAACTCCCGGATTCCGAGGTTCTGGAGCGAGTCTCCGAACGAGGCATTTCGCTGTACCATCACCCTTCCCGGGATCGGGCCCAGGTGTTGATCCGTCTGGAAGACGGCACTCTCGTGGACATGGCCATGCCTGCGCCCTTCAGTCCCTGGGCGTGGCCGGTAATGCTGCTATTGCTTGCAGTGGCGGGAAGTGTTCTCGCACTGGCTCTCTATCTGGCGTTACGGGATGTGGACAGCAATCTCCGGGCCGTGGAGTCGGTGGCAATCCGTATAGCCCGGGGAGAGATGGGGGCGCGGGTGGATGCCGGCGACAGTCGCCTTGTGTCCCGGCTGGCCGCTGCCTTCAATAGTATGGCGGAGCATATCCAGCGGCTCGTCGGGGTTCAGCGGGAAATGATCCATGCGGTTTCTCATGAACTGAGAACACCGGTTGCCCGTATTCGATTTGGTGTTCAGATGATCGAAAGCGCCAACTCTCCAGAGGCGCTCCAGAAGCAGCTTGACGGCATTGACGGCGACATCCAGGAGCTTGATGAGCTGATCGATGAAATCCTGACCTACGCCCGGTTGGAGCAGGGTGGCCCTGTATTTGCGCTTCAGGAGAAGTCGGTGAGTGATATCGTTCGCCAGGTGGTGAGCGAGCAGCAGATGATCCGCCCGGACCACACCATCGAGGCAGACATTGACGATGAATCCGAGCGCTGGTCGCTGTCCGACGTGGAGCCGCGGTATCTGCACCGGGCGGTTCAGAATCTGGTAGGAAACGCTGCACGCTACGCGGCCGGCCGCGTGAAAGTCCACTGCCAGTTTGATGAGGATAATTGCCGCATCGACGTGGAGGACGACGGCCCCGGTATCCCCGAAGAGGATTGGGAAAAAGTGTTTACTGCATTTGCTCGCCTCGATGACAGCCGTACCCGAACCTCGGGCGGTTATGGCCTTGGCCTCTCCATTGTCAGGAGAATCCTCTACTGGCATGGCGGGCAGGCGTTTGTCAGTCGCAGCGACGAGTTGGGCGGAGCCCGCTTCAGTCTGGTCTGGCCTCGCAAGAAGCCGGTAGAGCACACTCTCTAAGCCGTTTTGTGATGCGTCTCTCAGCCCCTAACCTGATGTAACAAAGGCGCAACACAACCTCAACTGAAGGTTGGGCAATCCGAGCCGATACTAAGTGTGTAAGGGATGACTTTTGAGGTTGTAGTTCTTACGAACTTTCCTTGTTTCATTCGTCATTTGAGGGCCGGTTTTCCGGCCCTTTTTTTATGCCCGACTTTTGCCATAGCGTTCTTATCAATCCTTTGAGAAGATTGCAGCATTGACCAGAACAATGCTGAAGCACCTGAAAGGACGCCTCATGACCCAGCACCTGCTCGCCATCGATCAGGGGACCACCAGTTCCCGCGCGATCATTTTCAATGCCTCCGGCCAAGCCATCGCCACGGCGCAACAGGAATTTCACCAGTACTTTCCGAAAGATGGCCAGGTGGAACACGAGGCCGGCGAAATCTGGCAAAGTACATTGGCAGTGTGCCGGGAGGTTCTCGAATCGTCAGGGCTGGATGCTTCGACCCTGGCGGGTATCGGCATTACCAATCAGCGGGAAACCACGGTGATCTGGGACCGGAAAACCGGAGAACCTATTCACCGCGCGATTGTCTGGCAGGATCGGCGCACGGCGTCTGTTTGCACCAAACTCAAATCCGATGGCCATGAAGGCACGGTGGTTGAACGCACCGGTCTCTTGATCGACCCGTATTTCTCCGCCACCAAGATTGCCTGGATACTCGACCATGTCGACGGTGCCCGCCAGAGAGCGGAAGCCGGCGAGCTTGCCTTCGGTACTGTGGACTGCTGGCTGCTCTGGAATCTGACTGGCGGGCGCTCCCACAAGACCGATGCCACCAACGCCTCGCGCACGGCGTTGTTCAATATCCATAGTCAGCAATGGGACGACGAGTTGTTGACCCTCTTCCGGGTTCCCCGGGCGCTGTTGCCGGAGGTGCTCGATTCTGCCGCGGATTTTGGCACCACCGACAGGCAGTGGCTGGGGGCATCGGTGCAGGTCGCCGGTATCGCGGGCGACCAGCACGCAGCATTGATTGGGCAGGCCTGTTTCGAGCCCGGCATGGCGAAAAGCACCTATGGCACCGGTTGTTTCCTGATGCTGAATACCGGCGAAAAGGCGCTACGCTCCGAAAACCGGTTGCTGACAACCATGGCTTATCGTTTGAATGGCAAACCGTGCTATGCCATGGAAGGCAGCATCTTTGTTGCCGGCGCCGCCATGCAATGGCTCAGGGATGGGTTGAAGCTTATCAGTCACGCCCGTGAATCCTCTGATTACGCCTCGGAGGTGGGGGCGGAAAACCCTGTTTACCTGGTGCCGGCCTTTACCGGACTGGGTGCGCCACATTGGGATCCCCATGCCCGCGGGGCGATTCTCGGCCTTACCCGGGACACTGGAATCGGCGAGATCGTCACCGCCGGCCTGCAATCCGTGTGCTATCAGACCAAGGACCTGATCCGCGCCATCCAGAACGATGGTGCGTCCCTGCAGGCACTGCGGGTGGATGGTGGCATGGTGGTCAACGACTGGGTGATGCAGTTTCTGGCGGATATCCTCAATGTGCCGGTGGACCGCCCCCGCGTGACGGAGACCACGGCTCTGGGGGCGGCCTATCTGGCCGGGCTGCAGACCGGTGTATACCAGGGGCTGGACGAGATAGCACAACTCTGGGAGCGGGAACATCGCTTCGAGCCGGCTATGAAGCCGGCACTGCGGGAGACCCTGTACGCCGGCTGGCTGGATTCCGTGGAGCGGGTTTGTAATAACTGAGGTTCTGGCTCTCAGGTTCTCTCGAAGGCGATCAGATGGTCTGCCTCCACCCGGACTGGCACGTGTTCGCCTAGGTGAAAGTCCAGATGGCTCCGGAACAGGGCCTCGAATTCGGTGTCTTCCGAGCAGCGAAAGCGATAGAGCGTGGAGGTGCCGGCAAAGGTCTTTTCCACCACCTTTGGCTTCAGGTCAGAGCTGGCATCGTAGACGATGTCGTCTGGCCGGATCAGCACGTCGACCAGCGTGCCGGGTTGCCAGGTGTAGGCGCGGTTGCCGCGGATGACCCCCAGCTCGGACTCGATCGTGTCCGGTCCCAGCGCTTTTCCCGGCACGAAACCTCCCTGGCCCACGAAACCTGCAACAAAGCGGTTGGCCGGTTCGTGGTAAAGGTTGTAGGGCACGTCCCATTGCTGTATTCCGCCGTCTTTCAGAACCGCCACCTGATCACACATGGCGAAGGCTTCCTGTTGATCGTGAGTGACCAGGATGGCACTGATGCCCAGTGTCTTGAGGATTTCCCGCACATCCAGGCTGAGTCGGCGGCGCAGATCTGCGTCGAGATTTGAGAACGGCTCGTCCAGCAATATCAGCGTGGGTTCCGGTGCCAGGGCGCGGGCAAGCGCTACCCTCTGTTGCTGCCCACCCGACAGTTCATGGGGGTAGTTGTCGGCGAGGTCCTGCAGGTGAACCACCTTGAGCAACTCGGTGACTTTCTGATGTTTTTCCTCGCGATCTTCCCTGCGCAAGCCAAAGCCGACGTTTTCGGCGATCGTCAGGTGTGGGAATAGAGCGTAGTCCTGAAACACCATGCCGATTCGGCGTTTTTCGGGAGGGAGAGTGAGGCCGGGCAAGCTGATGGAGCTGGACTGCAGGCAGATTTCACCAGTATTGATGGGAAGAAACCCAGCCAATGCCCGGAGGATGGTGCTTTTTCCGCAACCGCTGGGCCCAAGCAGGCAGCCGATATCGCCGTGGCTAAGAGCAAAGTTGACGTTCCTGACCACTGAGCCATCGCCATACCCGCAGGACAGGTTGTTGACTTCCAGCAGCCAGTCAGCAGTCTGAACCAGACGATCAGTCATTTGGTCAGTCCAGCCGATTGAGGATCAGGAATTCCAGCAGCGCCTTCTGGGCGTGCAAGCGGTTTTCGGCTTCATCCCAGACCACCGATCGCGGGTGGTCCATCATGTCTTCGGATATCTCCTCGCCACGGTGCGCGGGCAGGCAGTGCATGAACAGGGCGTCCTTGTCCGCCAACTTCATCAGCGAGGGATTGATCTGGTAGCTCTGGAAGGCCCTTTGACGAGCTTTCTGTTCGTCTTCCTGCCCCATGGAGGCCCAGACATCCGTGACCAGAAGGTCGGCGCCTCTGGCGGCTTCAGCCGGATCATGAACCACAGACACCTGTTCTTGGTGGGCTTGCAGCAATTCGCTGTCGGGCTCGTAGCCCTCTGGGCAGGCAACGCGCAGGGTAAACCCGAACTGGGTGGCAGCATTGATGTAGGACTGGCACATGTTGTTGCCATCGCCAATCCAGGCAACGGTGCCGCCGCGAATGCTGCCACGATGTTCACGATACGTCTGCATGTCGGCCAGCAGTTGGCAAGGGTGGAAGTCATCGGTCAGAGCGTTGATGACGGGCACCCTGGAGGCCGCGGCGAATGTCTCGACCGTATCGTGGGCAAACGTCCGGATCATGACGGCGTCCACCATACTGGAAATCACAATGGCGGAGTCTTCAATAGGCTCTCCTCGTCCGAGTTGGGTGTCACGGGGGGAGAGGAACAGGGCAGCACCACCGAGTTGGGTCATGCCCGCCTCGAAGGACACCCGCGTACGGGTTGACGACTTCTCGAAGATCATTGCCAGGACACGATTCTTCAGGGTTTCGCGCACTGCGCCCTGGCGCCAATCGTTGCGGAGTTTAGTGCCGTGGTCGACCAGACTTTCAAGCTCGCCGGAACTGAAGTCATTGAGTGTGAGAAAATGCCTTACTGCCATGGGATGGCCCTTAATTAATCGATAACCCTGTCCAAGAAATCCGGGATCTATTCGTGGTTACAACCGGCCCGCGGTGGCTATTGTCCTGAAACGGCAATACGCCAGCGCGCGGTGAGAGCCGCACTGGCGGGAAATACGGAAACGGAGGTTGCCTGATTGCCTGAAAGGCAGGGGGTCAAGTCTAGCCCGTCAGGGGGCTGAAGACAACGCCAGGGCGTCTTCAGGTTCTCCGTCGTCATCAGGTGGTGTTTGGTGAGCGTCACGGGACGTGTACAATAGTGTCAAACATGTCGCAACCGGGCGACCCCGTTTCCAATGAGAGGTGAGAGTTCATGGACATCAACGAAACCATCAAGAGCCAGCTTGAGGAAAACGCCATTATCCTCTACATGAAAGGCACTCCACAGGCGCCGCAGTGCGGTTTCTCAGCGAAGACCGTCCAGGCGCTGATGGCATGTGGCGAGCGGTTTGCCTTCGTGAACATTCTTGATAATCAGGAATTGCGTGAAGGTCTGAAGGTCTATTCGAGCTGGCCGACCTACCCGCAGCTTTATATCAGCGGTGAGCTGGTGGGCGGCTGCGACATCATTCTTGAAATGTCGGAAAGTGGTGAGCTGGCCGAGCAGGTCAAGGCTGCTTCGAAACAGGCGGAAGCCTGAATTAACCGCGTTTAAAGTCGTTCCGGGGCGAAAATGAGTTCGACCCGGAATTGCTTCCTTCCTGAGTATTCTTCCGGTGGTTCTGGATAGGGGCTGGCTAGCAGGGCTGCCTGGTAAATCGCTCGATCTATTTCGTTGAAACCTGTTGATCTGGTGACCTTCGCATTGGTAAGTGCACCGCTTGGCAGTAATTTCAGTTCGATTTGACTGGTCACCGGCTCGGTAACGCTGCGGCTGGATGGAACGGGTCGTTTGCCGAGTTCCTTGCCAATGTGTACGGCCAGGCTTGCTATATAGGGATCCACATCTCGTGGAGACGAGGTAATCCGAGTGATCCTTTCCGGCGAGCTTTCCACCGGCTGCTTCGGGTTACCTGCGGTAGTAGCGCCTGAGTCCGGCGAGGGCGTTGTCTGTGCCGGCGCCGAGTTTTCGGTTTGTTCTCTTTTTCGGGGCTGACTGGTGTCGATTTGAGGCGATTCCACAGCAACGGACTCGTGCTGGTTGCTGCTGGGCGATGTCGCGTTGGCGGCGGATTCCGCCAAGGGAACACTGCCAGGGCTGACCAGCTCCACCTTCACGGTCTGACGATGGCTTTCCAGGTTTGGACTCGTAAAGGGAAGGGCGGCCATTACCAGGGTATGAAGCAGCAGGGCAATCGATATCGCCAGAGTGATCCGGTATTTGTCCGGAAGGCCGGTAACACTGCCATACTCCAGCATTGACGCTCAGGTGCTCCCGGTGCCTATCCCGCTTTGCTCCGCAAACTACCCACAACGGCATCCAAAGCCCGGTCAATCAGTGCCCCCTGTTCAAGGACGGTCAGGCGTCCGCGCCGCATTTCGTGGGCCAGGTCAGTGCGGGTTTTCTCGATCACTTTAAGCCCCATGCGGTTCACGAATACAAAGCAGTCCGCTTCCTCAATAATGGCGGACAGTTTGCAGCGGAAGCTGGCCCCGTTGACCAGGTTGAATTCCACCCAATTGCCGATTTCAATGGCATCAATCTGTGCCACGTATTCGGCGATGGCGGCGTCCTCGAGCTCCTGTTGACGCTCGATGGCGGTCTGGTGGGCTGTGGGTATGTCTTCTTCGGGTTCCGGCTCGGAAGAGTCTTCCATGGCTTCGGCCAGCGCGTTGGCCCGGAAAGCTTCCGTTAACTCGTGCTTGAGGTCCGCCATCATCTCATCCAGTTTGGATGAGTTGTAGGAAACCTCCTCAAGCCCTGCCCGGAGTGACTTCAGCAGGCCGGGAACCACGCGAACCCATTGGTCACGATCTTCATCTTCCTGGTGCGGGTGCAAGCACCAGATCAGATCGTCAACGACGCGGACCGTCTGCAACCACCGGTGTTCCACGTCGTCCCTCAGGTAGGCCAGGAACATCACCCGGCTCCAGCCGTTGATCAGGATGTTCCGCACCGGTTCCTGGAGTTTGTAACGAGCCAGTTTCTTCTGCAGCAGCTGATCAACAGTTTCCTGAGCCTTCTGCGACTTGATGCGGCCGCGTTCGGATTCCCGGGTGCGCTGCTCCACCAGGGAGGACTTGCGGTTCTCCCTCGCCAGGAACTGTTCGAACTCCTCGCCCAGGGTTTCAAAGAGTGTTACGTCACCATCGAATTCGTTCAGTATGCGAACGACAATGGCGTGGATCTGCTCGTACAGCTTGTCGCGGGTTTTCTCGTCACTCTCGCTCCAGCCAATGCCAGCCCGTGCCAGTGAGTTCAGCAGGCGGCGGGCGGGGTGAGTTGCTTTACTGAAGAATGATTTGTCCTTGATCACCACCTTGAGGATGGGAATCTGCAATCGGCTGATCAGGACCTGCACGGGGGCCGACAGGTTGTAATCGTCGAGAATGAATTCAAACAGCATGGACACGAGGTTGATCAGGTCCTCGTCCATTTCCGCCAGAGCCGGCTTTTTGCCATCGCTGGCCGTTCCTGCCTGTGCCAGCAACTGTTGGACAACCTGGTGCAGGTCAACCATTACCGGCTCGCCGGCACTCAGGTTTCCGCTGATCTGTTCACCGGAGGGGTGCTGCGGAAGGGAGCCGAGCAGGCTTGCCAGTTCCGCTCCCCCAACAACATGGATATTGGGGTCGGAGGCCCGTGGAGGAATGCCTGCGTTGGTGCGCTGCAGAGCCAGCATCTGCCGGATCTGTTCAAACATGGCACCTTCGTGGTGCCCTTGCTGACTTTCTGCGGCAGCGGGTTCCGTCGTCGCTCGGGCGTTCCCACCTGCATCGTCAGCGTGAGTGCCTGATGCTGTCTTGCTCTGCTGTTTACCTGCCTTGCCGTGGTAGCGGAAATTTGGAATCACGCCAGCCTGGATGAGAATTCGGTTAGCTTCGTCCAGCAACATACCAAGGTTGGAAACAACGTAACGATCAAATTGCTTGAGCAGGATCAGGCGTTCGCGAATCTGGATTTCCAGGGCCTGGATGGCTTCCACAAAGGCGCTACAGAGGTGTTCTGGCGCCATGGGGTTAACCGGCGCTTCATCACTGGCGCCCGGATAAACCACACTGAAGCGTGTCTGCAGTTGTAACAAAGGGCCCTGAAAGTGCACCTTGGACTTGGTGATCATGGCATTCAGGGCAACTTGCTCCTCCAGGTCATCATCACCAACCAGCGATAAGCTGTCTGGGTTGGCCTGGCTGGCAAGGCTTTCATCGGCCGTCACGCTGCCGCTTTGGGGAGGATTGGCAAACAGTTGTGCAACCGCATTCTGGAAATGGCGCTCTACACCCTTCCGCTTGATACGGATTTCGCGCATAGCTTCAAAATAGCGGTTCTGCTCGTTGTTGCTCCTGGCATTGTTTGCCAGTTCGAACAACGAGTCATCAACTGCGTCAAATGCACCCTGCAACAAATCTCCCAGCCCAGCAACGACAGTGTCGCGGATGCGGACCACCTGTGCAGGTACGGGATTTGAACTCCCTGCCTCCCGGTGCTCGCGGAGATAATGTATGCCGGACTGCTTATTCATGGCCGACTCCTGTGTGCGCCTCAACCGGATACATAACCGAGCTTACAGCTGTATTTTTTCTTTATACGTTAAATCTACCGCATTTTAACACACGGTAACATGACCAAGCGCTAACAAAACCCACTAATGTTCTCGGGGCACCCCCAAGGAACGGCGGATCATATTTCGTCCGGCATGTCTTTACTATTTTTCACGTGACCCCAGTCTTGGGTGGAACCGCATTTCGGTCAAGAGAAAGGTTAAATTTTGATCTTTCTAAATGGTCAGGTGTTATAGCCAGATGATCTAGCCCATAGCGCGCTTTTTCTTCTTTTTGGGGTGAACGATCGCAGCCTTGACCACATTGTCCTTGATTTGGAGCACCTCAACGCGGTGCCCGCCCACCTTCAGGCACACGTTGGTGTCCGGGATGTTTTCCAGGGTTTCGGTGATGAGGCCGTTGAGTGTTTTGGGGCCATCAATAGGTAGCTTCCAGCCAAGGGTTTTGTTGATGGTTCGCACAGCGGACGTACCATCGATGATGTATGTGCCGTCGTCCTGGGGAATGATGTCGGGGCTGGTGGCGGCGTAATCGGTGGTGAATTCGCCAACGATCTCCTCAAGAATGTCTTCCAGTGTCGCCAGGCCGAGTACTTCTCCGTACTCGTCAACAACGATGCCGAAGCGTCGTTTCTCCTTCTGGAAATTGATCAGTTGGGTATTGAGGGGCGTGCTTTCCGGAATGAAATAGGGTTCACGGCACAACTGCATCAGCATAGCCTTGTTGATTTCATCGTGAAGCAGGAGTTTTGACGCGTTGCGTAGGTGAAGTACGCCCTGAATGTTGTTGATGTCTCCCTTGAACACCGGCAAGCGAGTGTGCTGGCTGCTTCGCAGTTGGCGCAGGATGGTGTCCAGATCATCATCCAGATCGATGCCGACCACCTCGTTACGGGGCACCATGATGTCGTTTACGGTTACTTTTTCAAGGTCCAGGATGCTGACCAGCATGTCCTTGTGTTTGGCTGGGATAAGTGCGCCGGCTTCGTTTACGAGCGTTCTCAGCTCTTCGCGGCTAAGGTGCTCGTTGGCGGCATCGTCGGCGGACACGCCGATGATCTTCAGGATGGCGCCCGTAAACAGATTGACCGCCCAAACCACGGGATAGAGTAATTTAAGTAGCGGCCCGAGTACGTGGCTGGCTGGAAAGGCAATTTTTTCAGGAAACAGGGCCGCGAGGGTTTTGGGTGTGACTTCCGCAAAGATCAGGATGACGATGGTCAGCAGGACGGTGGCGATGGCAATCCCGGCATCACCCCATATACGGATGGCAATCACCGTGGCGATGGCCGAGGCAAAGATGTTGACGAAGTTGTTGCCTATCAGGATGACGCCGATCAGCTGATCGGTGCGATTAAGGAGAGATTGCGCTCTCCGGGCACCTCTATGGCCGGTCTTGGCCATGTGCTTCAGCCGGTACCGGTTCAGTGACATCATCCCGGTTTCAGAACTGGAGAAAAAGGCGGAAAGCAGGATAAGCCCTGCCAGGATGATGAACAGCGCGGTAAGCGATGTCTCGTTCAAGACTCAATGTCCTTATGTTGCCGACAAGTTGGGAAAATAGGCGGTTGAAAGTCGGGGTGTCAAGTTGGTGTCTGTCCGGGGGATGATTCGTAGTGGCGTCAGCCGCCTCTGTGAAAAATCAGTTCCAGCACGAACTTGCTTCCGTAGAAGGCAAGCATTAAAAGGGCGCAGCCCGCCAGTGTCCAGCGGCTGGCGGTAATGCCGCGCCAACCCTTTGTATAGCGCCCGATCAGCAATGCTATGAAGACAATGAGTGACAACAGTGAGAACAGCGTTTTGTGGGCCAGATCCTGGACGAACAGATCGTCAATGAACAGAGCGCCGGTCACAATCGCCAGAATCAGCATGACCACGCCTGCCCACACTAGCTCGAACAGCAGTGACTCCATGGTCTGTAGTGGTGGCAGGTTGCGGATAAGGATGCTGTTATAGTTCTGTTTGAGCTGGCGATTCTGCAGGTAAAGCAGCACCGCCTGTATGGCGGCCAGCGTAAACAGGCTGTAGGCTGTCACCGACAATGCGATATGGGAGAGCATACCGTAGCTGTCTTCCGGCACCAGTCGGGAAGGGGAGTGCGTGATCAGGCTCATAATGATGGTCAGTGCCGCCAGCGGGTAAACGCCGAGGAAAAGGCTTTGTACCGGTTTTCGAAGGTTGAGGGCAAGCAGTAAAAAAGCAATCAGCCAGGAAATAAGGACGGAACTCTGGAAGAAGCCGAAATCGAAACCGCCTTCACGGTGAACGGTCTGTGCAATCAGCAGACCATGTGCTGTCAGGGCCAGCAAGCCAATAAGGGTGGTGATGGCGATGCTGGTGTGTACCCGTCCGCGGAAGCTGAGTGCCTGCAGGGCGGTACCTACGCTGTAAAGCAACTGTCTCTTATACACATCTGACGCTGCCGACGAATAGAGAGGTGTAG
>OJBO01000586.1_pt1 | contig 19374 bp, 17 predicted proteins | sample 1590461 | NCBI WGS metagenome assembly OJBO01 (sample SAMN05416836, study PRJEB24817) | seawater metagenome | isolation source: Sea water | place: Canada:Atlantic | collected 2013-07 | reverse complement strand
CCTCTCTATTCGTCGGCAGCGTCAGATGTGTATAAGAGACAGATGCGGACCTGATGCGCCACCTCTCCGATGCAGTAAGCAAGGCGGAGGATAACTCGCTCACCTTTGCGAATTTTGTCGAGTTTGACAGCGTTTACGGACATCGCCGCGACGTATCGGGCTATGCCCGCGCGCTGGAATGGTTCGACGCGGAAATCGGGGCCATCCTGTCCAAGCTGCGCGAAGGCGATATGATGATCCTGACGGCCGATCATGGCAACGATCCCAGTTGGATCGGCACGGATCACACGCGCGAACGGGTTCCGGTGCTGGTTGCGGGGCAGGGCGCGGGCGAACTTGGGCTCATCCCGTTTACCGGTGTCGCGGCGTTGGCCGCGGGTCACCTCAATATTCCCACGGAGGCATCATGAGCCTGAAGGACCTGCCGAAACTCGAACTCCACCTGCACCTCGAAGGGGCCGCGCCGCCCGCCTTTATCCGCGGATTGGCCAAGGAGAAATCCGTCGACCTGAGCGGCGTGTTCAAGGAGGACGGAAGCTATGCCTACCGCGACTTCGTGCATTTCCTCAGCGTCTATGAGGCCGCGACCTCGGTCCTGAAGACCCCCGACGATTACGCCCGCCTCGTCAGCGCGGTGCTGGAGGAGAGCGCCGCGCAAGGCGTCGTCTATTGCGAGACGTTTTTGTCGCCGGATTTCTGCGGTGGCTCGGACGTCGGCGCGTGGCGCGAATACCTCCACGCCATGCAGGAGGCGGCGGATCGCGCAGAGGCGCGCGACGGCATCATCCTGCGCGGCATCGTCACCTGCATCCGACATTTCGGCCCCGATAAGGCGCGCGCCTCGGCCCTTTGCGCGGCTGAAACAGCGGGCGACTGGATCACCGGGTTCGGCATCGCGGGCGATGAAGGCAAGGGCAAGCCGGGCGATTTCGCCTGGTCGTTCGACCTGGCGCGCGAGGCCGGGTTGCGCCTGACCGCCCATGCCGGGGAGTGGGGCGGGCCGCAATCGGTGCGCGATACCTTGCGCGATCTCGGTGTGGAGCGCATCGGTCACGGTGTGCGCGCGATCGAGGATCCGGCACTGGTGGACGAACTGGCCGAGGCGGGCGTGACGCTGGAGGTCTGTCCCGGCTCCAACGTCGTGCTCGGGGTCTATCCCGACTGGTCCAGCCACCCGATCCAGCGCCTGCGCGAGCGCGGTGTGAAGGTGACGGTCTCGACCGACGATCCGCCCTTCTTTCACACCACGATGCGCCATGAATACGAGCAGTTGGAGCGGGTTTTCGGCTGGGAGACCGCTGATTTTCTAGAAATATCACGCAACGCGCTGGACGCGGCGTTCTGTGATGGCAATACACGCGAACGCGTCGCCGACCGATTGAAGGACCACCCGAATGAGCGAACATCTGACGATCGTTGACCATCCACTGGTGCAGCACAAGCTGACGCTGATGCGGGATCAGACGACCTCCACCGCCGTATTCCGCCAGCTCCTGCGCGAGATCAGCCAACTTCTGGCCTATGAGATCACGCGCAATCTGCCGATGACGACGCAGCGCATCTCCACCCCGCTCCAGGAGATGGACGCGCCGGTGCTGGAGGGCAAGAAGCTGGCGCTGATCTCGATCCTGCGGGCGGGCAACGGATTGCTCGACGGGGTGCTGGAACTGGTGCCCTCCGCTCGGGTCGGGTTCATCGGGCTTTACCGCGATGAAAAGACCCTTCAGCCAGTGCAATATTACTTCAAGGTACCCGAGGGGATGGACAACCGTCTGGTGATCGCGGTTGATCCGATGCTCGCCACCGGCAACTCCTCCGCTGCCGCCATCGATCTGCTCAAGAACGCCGGCGCGACAAATATCCGCTTCCTCTGCCTCTTGGCGTCGCCCGAGGGGGTCGCGCGCATGAAAGAGGCGCATCCCGACGTGCCAATCGTCACAGCCGCGTTAGATACTCGCTTGAACGACAAAGGTTATATCGTTCCGGGACTAGGTGATGCGGGCGATCGGATGTTCGGCACCAAATAAGCGTCCCGGTCTTTACTCAACGTCCTGATTGGGGCAAGGTCGGATAAAATCCTGGGGGGCTTGGATGACGAATTTCACGCGCAACGTAACGATCCTTATTCTGGCATCGCTGCTCGGCAGCGCGCCGGCACTGGCGCAAAGCAACCGTGGCCGCGGCGGCCCGGCGGAATATCCGCCGGAGACCTACAAAGGCACGCAATACGTCGATAGCAAGGGCTGCGTCTACGTGCGCGCCGGCTATGCCGGCGGGATCAACTGGGTGCCGCGCATGGCGCGCAACCGCACCGTGGTTTGCGGGTTCCAGCCGTCGAATGTCGCAGGCTCCACCGCTACGCCCGCACGCCCCGATGTGACGGTCATTGCGGCCGCGACGCCTGAGGCTGGCGGAACCTCCACCGGGGTCACGGCCACTGCTGCTGCCACCACCGCTCGGGTCGCCGCTGCCACGCCGCGCTCCGCACCGACCCGTGTGACCGCTCCGCCCCCGACGCGGGTGGCGAGCGCGCCCGCCCCTCGGCCTGCACCGGTGGCCGCACCCAGGGTCGTCGCGCAGGCACCGGTGGTACGCTCTACCGCCGTGACCGGACCGACCTATCGTCCGGCGCCCCAATATGGCACCCCGACAGCCCGCGTGCCCGCCGCGCCTGTGATCGAGGCGCGCCCCCGCGTGGTCGTGCCCTCCGCCGCGCCGGCGGCGACCACGCAGGTCGCGACGGTTTGTGGCGGCCTCTCGTCCAATGCGCAGCGCTACATTTCCTTGGCCGGTCAGATGGTCGTGCGTTGCGGACCGCAGCGCGATTACAACCCCTATGGCGCCGCTGGCCGCCCGGCCATTGTCGCTGCCGCCCCGCAGGTGGTGACGCCCAGCTATGCCGCACCACGCGTTGCCAATATCGCCGTGCCGAACTATGACGCCCGTGTGCCGCGGCCGGTGACGACGACGCCGGTCGCCGTGGCCGCTGTCGCCCCGAGCGCTGCGGCCGCCGTGACAACCGTGCCGCGCACGCAGGTCCGCCGGGTCGCACCGGCGCAGCGTCGCGCAATTGCGCCGACCGCGCGTGTTCTGCCGCGCCATGTCTATGAGGAAAACCTTCTGAGCCAAGAGGGCGTCCGCGTCCCCAAGGGTTATCGCCCGGTTTGGGAAGATGATCGTCTGAATGCACGTCGCGCGGAACAGACGCTCGCCGGAAAGCGCCAGATGGAGATGGTCTGGACGCAGACCGTCCCGCGTAAGCTGGTGCCTGTCGATCTGGTTGCGCCCACCGGCGCGCAGGCGACTTATCCAGCCGTGCCGAACTACGCCAACCGGGTCGCTCGGGTCTCTAGCCGCAGTGCTGCGCCTCAGGCCGCGCAACCGCAGGTGCAGCGCCAGGTTCGGGCGCAGCCTCAGCCTCAGCCGCAGGTGCGCGCACGCAGCGGATTGTTCGTGCAGGTCGCGTCCCCTCAGACGCCGGCCAATGCGCAGGCCATCGCCCAGCGTATCGCCGCCTCGGGGCTGCCTGTTCGCATCCAGAACACCAGCAATGGGCAGCTCGTCATGGCCGGTCCGTTCGGCAATGATCGCGACGTCGGCAACGCGCTGACAATCGCCCGGCGCGCAGGTTTTCCCGGCGCTTACCCACGACGCTGAGCGCCTGAGCCGGGCGTTGCTTTGCCGCGTCTCGACCTTCGCCATAGACCGAGACGCCCCGCCTGACCCGGCGGGGCGTTTTTCCGTTTGATGGTATGCTCGGACGTGGTCCGAGGGGTCAGCCGTCAGCGGGGCTTGGTCCAGCGCGATTAAGCATTTCTTACAACTAGGCCGTTATCAGGGGCCGCAGAACCGTGCGGACGGCGAAAGCGGTGTCGAGGTCAGCCGCCGCAGATATCCTGCAACCGCAGCCAGTCAAAGTCGCGCAGCAGGGGGGGCGGCGCTTCGGCGGCGAAAGGGTCGGCTTCGACCAGGCCGAGGACCGTCTCACCCGTGACGTCGAGCGCGAAGGCGTAGGGGGAGGAACGGACCTGCGCCGTCCGGAACCGTGCCAGCAACGCGGGCGCCGGGGGGCGGGCGCGTGGATCGGTCAACAGGTGTTCTGCGTAGCTGCGCAGCGCGGTGCGCGGCAGATCGCCCGTGGTCAAGAGTTGAAAGGCAGAGCGGACGCCGACGTAATCCAACAAGGCCGCAAGCGGGTCCCCGGAGGCAGAGCGTACCAGCTCTGCCAGGATAAAGCCCGCGGCGACATCGGGCTCCTCGTAGTCCTCAAAAAGGGTGCGATTCAGCAGCATGACGCGGCCGGGCAGGAGCAATGCGCCCTTTACGCCTTCGCGCACGACCAGCAAACGCAGGCGTTTGTCATCCGCTGCGACGCGCCGCCCGAGACGGTCCAGCGCCTCCTGTCCCTCGCGCTGATCGCAGGCGGGGCCGGAGACGCGGTTGATCTCGCTCATCAATGCGGCGCCGATGGTCGCCCGTTTGGCCTGTGGCACCACCGTGACAGCATGGCGACGCAACGCGTCCGGCAGCCAGAAGACGCCGCCCACAAGGACAGCGAGCACCACCGCCGACAGGATCACCATACGCAGCCGGCCCGGATGCGGGCGGCTGCGCTCGATAACGGTGCATAACCGGTTCAGCGCGCGGATCATCTCGGCCTGATCCTCGGCCAACTCAAGGGTTTCGCCGGGATTGCCGTCGGGGTGGAAGATCGCGGGATAGTGGCCGGGATTGGCGTGGGTCAAGGCGGGCAGGGACCAATGGGCCACCACGCGTTCGTTCTGACCGGTCAGGGTCAAGGTCGCTTCGCCGATCGAGACAGTAACATTGCGCCGCTGCGCATCCGGCCTCTCGCGCCACAGCCCCGTTGCCCTGAGCTGGCGATACTCTGCGAATTGTTTCATACTCGGGGCCTGCCCTGCCTCTGCCGGAATGCTAACACGCGGGTCGGATTGGAGCAATTCCGCCGAAATGTCCCCTGCGCGCGCAAGGCTCTTGGTCTAGCGGAAAAATGAAATTTCGCAATATCCGTCAATCATTTGGTAAGGGGTGACGTGCATATTGCGTTGTAACTCGGGTTCGGGCGGGCCTGTTTTCGGGGCACTAAAGGGAGGTAAGCGTGGATCAGTAAAGACAGGTTGGGGACGTGAGGTTTTGGGCGTCTCGCTGTGTAGCGATGGCAGTGTGACCTGTGTGACTTGGATCGCGGCGCGTCGGAAATGGCGGGAGTTTAGCATGGCTCGCGACGGAAAGTTGGCAGGCGGGCTGTTCCGGTGCCGACTATAACGGGTGCGATGGCCGCCAAACCCCGCATTGGGCACCCATACCCGCCGTCGCCCAAGTCGCCCCTACACAGATTTGGCCAAATTGCGCAGTTCGAATTTCTGGATCTTACCGGTGGAGGTCTTTGGCAACTCCTGAAACACTACAACCTTCGGCGTCTTGAACCCGGCAAGGCGCTCGCGGGCAAAGGCGATGAGCGCTGAGGAATCCCCCTCGCGCCCCTCCTTCAATTCAACAAAGGCACAAGGAACCTCGCCCCATTTCTCGTCCGGTTTGGCCACCACCGCGCAGAGCATCACGTCGGGATGGGCCATCAGGACCCCTTCGACCTCGACAGAGGAGATATTTTCGCCGCCTGAAATGATGATGTCTTTGGCCCGATCGGCAATCTGAAGGTAGCCGTCGGGATGCTGCACAGCGATATCGCCAGTGTGGAAAAAACCGCCTTGGAAGGCTTCCTGCGTGGCGTCGAGGTTGCGGTAATAGCCCTTCATCACGCCATTGCCGCGCATCATGATCTCACCCGTCGCGACGCCGTCCATCGCGATCTGCTCCATCTCGGGGGTCATGGCGGTGATCTCTTCAAAGGCCGGCATCGCGACACCTTGGCGTGCCTTGACAGCCGCGCGGCTATCCCCGATCAGATCACCCCAGAGGTCGTCATCCCATGCGCATTCCGTGGCGGGACCATAACTTTCGGTCAAGCCGTAGACCTGCGTAACGTTGAACCCCATGGGCTCGATCTTGGCCAGCGTGGCAGGGGCGGGCGGGGCACCCGCGGTAAAGACTTCAACCACCTGATCGAACGCGCGGCGCTGGTCCTCGGGCGCGTTGACCAGCATGTTCAGCACGATCGGCGCCCCCCCGAAATGGGTCACCCCCTCTTCTGCAAAGGCGGCAAAGAGGGCGGGTGCGGTGATGTCGCGACAGCACACAACCGTGCCCCCCATAAGTGGGATCATCCAAGTATGGCACCAGCCATTGCAATGAAAAAGCGGCACGATGGTCAGGTAACGAGGGTAGCGTGGCATCTGCCAACTGAGGAGCTGCCCCATGGCGTTCTGATGTGCCCCGCGATGGTGATAGACCACGCCTTTGGGCCGGCCGGTGGTGCCTGAGGTGTAATTCAGCGCGATGCTTTCCCATTCGTCGCGCGGCATGACCCAGCTATATTCAGGATCGCCCTTTTCCAGCAGGGCCTCATAGGTCAGGTAGTCGCCCGTAGCGGGATAGCCCGCCTGATCGTCCGGGCATTCCACGATCATCGGCGGCGCGCCGTCCATCTGGGCAATCGCCAGCGTCAAAGGCGCGAGGAACTGCGTATCGCACAACACGACCTTGGCGCCGCCGTGGTCAAGAATGTAGGCGATCGTCTCCGGTTCCAGCCGGTTATTGATCGCGTTCAAAACGGCTCCGCATGCCGGCACGCCAAAATGCGCTTCGGCGTGCGGCGGCAGGTTGGGGATCAGCGTGGCAACCACGTCGCCCGAGTCGACGCCGACGCCGTTCAGCGCGGAGGCCAGTTGCGACACCCGGTCATGATATTCGCGATAGGTCTTGCGAAAATGGCCATATACCAGCGCCTCGCGGTTCGGCCAGATACGCGCCGCCCGCCGCAGGTTGCTGAGCGGTGTCAGCGGGACATAGTTCGCCGCGCATTTTTCCAGTCCCGTTTCGTCGCTCATCCAGCCCATGATCTGCTCCCTCATTCTGCGTGCTACAGGGATAACGTGTTTTTAACCGGCAGGGGAATGGCGAAAACCGCGATTTAACCCAATAGGCCCGTCCCGCCTTTGAAGAGGAGGATGATCGAAAGCGTGAACAGCAGCCCTTCGATCGAGCGGGTGTAGATTTCCTGCGGCAGCACCCCGGTTAACCAACGCCCGAACCCGGTTCCCACGATACCAATCGCGGCCAGCCCGGCGATCATCGCCCAGTTGAGTCCCGTGAACTGGCCTGCGATGGCGTAGCCGGGCAATTTGGAAAGGTTGACCGTCGCAAAGGTGATGGCGAGTGTGCCCGCGTAGACAAGTTTCGGCAGGCGCTGCGGCAGGAGATAGGCTTGCGCCGGCGGCGCCCCGGAATGGGTGATGAAGCTGGTCACGCCTGTCAGCAGGCCCCAGAATATGCCGGGAGCAACCCCTGCATTCGATGCTTCGCTCCGGCGCGGCATGAACCACGATTTCAACACGTACCAAAGACCGATGGCCCCGGTGAGGATCAACAGCAGGTTTTCCGATGTATAGGGCAGGATCAGCGTCGCCAACGCGATCCCGGCGACGGCCGAGGGCACCATGATCGCGAGGTTGCGGCGCGAGAAGTGACGTCGGTACAACCCGAGGCTGACCCAGTCCGTCACCAAGAACACCGGCAAAAGGATCGCGGCGGCCTCCACCGGGTTCATCACCAGCGCGACCAGCGGCACCGCGATCGACCCGGCCGAGGAAAGCCCGCCCTTTCCGGACCCGACAAGGAAGGCCGCAAGGATCAGCAGGTAGATCGGGTCCATCGTCAGTCCTCTTCACGTGCGGCGGGCCTCGCGTCTCTGCCCGGACCTCAGGACTGAATATCCGGCGCGGGCCAAGGCGGCAATGGCGCTGCACGACGCAGGGGTCCCCGCACGCGAGCAGCCTTGCGTCAGGGGCTTGCGTTGGGGTCTTGCGTCGGGGCGCGCCGGCAGACTAACTCAGGTCATGATCCTGTCGCGCGGCCGTCGTTACCTCTTTATCCACATTCCAAAGACCGGGGGCACATCGCTGGCCCTTGCCTTGGAAGCCCGTGCGATGAAGGAGGATATCATGCTTGGGGATACGCCCAAGGCGCGCAAGCGGCGGCGTCGCCTGACCGAAGTGGAGAGCCGGGGCCGGTTGTGGAAACACGCGACCCTGGCCGATCTCGACGGGGTGGTGACGGCGTCGGACCTCGATGAGCTGATGATCTTTACGCTGGTTCGCAACCCTTGGGCACGCGCGGTCAGCTATTTCCATTGGTTGCAGAGACAGTCCTTTGATCACCCGGCGGTGCGGCTCGCGCAAACGGTGGATTTCAGCGCATTCCTCGGCACCCCCATGATCCAGCAAAGCTTTCGTACCAGTCCCGCGCGGCATTACGTGACCGATGCGACCGGGCGGGAACGACCCGCCCTGTTCCTGCGTTTGGAGCATTTTGAAGAGGACGCAGCGCCGTTATTTGACCATCTGGGCTTCGATCTGGTGCTTCCGCGCGCCAACGCGACCGGGACCGGACAGGATTTCCGGCGATTTTACAGCGAATCGGATTCGAATTTGCTCGCCGATTGCTGCGGTGAGGACATCGCGAGGTTCGGATACAGCTTTGATGAGGGTGCATTGTAGCGGGGAGCGCGACAATGCTGGTCAATTTTCCCGAACCGTTCCCAAAATACTCCGCATTTCTCAAAGTTGCCCCATTTCCATCCCGATCTGGCCCGGAAGCAGCGGCTTAATGGATCTCGTCAAGAAATGGCAAAATGCCTACAGACGGGAGATAGGACATGACCAACGCTTTCACCAAAGGGGCCTTTGTTGCCCGCCGGATGACCGAAGCTTCGGGCGCATTTGACGGGGCGGTCATGGGCGCATGCTCCGGTCTGATCGAGGGAACCAAGGTCGCGACAGCCCGCGGCTTTCAGCGGATCGAGGCCATTGAGGTCGGTGATCGTGTCGTCACCTTTGATCACGGGCTGCAAGAGGTCCGCGCGGTTCGCCGCGAAGCGATGTGGATCGCTGAGGGTGAATGCCCGCGCACTCTCTATCCGCTGTTTGTTCCGGCCGGCGCGATCGACAACGCACAGGACATGATCCTGCTGCCGCATCAGGCTGTCCTGATCGAAAGCGATGTTGCAGAGGCCGAGCTGGGCGATCCGTTCGTTCTGATGCAGGCCCGCGATCTTGACGGTCTTTGTGGAATCACCCGCGTCGCCCCGACCGAGCCGGCGATGGTCATCACCCTTGAGTTTGACAATGACGAGGTCGTCTTTGCCAATTCCGGTGCCATGTGCATCTGCCCCTCGCGCACTGATCTGGCAGGCATGTTGTCCCGTCAGCCGAGCGATCATGAGTACCGCACCATCAAATCCTATTCCGACCCGGCCCTCGTGGCTGCGATCCGCGACGAGCTTGACGGAGGATCGGCCCAAGCGGCCTGACCTCGCGACCATCTTCCGCATCCGCCAGAATGTAAGATATCTGACATTCCTGCTCTGGAATGCAAACCTTGACCACGGCCCGCGCCGTGGTCTTTTTTTGTTCGGTAGGGCGTGACGTCAGTGTCTAGCTGCTGCTCATAGGCGATGTCCCGATGTCGTCAGGTTTGGTGATCCGACACCAGCTTCGCGCAGAGAGGTAAGATCTGGTTTCCAGCCCTCGTGATTTGAAGGACATGACTGCCGAGTTCTCAACCTCTTGTCACAATGCAGGATTGCCAGCGCCCCAGACCCATAGTGCGCGCACCGGGCGCAGTGGCGCAGGCGCAAGCAGGGTAGATCGTGCAACGTCCCATACAGCATTGACCAGAAAGTAAGAAACCGCGACCTGAGCCGCGGTTCCTTACTATTCAACGTCATAGGCACTGACAGCCACACTGTCAGGCCGCCGCAGCGCCCTGACCAAAGCGGCCATAGAAGGTTTGCCCCTTGTCCGCCATTTCACGCAGCAAATCGGGGCAGGAGAATCGTTCGCCGTAGCGCTGGGCGAGTTGGTCGCAACGGTCCGCCGCATAGGGTGCGCCGAGGATGTCGAGCCAGCTGAACGGCCCCCCGGACCAGGGCGCAAACCCCCAGCCGAGGATCGCGCCGACATCGCCTTCGCGGATGTCTTCCAGCACGCCTTCCTCCAGCGCGCGGACCGCCTCCAGCACCTGTGCGAACATCAGACGATGCTGCACCTCGGTCACTTCGGGCTGCTCATCCAGCGTCGGCGTCAGCTCGTCGAGCCCCTCCCAGAGACCCTGACGTTTGCCCTTTTCGTCGTAGGCATAGAATCCGGCGTTGGATTTGCGGCCAAGACGCCCCTTGTCGTAGAGCGCGAACATCAGGTCATCCACGGGCTTGGCATCCTTGGGGTACTTGTCGCCGAGCGCCTCTTTCGTGGCCTTGGCAATCGTGACCGCCAGATCGATGGACGTTTCGTCGATCAGTTGCAGCGGACCCACGGGCATGCCCAGCAGTCGCGCGGCATTGTCGACCAGCACCGGCTCGACCCCTTCGGCGACCATCCGCGCGCCCTCGTTGAGGTAGGGGATGATGCAGCGATTGGCGTAGAAGAAGCGCGCGTCGTTCACCACGATCGGCGTCTTGCGGATCTGGCGCACATAGTCGAGCGATTTGGCAACCGCACGGTCGCCGGTCTTCTCGCCCTTAATGATCTCCACCAACGCCATCTTCTCGACGGGAGAGAAGAAGTGGATGCCGATGAACTGCTCGGGCCGTTTGGAGGCCTTGGCAAGGTCGCTGATCGGCAGGGTGGAGGTGTTGGTGGCAAAGATGCAGTCCTCCGGCACCACGGCCTCGACGTTCTTGGTCACCTCGGCCTTGACGCCGACATCCTCGAACACCGCCTCGATGATGAGGTCGGCGCCTTTGAGGGCGTCGTAATCGGTGGTCGCGGTGATGCGTGAAAGGATCTTTGCGGCCTTTTCAGGGGTGGATTTGCCGCGCTTGATGCCCTTTTCGAAGTAGCTCTCGACGTAAGCCTTGCCCTTGTCCGCGCTCTCCTGCTTCTGGTCGATCAGCACGACCTCGATGCCGGCCTGGGCCGAGACCAGCGCGATGCCCGCGCCCATCATGCCCGCGCCCATGACGCCTACCTTCTTGACCGTTTGATCAGGGGCTTCGGGGCGGTTCGCGCCTTTTTCCAGAGCTTCCTTGTTGAGGAAGAGCGACCGGATCATCGCCCCCGAAGAGGGGTTCATGATGACATTGGTGAACCAGCGCGCCTCGATCCGGAGGGCGGTGTCAAAGGGCACCATCGCGCCCTCGTAGACCGCCGACAGCAACGCCTTGGCCGCCGGGAAGGCGCCCCAGGTTTGCCCGTTGACCATCGCGTTGGCCCCGACAAAGGTCTGGAACCCCGCCGGATGATAGGGCGCGCCACCGGGCATCTTGTAGCCCTTGGCGTCCCACGGCTTGACGAGGTCCGCGTCCGAGGCACCCAGCACCCATTCCTTCGCCGCGGCGACCGGATCGGCGGCGACCTCGTCGATGATCCCGGCGCTCTTTGCTTTCTTGGGGTCGACGGATTTGCCTTGCAGCAGGTATTGCGAGGCCCCCATCACGCCCAGCTTGCGCACCAGACGGGTCGTGCCGCCGCCACCGGGAAAGATGCCGACCATGATTTCCGGCAGGCCGATCTTGGCCTTGGGGTTGTCGGCGGCAAAGATACGGTGACAGGCGAGAGGCAGTTCCAACCCGATGCCCATGGCGGTGCCGGGCAGGGCGGCGGCAATCGGCTTGCCGCCCTTCTTGGTCTTGGGGTCCATGCCGGCCAGTTCGATCTTGCGCAACCGGCGGTGCAGGTCCATCACGCCGTCAAACACCGCCTCGACGCCGTTCTCCTTCATCGCGCCGAGCACGTTGAGGTCCATCCCGCCGGCAAAGCTGTCCTTGCCGCTGGTGATGACGATCCCCTTGATCGCCTCGTCCGCCAGGGCCTCGTCGATCAGCGCATCCAGTTCCGCGCCGCCCGCAAGGGTCAACACGTTCATCGATTTGCCGGGCAGGTCCCAGGTGATGATCGCGACGCCATCGGCGCCTGTTTCCATCGTGAATTCAGCCATGTCTCAAGCTCCCCTTACACGCGTTCGATGATAGTGGCGGCACCCATGCCGCTGGCGACGCAAAGCGTGGCGAGACCGGTGCCGAGACCCCGGCGCTCCATCTCGTCCAGAAGCGTGCCGATGATGATCGCGCCGGATGCGCCGAGCGGGTGGCCCATGGCAATCGCGCCACCGTTGACGTTGACCTTGTCGTGATCGACATCGAAGGCCTGCATGAAACGCAGCACGACCGCCGAAAACGCCTCGTTCACCTCAAAGAGGTCGATGTCGCCGATGGACATGCCGGATTGCTCAAGGATGCGCTGCGTCGCCGGCACGGGGCCGGTCAGCATGATGGTGGGATCGGTGCCGACCTTGGCCGTGGCGCGGATGATCGCGCGCGGCTTCAGCCCGTATTTCTCGCCGAAGGCCTTGTTGCCGATCAGCACGGCCGCCGCGCCATCCACGATGCCCGAGGAATTGCCGGCATGGTGAATGTGGTTGATCGCCTCGAGGTGCGGATACTTCAGCTTGGCCACGTTATCAAAGCCGGGCATGGTTTCGCCCATGTCCTTGAAGGCGGGTTTGAGACCGCCGAGCGATTGCATGTCCGTGCCGGGGCGCATGTATTCGTCGCGCTCGAGAATGGGCAGGCCGTTGACGTCCTTGATGGTGACGATGGATTTGTCGAACCTATTGTCGGCCCAGGCCTCGGCGGCGCGGTTCTGGCTGGCGACGGCAAGCGCGTCGGCATCATCGCGCGAAAACCCGTATTCCGTGGCGATGATATCGGCCGAAATGCCCTGCGGCACGAAATAGCGGTCGAGCGCGACCGTCGGGTCGACCGCGACCGCCGCCCCGTCCGACCCCATCGGCACGCGCGACATCATCTCGACACCGCCGGCGATATAGGCCTCGCCCGCACCGCCGCGCACCTGGTTGGCGGCGAGGTTCACGGCCTCCATGCCGCTCGCGCAGAACCGGTTGATCGAGAGGCCCGGAATACGTTCATCAAGGTCCGAGGCCAGCACGGTCGTGCGCGCAAGGCATCCACCCTGTTCCATGGCCTGCGTGGCATTGCCCCAGATCACGTCCTCGACCGCGTGCCCTTCGAGGCCCGAGCGGTCCTTGATCGCGTTCAGCATCTGTTTGCCAAGCGCGACCGAAGTCACCTCGTGCAGCGATCCGTCCGCGCGACCCTTGCCTCGCGGGCTGCGCAGGGCGTCGTAGATATAGGCTTCTGACATGTGTGCCTCCTTGTTAAAGGCCGCGGTCGGAGGGCCGACCGGGCATCAGATCATAGGGATGTTTCCAACCGTCCAGCGCTGCGATGTTTGAAAGCCAGCGATCGATCTCGGGCCAGTCCCCGCGGACAAAGCCGAAGGGTTCCGGGTAAAACAGGTAGCCGCAGCAGCTGAAATCGGCGTTGGTCACGCTGTCCCCGACCAGCCAGTCGCGCCCGGCAAGCGCGGTGTTGAGCGTCTTGTACGCAGCGGTCAGGCGACCGGCGTTAAAGGCGATAACCTCCTTGGGCCGCTTGTCCTCGGGCAGGAAGTTCATCAGGAACCGCTGCATCCCGCATTGCGACGACATCTTGTGGTTGTCCCAGAAGACCCAGCGCAAGACCTCGCGCACCTCTGCCGGGGTCGAGCCCCCGAATTTTCCGGTCTTTTCGCTGATATACATCTGGATCACGCCGGACTGGGTCAGGACCGTGTCGCCATCGACCAACACCGGGGCCTCGCCCATGATGTTGAGCGCGGCATAATCCGGCGTGCGCGTCGCGCCGTTGAAGAAGTCTACTTTCACCGGCTCCCAGTCGAGTCCCGAAAGGGCCAGGGGCAGGGCGGCCTTGTAGGCATTCCCGCTCTCGCCGAAACAATGCAGCTGAATCATGTTCGTCCTCCCATCATCGCCCCGTCTGTGCAGCGGAGGCGTCTCTACATCTTGAGTATTTTTGACGAGATGAAGCCGCAGAACCCCCGCCCTTCATCTCGTCGAAAATACTCCCGCCGGAGGCGTCATGCCCTTACCGCTTGCGCGCCTCCAATTCGGAATTGAACAGACGCAGACGATGCGTCAGATTTTCCTCATCCGTCACGCTGTCGAAATTCTCGAACAGGAAAGACAGCGCTTCGCCTTCGTCGAGCCCCGCCTCCTGAGAAAAGCGTTTCAGGCGGCGGTAGCCATCCTCGGTCATCGCGACCGGAAAGCGGCGTGTCAGTCGGAATCGTTTGGGCATTTTTCCTCCACTCTGGTTGGCCTGCGATATCCGGCCCTCCACGTCTTGTCCCCTATGTGAGGGGGCGAGGGGTGGCCGTGCAACCCCTTGCACGGCCACCGGGTCCGGTCCCGACATCTGACGCGGCGTCGCGTGCCGGCGCGGCCCGGCCGGGTGCACCTTTAGAAGTTCGCTTCGTCCAGAGCCATGACAGGGTCCGCGCCCGAGGTGATGCGTGCCACATGCATGGCGCAGGCGGGCAGGCGGCGCGCCATGTAGTAGCGCCCCGTCGTCAGCTTGGTTTCGTAGAACGCGCTGTCACCAGCCCCGTCTGCCAATGCCTTTTTCGCGGCAACTGCCATGCGGGCCCACATATAGCCCAGGCAGACGTGGCCGAAGAGGTGCATGAAGTCATAGGACCCCGCCAGCGCCTCGTTGGGGTTTTTCACGCCATTCTGCATGAAGAACATCGCCGCTTCCTGAAATTGCTTGGAGGCGGTCTTCAGCGGATCGAGGAAGCCGGATTTGAGGTCTTCGTCCTCGCCATGCTCCTTGATGAAGGATTTGATCTCTTCAAAGAAGGCCATCGCGGGTTTGCCGCCGCCTGCGGCGAGCTTGCGCCCCACGAGGTCCAGCGCCTGCACGCCGTTCGCGCCCTCGTAGATCATGGTGATGCGGGCATCGCGAGTGAACTGCGACATGCCCCATTCCTCGATATAACCGTGACCGCCGTAAATCTGCTGGGCCAGTACCGTCATGTCATACCCTTGGTCGGTCAGGAAACCTTTGACCACCGGGGTCATCAGCGACACGAGGCCGTCCGCGACCGCGTCGTCGTTGCGGTGCGCCCGGTCGATCAGCGAAGCGGACCAGAGACCAAAGGCGCGCGCGCCCTCCACAAAGCTTTTCTGATCCATGAGAGAGCGGCGGATGTCGGGATGCACGATCAGGGGATCGGCAGGGCCGTCGGGGTTTTTGGCACCTGTCACCGCGCGCCCTTGCAGGCGGTCCTTGGCATAGGTGACGGCGTTCTCATAAGCGACGACCGCCTGGCTCAGCCCCTGCATGCCGACGCCGAGGCGCGCTTCGTTCATCATGGTGAACATGGCGCGCATGCCCTTGTGCTCTTCGCCCAGGAGGTAGCCGGTCGCGCCGTCGTAATCCATCACGCAGGTCGCGTTGCCATGGATGCCCTGCTTTTCCTCGATCTTGCCGACGGAGAGCGCATTGCGATCCCCGAGCGAGCCGTCGTCCTTGACGATGAACTTCGGCACGATGAACAGCGATACACCCTTGATGCCCTCGGGGCCGCCGGGAATCTTGGCCAGCACCAGATGTATGACGTTGTCGGACATGTCGTGATCGCCGGCCGAGATGAAGATCTTCTGGCCCGTGATCTTGTAAGACCCATCGTCCTGCGGTTCGGCCTTGGAGCGCATCAGCCCGAGGTCGGTGCCGCAATGCGGCTCCGTCAGGTTCATGGTGCCGGTCCATTCGCAACTCACCATCTTGGGCAGGAAGGTCTGCTTTTGCGTGTCGCTGCCATGGGCGTGGATGGCGGAATAGGCACCATGGGTCAGGCCGGGATACATCATGAAGGCCATGTTCGCCGCCGAGAAGATTTCCCCCGTTGCCGTCGACAAAACGTGAGGCAGACCCTGCCCACCGTATTCGGGATCGCAATCCAGACCCGCCCAGCCACCTTCGCGGAACTGATCGAATGCTGCCTTGAATCCGTCGGGAGTATGCACGACGCCGTTTTCCAGACGCACGCCCTGTTGATCGCCGATCGCGTTCAGCGGGGCAAAGACATCCGTTGAGATCTTGCCGGCCTCTTCCAGGATCGCGGCGGTGAAGTCGCGGTCCAGATCGTCGTAGCCGGGCACATCCTGTTCGGAGGCTTTGAGGACCTCGTGCAAGATGAACTGCATATCCTTGACGGGGGCGGTGTAGGTCGGCATGGCTTTCTCCCTGATTTCCGGCGGTCGGGTTATTCGGCCGCGGTCTTGTCCGCAGAGAGAGACGCGATCATGTTGGCGCCCCACTCCATCTGTTCCTTCAAATCCAGGATCGCTGCATCCAGCTCATCCCGGCGCTGTTCCATGTCCGCCAGTCGATCCTCGGCGACCGAATAGGTTTTGACCAGTTGCGTGTGCTGCTGGTCGCCCATGTCATACAGGTCGAGAAGCTGGCGGATTTCCTCAAGGCTGAAACCAAAACGCTTGCCGCGCATGATCAGTTTCAACCTGGCCCGGTCGCGCCGGGTGAAAAGCCGCTTCTGGCCTTCGCGGATCGGAAATAGCAACTCCTTTGCTTCGTAGAACCGCAAGGTGCGCGGCGTCACCTCATAGGCGTCGCACATTTCGCGGATCGTCATCAGTCTATCGGTCTCCATGACTCACTCCGTTCAAATTTTTTGATCAGAAGGTCAAAAACCAGATTCCCCTACACTTTACAATGCAAGTTGACGTTAACGTAAGCGATACGCTGCGTCATTTCGTAGGTGACGTAAGATCAGTTAACGTTAAGTGGGAGTCAGCGACATATTCTGACCCTGCGGATGCGGAAAAGTCCGTCGGGTGCCATCAGGTCATCCGTTGTACCGCCCGGCAGGGGCAGGCAGATGCGGCGATGTGATTCGGGTATCAGTCCTCGACGATGTCGCGGACCGTCTCGGTCGACTCGCCGTAGGCGTCCAGCGATTCTGCGGTGCGTTGGCGCAGATTCGTGAGCTCCGCAATCGTCTCATCCAGCTGATCGCGTTGCGTCTGCAACTCCGCCAGTTGCAGCCCCGAGTTTTCAATCCAAAGCTGTCGCTGCGCCTCGGAGCCCTGCTCGTCATATATATCCAGCCACTGACGGATCGATTCGAGTGAAAAGCCGTATTTCCGCCCGCGCAGGATCAGTTTCATTCTCGCGCGGTCCCGTGGGCGATAAAATCGGGACCGCCCCTGACGCTCGGGGGTCAGCAACTCGATATATTCGTAATAACGCAATGTGCGCGGTGTCACGTCGAACCGGGTGCACATCTCCTTAAAGGTCAGTCGGCTGTCGCTCATGCCGGTCAGGCTCCGCCGGTTGGGAAGGGGCGCGCCAATGTATGACGCCTGGTTAGTTTCACCGTTTCAACGCCGCTTCGCAAGGCATCAGCCTCAGTCAGCGGAGGCAACAGTCGGCGCGGCCCTTGCTACCTCCGAGCATTGGCGATCAGATGAGGGAGAACGGAAAGGGTCGTGCCCATAATTCGCGACCGACGCCGGTGGGGTTAAGAACCGCGCAGTGCTACCAAAACATGGGAGTAAGGCCATCGCGGCCAAGCCGATGGTGTATTGGGAGGCCGAGTTGGGCAATGTTCGCGTTCCATGTGCCTCGATCAATGATGTGCCAGAGATATTGGCACATTCACATACCAAACAAAGCGATATAATCCTGAGTTACGAAAAGTCCGGGGTTGGGACTCTCCGAGGGGTGGCCCAGCCTTTTCGGTTCAGTGGGCGCCGCCTAAGCACCGAGCTGCCGCCACCTTATCTGGGTGAAGACAGCAAAAAGCTTTTGCAAGGCCTCGGCATAGGCGAGGCAGAAATTAGAGATCCGATGATGCGAGGAGTGGTAAATTAGAATGGGTAGACTTTCAGGAAAAATTGCGCTGGTTACGGGCGGGGCGTCTGGCATCGGATTGGCATGCGTTGAGCGGTTTCTAGCAGAAGGTGCGTGCGTAATCGCCACGGATATAAATCCGGACGCGCAGCTTGAGAACGATCATCTTCTCTCGGTGAAACATGACGTCACTTCCGAAAAGGGCTGGCAAGACACGATCGACATCGCCATTCAAAAATTTGGACGCATAGATATCTGTGTAAATAACGCAGGCATTGGCGCGCGCAGTCCGAAGTCGATTTGTGACACCGATCTATCGGAATGGAATCATGTCCTTGACGTGAATATTAACGGTGTGTTTTTGGGCCTGAAGCACGGTATGCGCGCCATGCGCGAAACAGGCGGTGCCATCGTCAATATGGGATCGGTGCACAGCTTCGTCGCCATTCCCAATGCATCGGCTTATTGCGCCTCGAAAGGTGCGGTCTTGCTTTTGACCAAAGCTGCCGCGCTTGAAGGTGCCGAAATGGCGCCTCAAATCAGGGTGAATTCGGTACATCCGGGCTATGTTAATACCCCCCTTATCGGTGCCCGAATGGGTCAAGTGCCCGAGTTGGAAGCCAATATAAAATCCAAAACACCGATGGGTCGTCTTGCGCGCCCCGAAGAAATCGCTACCGGGGTCCTGAACCTTGTCACCGATGACGCATCCTATGTCACGGGATCAGCCGTAACAATTGATGGCGGATACACCGCGAGATGACCCAGCCAGGAGCACAAGAGCCCCGGAAAGAAGAATAAACTAGCGGAGGTATATTTTTACGGACTAAATTCGGATTTATATTCATACGTATGCAGAGCCGTAGACTGAACCGCACCGGGTTTTTCGGAGGCTGACTTTGGTTAGTTGCACGAAGCCTGCATGTGCTGTCTTGCTCGCGCGAAGCTTGCGGTCGCTGTATTGCAGTTCTGACGACCTGTGCGCCCTCCCGAAAGATTCGCGTTGCAAGTCGCCTGACGGGTTACAGGACGGACGCTCCCAAGACGGACTCGTCCCGTAAGACTTTCTTTTATTCCTGAGAAAAGATTGCACCATCAGACCGTGGGCCCAAATACCAAAGGCGCGATTGGGCGGTTTTCGAGCGCCGCCGAACGCGATCGCGGCTCGACCGGAGGTCTCCGGCGGAACTTTTCTTAGGGATATGAAGAGCGAGGACGCCGCCCGGAGTGGAAATGAATTTGGTTCGATCAGCGCGATATGAAAGGGCAGGTCGGCCGGCGGGGAGGTTACGCACGGTGCGCCTGGTGCTTGGTTAACGCTGCTCCAATCGGGGTCGAAGGCCCGAGAGGTCGTAACCCGCCTCGGCCGCCGTCTGCAGGATGTCGTCCGCCGGAACACCTTCGGCAGCGCGCGCCAGCGACCAGATGACCGTGCAACGTGTTCCGGATGCGCAATAGGCGAGTACCGGACCAACCGAGGCGTTGACGACGTCGTTCTGGCG
>OJBO01000582.1_pt1 | contig 19508 bp, 24 predicted proteins | sample 1590461 | NCBI WGS metagenome assembly OJBO01 (sample SAMN05416836, study PRJEB24817) | seawater metagenome | isolation source: Sea water | place: Canada:Atlantic | collected 2013-07 | reverse complement strand
TGACAAGCGCGATGTGGTTGTCGACGTCGACCGTGATCGTTTCATAAGCCATCAAAGAATGCTCTCGTTTGTTACGCTTTGAAAGATGTGCATACCACGGGGACGGGGTGTTTCAAGTTATCTTTGGCATTGCGGGCAGTAGAAGGAAGAACGTCCGGACTGCACAATGCGGGCAATCTGATGGTCGCACCCTTGGGTGCGGCAGGGCTGTGCCTCGCGCCCGTACACGTCAAAGCTGTGCTGGAAATAGCCCAACTCTCCGTCAGCGCGTTTGAAATCACGTAAGGTCGATCCACCTGCGGTGATCGCTGCATTCAGGACGTCGCGGATGATCGGGACCAGCCCGCCAACACGGGCCGCTGATATGCGCCCCGCTTTGCGCGCCGGGTGGATGCCTGCGCGGTAAAGTGTTTCGCAGACATAGATATTTCCCAGTCCCGCCACGATCCGCTGGTCCAGCAGCGCGGTCTTGATCGGGGTGTTCTTGCCTTTCAGCGCGGCAATCAGGTGCGCCTCGTGGAAATCATTGCCAAGCGGCTCTGGCCCAATCGACGACAGCAGCTTGTGGCTGTCGGCACGGGCTGTCTCCAAAAGATCCATCGCACCAAAACGGCGTGGATCGTTAAAAGTCACCCGCGCGCCGTTGCCCATATGAAACACAACGTGATCGTGTTTCTCGGGGGCAGGGTGGTCATGCACGAATTGCCCCAACGGATCGCCCGAGATCAGCATCCGGCCGGACATTCCCAGATGCACCAGCAGCGATTCTCCCGAGGATAAATCCGCCAGAATGTATTTTGACCGCCTGCGCAGTTGGGTCACCCGTTGTCCTGTCAGCCGTGCGGCCATATCTGGGGGGAAAGGCCAGCGCAAATCGGGGCGGTTCACCTCGGCGCGGGCAATCACATGACCCTCCATCACGGGGGATAAACCGCGACGTACTGTTTCGACCTCTGGCAACTCAGGCATGGTTGTTTCCCTTCTGACAAAAGGGCGCATTGTACCTGACCCCTCGCGCCCTATAACAAAGGTGCAGATCAAAGGACTACAAGGCCCCATGACAAACGACAGCGACAAAACCACTCATTTCGGATTTGAAACCGTGGCCGAAGGCGACAAGGCCGGACGCGTGCAGGGTGTCTTTAACTCTGTCGCAAGCAAATATGACATCATGAACGACGTGATGAGCGTCGGCATCCACCGCGTCTGGAAAGAAGCGATGATGGATTGGCTGGCCCCGCGTGCAGGGCAAAAGCTGCTGGATGTCGCCGGAGGCACGGGCGATGTGTCGTTCAAGTTTCTGGGTCGCGCGGGATCGGGCCACGCCACTGTGCTGGATCTGACCGAACCGATGCTGGTCGCAGGACGCAAGCGCGCCGAAGCAGCAGCAATGGCGGACAGTCTTGATTGGGTCGTCGGCGATGCGATGGCGCTGCCGTTCGAGGACAACAGCTTTGACGTCTATACCATCAGCTTTGGCATCCGGAATGTAACCCGTCCCCAAGAGGCCTTGAACGAAGCCTACCGCGTGCTGCGCCCCGGCGGGCGTCTTATGGTGCTTGAATTCAGCCAGTTGCCCAACCCGATGATGCAAAAAGCGTATGATCTGTATAGCTTTAACGTCATCCCCCGCATGGGGCAGATGATCGCGAACGACCGTGACAGCTATCAATACCTTGTCGAATCGATCCGCAACTTCCCCGACCAAGAGACCTTTTTAGGTATGCTACGCACCGCGGGCTTTGGGCAGGCGAAATATCGGAACCTGTCGCTGGGCATTGCGGCGCTTCATTCTGGTTGGAAGATTTAAGTCATGCGCGGACCTCACAATATCTGGCGGTTGATCCGCACCGGTGCAACTTTGGAGCGGACCGGCGCGATGAATGTCGTGCTCGACGCTTTTGACGCGACTCCTGCCTTGCGGTTCGTCGCCAAGGCGCTTGGCAAGCCGTTCAAGTTTCTGGGCTATGCTGGCGATCCGTCGATGCCACCCGCCACACGTGCGCTCACCGCGCTTGGCCCCGCCTACATCAAATTCGGTCAGGTTCTGTCCACGCGCCCCGATGTTGTGGGCGACGAACTGGCGGTGCAGCTGCGCGTATTGCAAGACAAGCTGCCACCGTTTTCGATCGAGCAGGCCAAGGCCGAAGTCGAGAAAGAGTTGGGCCTGCCGGTCAGTGCGATTTTCTCTGAGTTCAGCGAACCTGTCGCCGCCGCCTCTATCGCGCAGGTGCACCGCGCAACCATCGCCGAGACCCAAGAAGACGTGGCCGTCAAAGTGCTCCGCCCCGGTATCGAGAAAGCGTTCCGCAAGGATGTCGATGCCTTTTATCTGGCAGCGCGTATGGTTGAACTCTTCTCGCCCGGATCGCGCCGCCTGCGCCCGATGGAGGTGATCGAGCATTTCGATGGCGTCGTACGGGGCGAGCTGGATTTGCGGCTCGAATCCTCTGCCGCGTCTGAATTTGCCGCGAACACCAAAGGCGACGCAGGGTTCCAACTGCCTGCGATCAAATGGGAATATTCCGCCCGCCGTGTGATGACGCTGGGCTGGGCCGATGGCGTTTCCATGGGGGATAACGATGCGATTGACGCCGCGGGTCACGACCGTGTCGCGCTCGGTGATCGCGTGTTGCAGCTGTTCCTGAACCACGCGCTGCGCGACGGGTATTTCCACGCGGATATGCATCAGGGCAATCTCAAGGTCGCACCGAACGGGGATATCATCGCCTATGATTTTGGTATCATGGGCCATATCGATGAATACACCCGCCGCGTTTATGCCGAGATTCTATTCGGCTTTATCCGTAAGGATTACAAACGTGTGGCAGAGGTGCATTTTGAAGCGGGCTACGTGCCTGCCGACAAAGACGTCGACGAATTCGCCCGTGCCCTGCGCGCCGTGGGGGAGCCTATTTTCGGCATGGACGCGACCCGCATTTCGATGGCGCGGCTGCTGACCTATCTGTTCGAGGTCACCGAACGCTTTGGGATGGAGACGCGGACCGAGCTGATCTTGCTGCAGCGCACCATGGTCGTCGTCGAAGGGGTCGCCCGTTCGCTCAACCCGCATATCAACATCTGGGAAGTGTCGAACCCGATTGTGACAGATTACATCTCTAAATCCATCGGTCCATGCGCTGTGATCAAAGATCTGAGCAGAACCGCGATGGTGCTCGCACGTTTCGGCCCGCGGTTGCCTGCGCTGGTTGAAAGTGCGTTGATCCGGCAGCAGGAAGAAACGCCGCCGCCCCGTCCGGCCTTCCGGCGGTGGATTATCCTGTCGGCGATTGTGGGCGCAGGCACCGCAACGGGGATTATCGCGGTTTTGCAGGCGCTCAGCTAGCGCCTGCCATTGACAGCGGGGCACACTGCGGCCCATCTATCCGGCATGACGGATAATCCAGACGCTATACTGACGCAACTTCCCGCGCGCCTGAAGGCCGCGCGCACCGCACAGGGTCTGAGCCTTGATGCGGTCGCCAAGCTGTCAGGCGTGTCGCGGTCCATGGTCAGCCAGATCGAACGCGGCGAAAGCAGCCCTACCATCGCAACCTTGTGGAACCTGACCCGCGCCTTGCAGGTGGATTTCGCAGGTTTGCTGGACAGCGCCCCGAGCCCTGCCCAGATCGAAGTGCTACGGGCCGCAGAGGTGCCAACGATCAATAACCTCGGCTCCGGCTGCCGCATCCGCATCCTCTCGCCCCCCGAAGAGGCGGGCAAACACGAAGTCTATGAACTGCTGATTGATGTCGGCGGTATGTTGGACAGTCAGCCCCATACGCGCGGTGCACGCGAACACCTGACAGTCTTGGAAGGCACGGTAGAGCTGCGAAGCGGAGAGGCCGTCGGCACAGTCCACGCAGGTGATACAGCGCGCTATCCTGCCGACGTGCCGCACCGGATCGCTGCAGCGGATGGTCCTGTACGGGCGTTTCTAGTGGTGCAGGACGCCTAGATCGACACCTTCATCCACAATATAGGAAAAAATCCGCTATAGGGGAATTCCTCTATTTCGGAAACTCATCCATTATGGTAGAACGTCTGTGAAAAGGAGTTTTATCATGACCCAAGCGTACCTAGATCACGTCAACGCCACCCTGTCCGGCATCGCCGCAGACGGTATGATGAAACAAGAACGCATGATCACCTCGCCGCAATCGGGCGAGATCACGGTGGGCGGGCGTCAGGTCATTAACCTTTGCGCGAACAACTACCTCGGGCTGGCGGACCACCCCGACTTGATTGCCTCTGCCCGCGACGCGATGGACCCCAAGGGGTTTGGCATGGCCTCGGTTCGCTTTATCTGCGGCACGCAGGATATTCACCGCGAGCTTGAACAAAAACTGGCAGCTTTCCTTGGCAAGGATGATTCCATTCTCTTCGCCGCCTGCTTTGACGCCAACGGTGGACTGTTCGAGCCCTTGTTTGGGCCCGAAGACGCTATCGTTTCCGACAGCCTGAACCACGCGTCGATCATCGACGGCATCCGCCTGTGTAAGGCCAAACGCTACCGCTATGCTAATTCGGACATGGACGACCTTGAAGGGCAGCTGAAGCTCGCCCGCGAGGAAGGCGCGCGGTTCATCATGATCGCGACCGACGGCGTGTTCAGCATGGACGGCTATCTGGCGAAACTGCCGGAAATAACCAAACTGGCCGAAAAATACGAAGCGCTCGTGATGGTCGACGACTGCCACGCGACAGGTTTCATGGGCCCCAAGGGCGAGGGCACGCCCGCACATTTTGGCGTCGATGTTGATATTCTGACGGGCACGTTGGGCAAGGCGCTTGGTGGAGCGATCGGCGGCTATATCGCAGGGCCGCAACCGGTGATCGATCTGCTGCGCCAACGCGCACGCCCCTATCTTTTTTCGAACTCGCTGCCGCCATCGATTGTCATGGCGGGGATCAAGGCACTGGAGCTGGTCGAGCAAGGTGACGACCGCCGCAAGCAACTGTTCGAAAACGCGAAATACTGGCGCGAGGGACTAACCAAACTGGGCTTTGACCTGCTGCCCGGCGAACATCCGATCATCCCTGTGATGCTGGGCGAAGCGCAGTTGGCACAAGATATGGCGGCGCGTCTGTTCGAGGAAGGCGTCTATGTCAGCGGTTTCTTCTTTCCGGTGGTGCCTCGTGGTCAAGCCCGCATCCGCACCCAGATGAACGCCGCGCTGACACGCGATGAACTGGATCGCGCGCTGGCCGCTTTTGAAGTCGCGGGCAAAGCCTGTGGGGTTCTGTCATGAGCAACCAAATGAAAGCGCTGTGCAAGTCCGAGCCGCGTGAGGGGCTGTGGATGACCCGCGCACCGGTGCCAGAGATCGGGCCGGATGATGTGCTAATCAAGGTGAACAAAACTGGCATCTGCGGGACCGATATTCATATCTGGAACTGGGACGAATGGGCGCAAAAAACCGTGCCTGTCCCGTTGATCACGGGTCATGAATTCGCCGGAGAGATCGTAGAGTTGGGGCGCAATGTTACTGAGCTGAGCATTGGTCAGCGGTGCTCGGGCGAGGGGCACCTCATCGGCAAAACCTCACGCCAGTCGCGGTCGGGCAAATTTCACCTTGATCCCGCCACCCGCGGGATCGGCGTGAACGAACAAGGTGCCTTCGCGCAATACCTACGGCTGCCCGCGTTCAACGTGGTGCCGCTGCCCGACACGATTTCGGATGATATCGGTGCCATCCTCGATCCGCTTGGCAATGCGGTCCACACCGCGCTGAGCTTTGATCTGGTGGGCGAGGATGTGTTGATCACCGGCGCAGGCCCCATCGGCATCATGGCTGCCGCGGTCGCCCGTCATGTCGGTGCCCGCCATGTTGTGATCACGGATGTGAACCCCGCACGCCTTGAACTGGCTGCCAAGGTTGCGGACGTCATGCCTGTCGATGTGCGTCAAGAAGACCTCGCGGATGTCATCGCACGTCTCAAGATGAAACAGGGTTTTGACATCGGGATGGAGATGTCGGGCAATCAGACCGCGCTTGACCAAATGGTCGAGGCGATGACCATGGGCGGGCGGATCGCGATGCTTGGGATTCCACCCGGAAAATCCCCTGTGGACTGGTCGCGCATTGTGTTCAAGGCGATCACCGTCAAAGGCGTCTATGGCCGCGAGATTTTCGAAACTTGGTACAAAATGATCGCCATGCTCGAAAACGGGTTGGATGTCAGTGCGGTCATTACGCACCGCTTTGATGCAGATGATTTCGAAACCGGATTTTCGACCATGAGGTCGGGTGCGTCGGGCAAGGTCGTGCTGGACTGGACCGGTGCGTGATGCATCGTCGGGTCGTCTAAGAAGGGGCGCTGCCCCCGCAGCCTTTGGCTGCTCCCCAGGGATTTGAGCCAATTGGAAGCAGACAAAAAAGCGCCCCCGATGCAGGGGGCGCTTTGCGTTTTACGGGTAAGGTCGAGCTTAGCCGACTTCGAATTCGAGCTCTTTGACCTGCTTGAAGAGGCCTGTATCGTGCAGATCTTTTAGCGCTTTTTCGGGCAGTGGGCCGTCAATGTAGAGCAATGCAATTGCTTCGCCCTTAGCGGTGGAACGGCCAAGCGTGAAGTTCGCAATGTTGACATCATGCGCGCCAAGGGTCTGTCCCAAGGTGCCGATGATACCGGGTACATCGTCGTTGGTTGTATAAAGCATATGTGCGCCAACTTCGGCTTCGATATTGATGCCCTTGATCTGGATGAACCGTGGTTTTCCGTCCGAGAAGACGGTGCCCGCGATCGAACGTTCCCGTTTTTCAGTAACAACCGTGACCTTCACGTAGCCGTCAAACACACCAGATTTATCTTGGTTGGTGGTGCTGATCTGGATGCCTTTTTCCCGTGCGACGACAGGGGCGCTGACCATGTTAACATCTGGGTTGGCACGTTTCATGATGCCCGCCACGACCGCGCAGTTCAGCGCGTTCAGGTTCATCTCCGAGACTTGACCATCATACAGAATGTTGATTGCCTTAACGGCTTCGTCAGTCATCTGGCCAATAAAGGCACCCAAGTGACCGGCCAATGTGATCCACGGGCCCATGACCTTTGCCTCTTCGGCGGTGACCGAAGGCATGTTCAGCGCGTTGGTGACCGCACCGGTCAGCAAGTAGTCAGACATTTGTTCGGCAACTTGAAGGGCAACGTTTTCCTGCGCCTCGGTTGTCGCCGCGCCAAGGTGGGGCGTGCACACGACGTTAGGCAGGCCGAACAGCGGGTTCTCGGTCGCCGGCTCTTCTTTGAATACGTCAAAGGCTGCGCCGGCAACATGGCCGGATTTCAACGCTTCTGCCAATGCTTCTTCATCAACAAGGCCGCCGCGGGCGCAGTTGATGATCCGCACGCCTTTTTTCGTCTTCGCCAGCGCCTCTTTCGACAAGATGTTGGCGGTTTGGTCAGTATAAGGTACGTGCAATGTGATGAAATCAGCGCGCGCCAGCAGGTCGTCCAGCTCGACTTTCTCGACACCCATCTTCTTGGCTTTTTCCTCGCTCAGGAAGGGGTCATAGGCGGCAACTTTCATCTTGAGCCCACGCGCGCGGTCGCAAACGATACCACCGATGTTACCTGCGCCAATCACGCCCAGGGTCTTGCCCGTCAGTTCAACACCCATGAACTTGGACTTTTCCCATTTGCCCGCATGCGTCGAGGCCGAGGCTTCGGGGATTTGCCGGGCGACGGCGAACATCATTGCAATCGCGTGTTCCGCGGTGGTGATCATGTTGCCGAAGGGGGTGTTCATCACGATGACACCCTTTTTCGAGGCCGCATCCTTGTCGATGTTGTCCGTCCCGATGCCGGCCCGCGCAATCACCTTCAGGTTGGTCGCGTTTGCGAGAATCTTGTCGGTTACTTTCGTTGCGGACCGGATCGCGAGCCCATCATAGTCGCCGATCACGGCTGCGAGCTTGTCTTTGTCTTTGCCGAGGTCGGGTTGGAAATCGACGTCAATGCCGCGGTCTTTGAAAATTTGAACCGCAGCGTCCGAGAGTTTGTCGGAGATAAGCACTTTGGGGGCCATGAGTGGCGCTCCTTTTTTTGAATAAAATGGGGGCATGGGCTAACCACCCGCCCAGCGAAACTGCTAGGCGGGGAGCCGCAAATTAGGCGTTGATTTCAGCTTCGAAAGCCCATTCAAGCCAGGGTAACATCGCCTGGATATCAGAGGCTTCGACGGTGCCGCCGCACCAGATACGCAGACCGGCAGGAGCATCGCGATAAGCTCCGATGTCCAATGCTACATCCTCGTCAGCCAGACGTTTGGCCACAGCCTTTGCAAAAGCTGCGCCGTCTTTGATCCGGTCGTCATTGAACTTCAGGCATACTGATGTGTTCGACCGTGTCGCCGGATCGTCCGCCAAGAAATCGATCCAGTCGTGTGTTTCCACGAAATCTGTGATGGCTGCCGTATTGGCATCGGCACGCGCGATCAGACCTTTCAGTCCACCCACGGATTTCGCCCAATCCAAGGCCAGCAGATAGTCTTCAACGCAAAGCATGGATGGCGTGTTGATTGTCTCGCCTTTGAAAATACCGTCGATCAGCTTGCCGCCTTTGGTCAGACGGAAAATCTTAGGCAGTGGCCATGCGGGCGTATAGTTTTCAAGTCGTTCGACAGCCCGCGGGCTAAGGATCAGCATTCCGTGCGCGGCTTCACCACCCAGAACTTTCTGCCAGCTGAACGTTGTCACATCCAGTTTGTCCCAGGGCAAATCCATTGCGAAAGCAGCGGAAGTTGCATCGCACAGGGTCAATCCCTTGCGGTCGGATGGGATGACATCGCCGGTTGGAACGCGCACGCCAGAGGTAGTCCCATTCCAAGTGAAGCATACATCATTGTCATAGTTCAACGCCGACATATCGACAATTTGACCGTAATCAGCTGTATGTACCGTGTGCTCGATCTTGAGCTGTTTTACGGCATCCGTAACCCAGCCCGCGCCAAATGATTCCCATGCGACCATTTCTGCCGGGCGCTCGCCAAGCAGCGACCACATCGCCATTTCATACGCACCGGTGTCGGAAGCGGGAACAATGCCAATTTTATAGTCAGCAGGTACGCCTAGAATCTCACGGGTGGTTTCAATTGCTTCAAGCAATTTCGCCTTGCCGGGCGCTGCGCGGTGGCTACGCCCTAACGGCGCGCTTGCAAGCTTCGCCAAGTCATAAGCAGGGGGTTTGGCACACGGGCCAGAAGAAAAACGCGGATTCGTAGGCCGCGAGGTCGGTGTCGTAATAGCCATTTAGCTACCCTTTCAGATAAGCGCCCTTCGTTGGGGAAGGGTGTCCCACTTGGCGGGATACGCTCACCCAGAAAAAACAGCAACATCTAAAGGCGGTTCGATTGCAGTTAATTGCAACGAAATGCAGAACAATGCAGGAACGGGTGTTTCCGATTGGCACAAAATTGACACAAGCGAAACGCGCTTTGTTCTCGGTGTCGATCAGCCAAAGAAAAACCCCGGAGCGCTGGCGGGCGCTACCGAGGCTGATCAGAATAAGAAACGCGACATTTCTTGCGGTGATATTAGCCGAAAAAAGCCGTCAAATGCAACGTCTTTGTATGCCAAAGAAGCGCATACGCGGCTTTCCAAAGCTATCGGTTTTGCTCTGGCAATTGGCACGTCCAAGGCTTGGGAAGGTCTGAGCCTAGTTCTTATCGCACGGCTTACAAAAGCTGAACGCGCAGCGCTGGCCTATTCTGCCCTTATCAGCTTGGACGATGAAACTGCCTATCGCACGGCATCCGTCGCTCTATTCGGCGTGATGAATGGGGAGGCGCTGCAATGAGCCATTACACCCCAAACATCGTAAGTGGCGCAGAGGTAGAACGCCTCCTGCACCACATGCCAAGCGTGGCGATCCATGCTGAGAACACATGGGCGAAGAGCTTTGCGCAGTCTGTCTCCAAACAGTCGCGGCGCAAGGGCTGGACGCCTTCCCCCAAACAACTGTCGATCATGCGCGGGCTTGTCTCTGACCTGTTCGCCTATGGCCGCAACGATGGGGGCGACTTCGACTTGATCGAAAGCTGACAACCCGTGGCGCTGCTGTTGAGCGGCGGCAGCGTTACGGGTGAAGCAAGAGCCTGCGTCCATAGTGAGCATACCCAAGGGGCATATCACAGGGCGCGGGCTACGCTCTAGCTTTTGACCGCCGAGCGATATCGACGGGATATGATCCGGGAACTTTTAACCCACTCCGAGCGGAACCAGTGCCTACTAGGCCGCTCAGAAACGCGACTAAGAAACCCACCGCCTCAGTGCGGGGACCGTACCGGAGCAAAGCTGCGAAGGGCGGGGCTGGCGAAAATCCAGCGGGACAGCGGTTGGCCCCCGATACCGGGCATCGCGTGGATACGGATCAGGAAGGTAGGACTGTCGCACCGAGCAAGGGATCATCCTTTGTGTAGAGGGGGACAGTAGCGGGTGCGGGAGTGTGTCCAATTCCATACATGTTACAATATATCATAACAAACCGTTGGATTGGTAACATGTTTATGTTACACTATAACAAAACGGTAAAGGGCATCTTGTGCTGACGATCGAGCGAACACCAATAGCAATGGGCGACACGGTAGGTTCTTCTGAGCTTCAGGAGCATATGCGCCTAGATGCGGATCTTGTGGATGGGGCTGTGGCGTACGTCAAAGCGGCGTCGGCTGAGGTTGAAGCTTATTGCAACATTGCCCTACTTGATCAGACAGTCACGGCGCTGTCAGACACCTTCCCTGATACGAGCCTCGCATTGCCTGTCGGTCCTGTCGCGGCTGATGCGACGATCACGGTAGAGCTGCAAGAGACTGACGGCACCTATACGGCTGTGACCGATGGCTGGTTCCTGCAAGCTGGACTGTTTCCCAAGCTGCATTTTGCCAGCACACCGGGCGGGCGGATGCGTGTGACGTACCCCGCAGGCTATGGCGATACGTCAACTGACATACCCGCCGACCTGCGCTTGGCAATCTGTGACCTATCGGCACGGCTGTACGATTACAGGGCAAGCGACAAGACGGCGACAATGCCAGCGGCGACGGCGCGGATCTGCGCACGTTATCGCAAGGTGAAGGTAGGGGCTTAGAATGGTCCCAATAGCCGAAGATAATAGTACCCACGGGACCGTTGATGGGACTGTTCTTTTCTCTCTCCCAAAAAATCAGGGGAGAAAACTGACGGCTAGAGCAAGCAAAGAAGCGGCGGCGGCGCTGCGCTTCTTGCCTACGCTGGTCATTCCAGAAGGGCGGCTTGCTGGCAAAAAGTTGAAGCTAGCGAAATTCCAAAAGGACTTTGTGCGGGGCGCTTTTGCAAAAGGCACGTCCGTTGCTTGTCTCTCGATCGGTCGCGGTAATGCCAAAACGGCGCTGTCTGCTGGCATTGCCTTGGGGCATCTGCTGGGCGTGATCGAGGCGCAGCCCAAGCGTGAAATCATATTCTGCGCACGTAACCGGGATCAGGCGCGTACGGCGTTTGCGTTTCTTGTCGGCTTTATCGAGGGGTTGCCAGAAGAAGAGCAAGAGCAATTCACGATCAGGCGCGGTTCTAAGCTGGAAGTAGAAACGGATATTAACGGCGGCGGGCTGGCGCGTGTTATCGCTGCTGATGGCAAGTCTATTCTGGGCGGCGCACCGACGCTGGCGATCCTCGACGAGCGGGCGGCGTGGGAAAGGGACAAAGGCGACAACCTCGAAAACGCTATTCTGTCTGGGCTAGGCAAACGTGACGGGCGGGCGCTGATTATCTCGACAAGCGCACCTGATGACGCCAACACCTTCTCGCGGTGGCTGGATGAACCACCGGGCGGCACCTACGTGCAAGAGCATAGGCCAGACATGGGGCAGCCTGCTGACGATCTGGCAAGCCTTCTTGTAGCAAACCCCGGATCTAAAGAGGGCATCGGGCCAACGGCTGAATGGCTACAGGCGCAAGCACAACGGGCCATTGCCCGTGGCGGATCTGCCCTGTCGTCGTTCCGAAACTTAAACCGTAATGAGCGGGTCGCGTCTGATGATCGGTCTGTTTTGGTTACTCTCGACGAATGGATGACGTGCGAGGTGTCACCCGACGACATGCCACCGCGTGAAGGTTCGTGTATTCTGGGCGTTGATCTTGGCGGTTCACGTTCGATGTCAGCGGCGGCGCTGTTCTGGCCTGACACCGGACGCCTAGAAGCTGTCGGCACCTTTCCTGCAAAGCCTTCCCTTGCCGATCGTGGCGCGGCTGATGGCGTAAGCGGGCGCTATACCGAAATGCACGACCGGGGCGAGCTTTCCGTCCTGGGCGAAAACACCGTTCCCCCCGGCCTTTGGCTGTCGGAGATTGTGAAGCTGGCAGACGGAGCAGACATTGCCTGCATCGTGGGCGATCGGTTCCGACATGCTGAATTTAGCGAAGCCATGCAAAAGGCAAACCTTGATCGGGTTCCGTTCATTTGGCGGGGCTTTGGCTGGAAAGATGGCAGCGAAGATATTGAGCGGTTCCGGCGGGCGCTGTTCGATGGCGAGATCCTAACCACACCGTCCCTGCTGCTGCGTTCTGCGTTCTCTGATGCAATCACGCTGGTTGATCCGGCAAATAATCACAAGCTGGCAAAGGCGCGATCCTTGGGCCGTATCGACGCGGCGGCGGCGGCTGTTCTGGCTGTAGCTGAGGGCATGAGGCGCAAGGCAGCAACAATAAAGAAGGCGCGTTTAGCATGGGCATGAGTGCAAGCAAGCTGGATCGGCGGATCGTGATCGAGCGGGCCGAGATGATCGATGACGGGTATGGAAACGTAACGGGCGAGTTCGCCCCAATCGGCACTCTTTGGGCGCACCGTTCCGACATAAAGGACGGTGAAAAGGTTCTGAGCGGATCTGTTACGTCTGACCTGCAAACGCGCTTCACGGTTCGCAGCTCCGAGTTTTCGCGGGCAATCACTGCGGCGGATCGCATCGGCCATGCTGGCCTAGGGTTCAACATTACAGGGATCAAGGAAAGTGCAGACGGGCGTTTGCAGTTCCTAGAGTTGACCGCAACCGCGAGGAATGACGGATGAAAGATTATTTTCGCCATTCTAAGCGAGTGACTTCAACCAAACGCTGGCAAGCGGTTCGCCATGCCGTCCTAGAGCGCGATGGCTGGGCTTGCGTCCAGTGTGGCGAACGGCGGCGGCTGGAATGCGACCACATCCAACCCGTGCGGACACACCCTGAATTGAGCTTTGACCCGGCGAACGTCCAGACGCTTTGCGCCCCCTGTCACACCAAAAAGACCCGAATTGAGTGCGGCTTAAAACCGACACCACCTGACCGCCAACAATGGCGGGATTCTATCAGCGCAATGATGCGCGAAACCACCGAGCATAAGGAAAAACATCATGCTTGAATCTTTGAACATCACCCGCCGTCAATCCGAGATCCGCCAACAACTGGCCGAGCTGGTAGGCAAGCCGACACCGACCGACGATGAAACCCGGTCGATGGATACACTCGATAAAGAATATCGGGCTAACGAAATCAGGTTCCGGGCGGCGCTTGTGTCTGAGGACGAACAACGCACCGAAGCCAAGGGCGAGCTTGAAACACGTTCCGGCAAAGAATGGGCCGAGATGATGGGCAAGTTCGAGCTGCGCCAGGTCGCTTTCGCTTTGGACGAAGGCAAGGCAATGGACGGGGCCACGAAAGAGATCATCGAAGAAATGCGCAGCGCAGGCGGTTATCAGGGCATCCCGATCCCCTACGCGGCGCTTGAAACCCGCGCAGGTGAAACTGTCTCGACCGGGACACCATCGCCCGAAATGATCCGGCCTATCATCGATCGGATCTTCCCCGGTTCCGTTGCTGAAAAGCTGGGCGTCCAACGTATCAACATTGCGCAAGGTTCTATGGCCTTCCCTGTTGCCACGGCTGGCGCTGTCTTTGGCTGGCAAACGTCTGAAACGGGCGATGTAGGTGCGGCAAGTGCTTACGCGACATCCGAACGGAGCTTGTCACCTGACCACACGGGCGGCGCTCAAATGGTTATCACCCGCAAAGCGATGAAACAATCGGGCGAGGGTTTGGAAGCTGCTATCCGGCGTGATCTAAACGCGGCGATCGGCACCGAGCTGGACCGCGTGGTTATCAACGGATCTGGGGCATCTGGCCAGCCTTTGGGCTTTATCCCCGGCGCGGCGACCTATGGCATCGCATCCGAGGACGTGAGCGCTGTGGCAACCTGGGCGGCGTTCCGTGCCGAGATTGTGGCCTTTATGGAAGCCAACGCAATCACAAGCGCAAGCCAAGTTAATTTGGCCTTTGACCCTACCATCTGGGCGGATCTTGATGATGCACTTATCAGCGGCACGGCTGTTTCCGAATGGGACCGCCTGACCAAGCATGTCGGCACCCCGGCGATCAGCAACGTAATCCCAACCGCAACGGCGGTTATGACGGCGAACGTGCAAGGCATCGCACCGGGATACATGGGGCTTTATGGCGGCATCGACTTGATCCGCGATAACTTCACAAAAGCGGCGTCCGGTTCGCTTGTGCTGACGGGCCTTGTCACGGCTGACTTTACGGTTCCCCGTGGCCTGCAAACCCGCATCCTGACCAACTTGGCGGCTGCGTAATGCTTTGGGGCGGTAACAAAGGCACTCTGGAAATCAGGGCAGAAGGCGGTTCAACCCGCCTGACCGCCCGGTTCCCCTATGGTGCAGAAACCGAGCTGGCACCGGGGCGGCTGGAAGTTATCGCCCCCCGCGCATTCGCTGACCGTATCAACGGCGGCGACGAAATCCATCTGTTGGCAGGGCATAGCTATGACAAGCCCCTTGCCAGCCGATCGGCTGGCACTTTGACCCTGGCAGACACCGACGAGGCGCTAGAGATCAGCGCAACCTTAGACGATGGCACAAGCTGGGCGCGTGACTTTCTGGCAGCGCATGGTTCGGGGCTTATCAAAGGACTGTCACCGGGCTTTCGCGTGACACCCGGCGGCGAACGTATTGAACGGCGCGGCGCGGGCATGTTGCGCACGATCGGCAAGGCGGATCTGTTCGAGCTGTCGGCAGTTACACGACCTGCCTATCCGGCGGCGCAGATTGAAGCGCGATCTTGGGGTAACTGCGTTGATGGCAATAACGCAATTAGCGGCCTGCATCGCACCCTAAACCGATGGAGGGCTTAAGCATGTGGCCTTTTAAGAAAAGCACTGTTGTAGAACCCGGCACTGAAATTCGATCGAGCGGAACGGGATACACGGCGACTATCATGGCAGCGCGAGAGAGCTGGTTTGCGGGGCAGTCTGGCCTAGCCGAGCTAACAAGCACCGTTCAAAGCTGTGTCAGCCTTTGGGAAGGCGCTATGGCGGCGTCTGACGTTACTGGCACCGACATGCTGGATCGACGCACTATGGCGCTAGCGGCGCGTTCTCTGGCCTTGCGTGGCGAGTTCGTGGCGCTGATTACTGGTGATGGCATCGTTCCGGCGAGTGACTGGGATATTAGCACCCGCAACGGCATCCCCCGCGCTTATCGCGTGAGCATATCCGAAGCGGGCGGCGGGCGTTCCGAAACGGCACTTGCGGGCGAGGTTCTGCATTTTCGCATAGGTTCCGACGCGGTAACCCCTTGGACCGGGCAAGCACCTTTGACCCGTTCGGGGCTGTCTGCATCGCTGCTGCATGAAGTCGAAACCGCATTGCGTGACGTGTTCCGTGATGCGCCGATCGGTTCGCAGATTGTACATCTGCCCGATAGTTCAAGCGACGACATGGACATGATGCGGGCCGCATTCCGGGGTAAACGCGGATCAACTCTTGTGATCGAGGGCGTGGCGCAAAGCACGGCGGCGGGCATGAATCCGCAGTTAGGGCAAAAGCCCGACCAACTGTCACCAGATCTGCAAAAGGCAACCCATGTAGAGGCGCTAGCGGCGGCACAGGATGGCGTGGCGCTGGCCTTTGGCGTGTTGCCTTCAATGCTGACCCGATCGGCGCAAGGCAATGCGATCAGGGAAGGCCAGCGGCATCTAGCTGTTTGGACAATCCAACCCATTGCCGATCTCATGGCCGAGGAAGTTAGCACAAAGCTGGGCGGGGCTGTCACGATCGACACAATGCGCAACCTGCAAGCGTTTGATACGGCAGGCCGGGCGCGTGCAATGAAAACAATCATCGACGCGATGGCAGCGGCAAAAGAGGCGGGCATAGATCCCAACAAGGCGCTGCATCTGGTTGATTGGAAAGAATGAAATTAGCGCGGGGTTTTATCCTTTTCCCCCGTGTTATGGGTCACTTGCACCCGGTTAGGGGTTTCCGAAGCAAGCACGCCCGTGGTCGGGTGGGGATCGGTGCGACAAAGGCTGCACCGATCCCCCATCTGCTAAGATGTTATTCCTCTAGCGATGTGAAAGGGAATTTCGCCCCTGTGACCTTATTATCGTCAAACCACTCACAGTAGGCTTCTCGAGCGTCGACCCAAGCTACCGTCATTGCAGGGCCTCCAGACTTCAATGTTACTATATCACCTGGCTTAAAAGTTTCGTTAGACACAGATTAGGCTCCTAATATAATTGCAAGTAATGGCATAAAATCGTCGGCTTCGCTCACGGATTTGTCAAGAGAGATGGAGCGTAGCCAAGGTTATCGGGTTCTCAAGTGAGTTTAGAGAGACCGTTGAATTTTTGATTGCAACGAAAATTAATCTAGTCGGGTTTCTCTGCGTCAGCCTTTGCTTCGAAATACTGTTTGAACGCATGAAGTTCCAACTCTTTGTCAACGCGGTCTTTTACGGCGATGATCTCTTCAGCAAGTGCGGCTTTTTTCTTAGCGTCCGTTTCCTTTTCCCATGCCCTAAACAGGTTCTGTTGATGCGACAGTAGTCGATCCATGACGCTGGTTTCAGGATACTCCCGTTCGAGCAGGGCAATAATCTCAGCATTCATGCTGCGATTGTTCTTTTCGGCTTCTAGCTTGATCCGATCTCTCATGCCGTCGGGCATCCGTAGAACGAACTTGTCCTGCTGTTGTGAGGGGAAATCTGTCATAGTGGCGACTTGCCACCTTTTGGGGGTTGACGCAATGATAGCAAGTTGCCATGTATTGATAGTGGCAAGTAGCTACCATGGAGATCGATATGACCACCCGCAAATCTTTGCAGCTACGCCTGCCCCCTGACCTAAAGGATTGGGTTGCTGCGCAAGCGGCGGCGAACATGTCCAGTCAGAACAGCGAAATCATCCGGGCTATCCGAGAGCGGATGGAACGCACCGAAAATCCCGCAACCTGAATTTTGGAGAGCAACATGACCGATACTAACGCCGCTTTGGCGAACAATCCCGCACGTGCCAGCCTAGGCGATTGCCAGACTGACGCCTTGGTTTTGCATGGCCTAATTCAGGCAATGGAAGAGCTAGACGGTAGCACAACGCCCCAAGCATTTCAGGGTCGGGGAGCGCTACTAGTCTCAATTGAGAGGCTTGCAAACAAGCTGGCCTACGATCTGGATGGTATGGAGGTCACGGCGTGAGCAAATTCAAAACAGACGTCAGCGGACACGCTTACGAGATCGATGGAATGCTTAAGGCCTGCATTTTGGCCTGCGATCCGATGTCAACGATTGAAGAGTGGGGCGGCGACAACGGGATTGAACGAACGCTCATAGTTGCGGCACGGATGATGGGTGACCTGATCGACAGGATTGAAGTGCTGGAGCAGATAACGAAGGCTCAAACCTCTTGAAATTACCTATTGTAAAATCAAGAGGTGATGTGTAGGCTTATGGAAATTACAAGAGGTAAGAAAAATGTCTGAATTTCCGAAAACTACAAAACTCACGGCGACTACAAAACTGGCAGCGCGGATTGCGATGGTAGAGCCTGACCGCTTGAACGAAGCAATTGCTGCGGGCTTCTATCCCTGCGCACCTTCTACATCTGCGGGCCGCGCTCGCCAGTTTGACCTGAACGATATCATCGCTCTGCGCATTTACGGGCGCTTGATCGATGATGGCGTCGTTCCTCGCAAGGCTGGTCATATTGCCTGCGGTTTGCGGGATTTTCTGCAGGTGCATCCTGACGCGGACCAATGCTATCATTTGCAACCGTCCATCGGTTCAAGCCTCTGGACGCATGAGTTTGACACGAAAAACATCCATATGCCGAACGGGCCAAGCTCGCCTGATATTATCAGCGTTCGGGTCTGGAACTTTCATTATCTGCGCGGTCGCATTGTTCACGAGTTGAACGAAGCTGCAAACGTCGTGGGTGATGCTGACTAATGAGCGAACAGCCCGCCATCATCCCAGATACAACGACGCCGGAGGATCTGGCAAAATCGCTGGGGGCATCCCCCCGGCGGGTGAAGGATGATGTGCGGGCGTTGGGCTGTTACTGTAAGATCGGGCGCAAAGTGATTATGCGCGAACACCACGTTGAAACCTTCATGGAGGCGATGGAATGTCACTCAGGGTCTACCAGCGCGGCAAGGTCTGGCACTACCAAGGGACAGTTGCCGGAAGGCGACTACGCGGCTCTACAGGATCAACGGACAAAAAAATCGCGTCCCGTATCGCGTCGGAAGTCGAAGCAAAGGCGTGGCGAAGTCATCTTGATGGACCGGGCGCAACGCTAATGTTTTCTCAAGCGTCGATCGCATATCGGCAAGCTGGAAGAGACAGCCGGTTTCTTGTGCCGATCGAGGATTATTGGAAAGATACCCTTGTGCCTACCATCACAGGTGAAGCGATCCGCCGGATGGCGCAGAAGCTGTATCCCGATCATTCCAACGCGACTATCAACCGCCAAGGCATCGCGCCAACTCAGGCGATTATCAACTATGCCGCTGAACTGGGCTGGTGCTCAACTATCAAGGTGAAGCGGTTTAAGGTTTCAGCGCAAAGAAAAGTGCCAGCAACACCTGAATGGGTGCAAGCGTTCTCTGATCAAGCGACCAAAGACGATTTGCGACACTTGGCGGCTCTTTGTCTCTTTATGTTCGGCACGGGTGCGCGACGGGGCGAAGCCTGCGCTTTGACATGGGCTGACGTCGACGTGTTTAAAAAAACAGCGGTGATCAATCAAACCAAAGTCGATGAAATCCGTACGGCTCACTTGCCTCAAGCTGTTGTTGTGGCGCTTATGAATATCCCGTCAAACCGCAACCCTGATGAACTGGTGTTCAACTATGCCAGCGGGGAAAGCGTCGGGAAGGTCTGGGCCAACGTCTCCGAACGGGCCGAGATCGAACAACTGACCCCTCATTGCTGTAGGCATGGGTTCGCAACCACGATGCTACACAAGGGCTTTGACCCTAAGACCGTGGCATCCCGTGGCGGATGGAAAGACGTGGCAACGGTGATGAAATTCTATGCTCACGCAATGGATGATCCAACCGTAACAGATGCGCTCTTTGACACAAATCTGACACAGCAATCAACCAACGAAACTTTAAGCAACGGAAATAAAAGGATTAAATCGCAATGACTAATGCCCTTCGTTGGGGAAGGGTGTCCCACTGACTTGGATACGCGGCGATCAGGGTGGC